>Ga0307510_10008089_pt1 | contig 12523 bp, 8 predicted proteins | sample 12_EM_MG_FD_207224 | JGI IMG/M metagenome (GOLD analysis project Ga0307510, IMG submission 207224) | Populus trichocarpa ectomycorrhiza microbial communities from riparian zone in the Pacific Northwest, United States - 12_EM | ecosystem: Host-associated > Plants > Roots > Unclassified | place... | reverse complement strand
TCACCAAATCTTAAAACTTCAGCAAACTATGGTTTTCTTAGATTCTCTTGTTAATAATTTCTTCTTTTTTCAATTATTAAATTGGCTGAAAGAAGGGATAAAATTCCACCTCTGAACATTTTTTATTTTCCCGAAGATGTGAAATCGCAAATTAATTGCTGTCTTTGAAGAACTGTCTTAAGGCATGCGTTTCTTTTTGTTTCTTTACGCGTATCTGTTCTTGGTTTTTTTATTGCTGTCTTTGAAGAACTGTCTCTAGGCATGCGTTTCTTTTTGTTTCTTTACGTGTATTTGACTATTTGTTTTGTTTTTATTTTATCAAAAATATTAAATTAATGTTTTTTTAATATCTTTGATGTATTGAATGTAACAAAAAGTATTTTTAATTAAAAATAATTTTTTTAAAAAATACTCACCACAATACCGTAACTTACTGTAACTTGTAATTTTTGAGGTCGTGGTCTAAAAAAATTATAAATTATATATTTTTTTAAAATTTAATGTTAAACAGTTAAACTTAAATTGAATTTTATTTAAGAAGCTAATATATATATATATATAGGATCTAGAAAAGGACAAGTTTGGAAGTGAAAGTATACCACGCGGATGATAAAAAGGAATTAAAGATTTTTGGGAGAATAAACTATATAATTGCCATGAAATAAACTGACTTAAAAGGGTAAGAGTTTTTTTAAAAAATTGTGTTAGGGTTTCCATGTAGAAAAAAAGAGAGAAGGAGGAGGAGCACTCAACCCTTCAAAAAAGAACATTAAAAGAAAATCATATGCTTACGAAGTTTGCTTCTGACAAGATTCCAAACGAGGGAAATAAAAAGAACAGTCAAGAGACAACGACAAACAAATTAGGCCAAATGTCTTGCATGCTGTGATTGATGCCTTCCATTAGTTAATTGTGTTAGAAGCAAGCAGTCAGATGCTTTTGGTGTGCATCGACCTTCTCAGAAATGTTCACATGTTCATGACCTCGAGCTCGAGCTCCGATCATATAACAATAAAAATATCGAAATAAATGAGATGAAAGGACTCAATTGAGAAATGTATGATATTTTAGGGACCCAAATGCTTATTTTAGGCACCAAATTAATGATAAGTATAAATGGATAGGTAGATGACTAACTTCGAGGACTTTCTTGATGTATTATGTTAGCCTAAGTTAATATTTGGTATTGGGTCAACTATATTTTTGAGATTTTGTTTTTATTTTTAAATTATTTTTTTAATATTTTTGAATCGTTTTAATGTACTACTATCAAAAATAAATTTTTTAAAATAAAAAAATATATTATTTTGATGTATTTTCAAGTGAATTTATTTTTAAAAAACAACCTTTATCACATTACCAAACAGATCCTAAGAATCAAAACCAAACCTAGAATTGGTAGATAGCACAAGCATTATTAAAAAATAATATAAATCATATCTTAAAACCTCACTTAAAACTTACATGCAAAAGCATTCTAATATAAACAATGACATTTCAAACTAAATTCATTTCTTGTTGTTGAGATATAGCTACTTGAATGTCTTCTCACACCATATTAATATTGTAGTTTAGAAATTTCAATCTTTCTCTCCCATATTATATTGATTTTCTTCTATAGCTACAAAATTATTCACATCTTCTTTTTTCTATCTTTCTTGGAAAAATGGAGTAAAACTCTATTATTGAACACACCTTGGTGTTTCTTTTTTTTTTCTTTTGCTTTTGGTACAATAGGCAAACATGAAATTAAGAAAAGACATTACTAAAGGCAAATTCAATGCCTAAAAGAGGAACAAAAATTAGAAACAAGGAGAACAACATGGTAACCACCATACAAGAAAACAAAGAAGGAATTATCAAGATGATGAGTTGATGACTACTTGTTTTTTGTAACTTTCCATAACAAATTCAAAGAATCTTTTGGTGACCACTAGACCTTGGCTTAAGTGGGGATGCTATGTAATGGCCATTCTCTACTATTTTGACCTACTAGTTGAGAGATGGAAAAAGATGGTGTCGAGAGAATCTTCTTGACAAAAGCTTACAAAACTAATTACACATCACTATCATTAGCTTGATAATGACTCTAAAGCCTTAATTAAAGCTTAAAATCTTGAATTAGAACCAAGAATAAGCCTCCTAGTAAACAAATAAAACATTAATGATACATAGATCATCACTAATCTTACAAGCTATATGATAAAAACAGAAACTTCAAGAAATTATCTTGAGATACTCTTAACACATTGATAGAATTGGAAGATAGAACAGGGGTTTTTCTTATATGCATTAGTTGACAATGTTTAATCAAGAAACTCTACATGTTCACCACAATATTTGGAGAAAATACTAGGACTCATCATGATGAGTTCTTAATCTTTCACATTTCATCAATGCTCATTATTCCTGCTACAACTTGGATGTAAGTACGATCGATCAAAGTGTAGAATTAGAACCAAGAGATAAACAATGATACCATAATTATGCATGGAATCATTGCCATTGGAATCCCCTTAGGACTCATTGCTAGTGAATAGTCCGGTGGTGGTGGAGGATACATGTAATACCATGGAAAGTAAGGCAAAATGGGGTTTGGAGGAGGAGGTGCATAATTCCAAAATGGAGGGATATTTGGCACATACCCTCCAGGCGACGGATAGAAGGGCAGTGGTGGCGGTAATTGCGGCAGATAAGGTGGCGGAGGTGGAGGCGGGCAAATTGTAGTAGGTATAGGTGGTGGTCGACAAGGGTAGGGGCACACACCGGGAGTACTATAAGGTGGTGGGGGTGAATAGTATTCTGTATTTTGGCTAGTTTGTGCCACAAATTGGGCTGGTGAAATTGCTAGTGTTATGAGACAAACAAGGATAGAGGTTACATGGATGAAACTTCTGGCCATTGAGAGAACGAGCGTGGCAAAGAAAGATGAGCGAGGAACAGAGTAAAGAGTAGAATGGGCATTGGACGTGTGGTTGGCTACTTATAAGGCTGTAAGGGCTTTGAATTATTGCAAATTAATATATGCATGAATAATGGTCATCATTGAGAGCATTAAGATTTGGGGACGTTGTTTAATTAATGCCAAAAGAAATGGCTACATAATTCACCTAATTTTGTAGGGAGTCACAAGGGAATATCGCCCCTCAATATTAAAATTTCAGAAATTCTTTTATTCCAAACCTATAAAGAGATGAGGTAGGGATTTAGGGATGGAAAAATCGCTTGTCGGGATGGATGGCAGGCAGGTGCCTTACCCTGCGTGCTAGGCTAGTGTGGTTCAAGTTGAACTATCATGGGGTATGCCCACTTTACTCTAGTTGTGGGGCATAATTGAATGAACTTATAAATTTTTATCATGTTTGTTTTATATTTTAAAAGTATCTTTAAAACTTATTAAATAAAGCTTAAATTTATTAAATAAAACTGAACTTCAACTAGCAATCGATTTCTCTTTTCATGAATTAATTTAATCTTACAAGGAAGATTATGTAAGGATTATTTGGCCGGAGAGGGGCGGCGCAAAAAGCTTGTAAAGAACGGAAACTTACTGTTCATCAGATTAGATATATATATATAATCCTTGACTGCTACATCAATTCTTTAATGTTAACACCAAAAGACCACAGCAGTATCATGTGGCTGTAAAGCATAATGCAAAAAGGGCATGCTACAAAGGGCCTTCGGTTCATTAGCCCGTCTAGTATTGCAATACATATTATTTTTAAAAAATTTATTTTTAATATCAACATATCAAAACAATTTTAAAATATATAAAAATAATTTAAAACAAAAAAAAATAAAAAATAATTTTTTTAAAAAATACTTTTAAAATATAAAAACAAACAGGATCTAGAAATATAAACTTAATATGATATACTATTGATAATGACTACAATGAAAAATATATCTAGGCCTAGAAGAATATCATATCCAAATTACATATCAATTTTTTTTATGACTGTTTGAGATTACGTTTCAGAAGGTGTTTCTAAATATTTAAAAAATAAATTGTTTAATTATATGCTAATATTAAAAATAATTTATAAATTTTAAAAAATATTATATTAATATATTTTTAAATAAAAATATATTTAAAAAAATAATCATTACCATTGCAATACTAATTGCACGGAGGAACGTGCATTCCACGCGCCGCACATGCCCAGTCTAATATTTGCCAAGGAACCGCTTCAAAATGAAATGTTGTTTGTAATTGAAGGATAGAGATTAGAGAGTTCACATGAACTGTTGTCGGAGTTGTACGGAGGAAAATGCAGTTAAAAGACAAGAAGGAGGGAAAGTCAACCGTTAAAACATGTTACAGTTTCAGTGTTAAATCCAAGTATGGTAGTTTCAGTATATGTGAATCATGGACCGTAGGACTTGGGGTGTTATTTATAAAACGGTTTCCAAGTTTTAGAAACCAGAAATTATTTCACAAGTCAGCTCATCATTGATCTGCTCATATAAATTATATAAAATCCTCTTAAAAAATGATTATAGGATCCACTACTCTGTGAGTGTAAATTGATGGCGAGTTTCAGATTTATAAAATTTTGCTGCACAACTCTCTATCTACTATAGGTGCGCGAACCTCCAAGAACTTGCTATAGTTCATGGATCGGTGGATTGTGGATCAAAGCAAGGTACACGAGTTCCATGCAAGTGTTACAAACATCCTATAAGTTGATTCTTGCAAAGCTATTCCCTTTGTTTATTTGTGCTGCAACATAAGTACTGTGATAAAACCATTACAGAGTTTCCCTGCCATTGGTTTTTCAAGTGATCTTATTTATTGTGCTTCAAATCATATCCCCCGGAAGAACTCAGGAACTGAATTAATTCTTGACATGAAATTATTGTTGTAGGAGAATGGCATTTTCATCTTTTATCTGACAAGGTGGGATTTTCTCTGATATCCCGACCTGCAAGTAGCTTCATTTATGAGTCTTTTGTGGTAGAAAGAACTGACTCACGTACAGCTAGGAAGTGCAATAATGTAGTTGAAATATAAACGCACCAATAGTTTGATTGCTCTCCATCATAGTCTGCCAATGAAAGTGACTGACTACAACTCTAACTTTGATTATTTTGAGAAAATCATCTGTAATTGACTGATAATTAAGTTTCGAGGTTGTGATTTTTATTTTTGTATATATTCTTTTATAATTGTGTTTAATTTTATTAGAGTTTTATTAACAAAGATAGACTTGAACATGAAACGTTATTTTTCTTGCTTATGTGAGAGTATCGGTGAGTTACAAGCTCATTGATTATATATTGAAACCGGTTGTTAGTCGATCATATGCCAATTTGCGAATGATCTTCACTAAGTTTCTGTGCATTACCAAACACAGTTTAAAAGTATATTAACTTTTGAAAATTATAAAAATCAATTTAGAAATTTATTAAGATAAATCATGAGATTTCTTGAAGCAAGCAATTCAAGAGATTGATTCATTTATTATGTAGTAATATATTAGATTTATTTTCCTTTCTGTATGTATCGCCTTGATCATTTATAATCTCTTCAATTTGAACAAATTAATCAACATCAATTTAATATATATATATATATAGCTCTTGATTTGTGGCTTTTTTATGATAGTAGAGTAGACCACCATGGCTGAAACATGTTAATTTCTTATCATTTCTTCAATTTCTGCTACTCAGATTTCAGAAAATATACTTAACTTAAAAGCAATGGACAAGGATTGCTCTGTACATTTTTTTTCTTTCAGGAACCTGATGTGCAGGTGATATCCCTCCTACTAAGAATGCGTATCGTTGAAAGAGTAAAAGCTGGGGCCAGCAATAGAGAGTGAGTGGTTCATAATAGATGTCGTACCTACCTCATAGAGTAACAGATGCAAATTCTAGCTAGTGTTGGTGGCATCAATTAGTGATGGCAGCTAATCAAGGCCTAAAAGGGATAGCTTATGGATAAGAAAATTCCATGAAGGAAACCCATAAATGGCTTCTTTTCTTGGTAAAGAGCTTGGAAATATTCTTTATTAGCTAGGCCCATCTCTAGTAGTGACCATATGCTGTTACATATCTGTAATTTTGTAAATTACATTTTTCATCAATTAATCGGTCCATATTGTTTATGTTCATATAGTATCATATAGTACTAGTGGAGATTTGTCGGGCTCTGAAACTGGAAATCTGCAGGAAAGTGTCAAATGGAAATTCACCCCCCCCCCTCCTCATGCTATCTGCTCTGGATGAATTAAGTCCATTAGACATGCACTAGTTATCTACTCTAAAGTGTAACTGGTCAAGATCTCGAGTGAAAATATAGGAAACAAAGCATGGTAGTGTGATTTTCTTGAAAGAGTCTCCTGCTGATAAACAATGCATGCAGCATTTAAATGTGTAATTATGTTATAAAGTTTATACTCTTAGCCTGCTGGAGAAATAAGTTTCTTTATTGATCAAGAAGCTCCGGAATGATCAAGGTTATTCATTCTTGTTTTTCCTGATATATGGAATTGGACGGCATTGTTCTTCAAGAGTTCGACCAATGCAAAAGGCAAGAGCCCACGCATACATACAGCCATCTACCAAAATCTTTACACCATGGCAGGTTGAAACAAATAAAGAGAACAACTCAACTACTAAGAAACTGGGCTAATTATTAATTTTGGATCAATAAACTATTAAGCCTCAATCTCACACTAGTTAGGGTCGTGTATATTCATATCTAAGGCTTCAGACGTCTCTAGAACAATTGAAATGAAGGTAAATAGAAATGGAAAAAAGTTCAATATTACAAAAAAAAAAAAAAAGGGAAAGAAAGGTTACCCTACTCTAAAAAAAAAACCTAAAATGAATGCAAATGAAACAAGATCACCTGAAGCCATAGCCATTGATGGTGGATTAATGTCTTTCAACTAGTTCATGGGTCATCGTCAGCTTATAATCCTATTGATTTATTGGAATAATAATGATATAATTACAATTATTATCTTGCAATTATAAAAAGTACAACATGTTTGATAAGACCAACATAAAAACATATGACCATCATTAAGATCATTGAAATTATGTAGTAAATGACTTGAAATGGAACCGATTATTTAATCGACTAATTAGAATAAAACTAAGAAGAAACTAAGTTGATTTGACACCAAATTCTAAGTTACCAAATCACCAGAAGCTCTGTGACTCCAAGACCAATCAAAAGCAGCAACCATGTGACAGCATTCTGTCTAGCACCATCGTAAAGCCCCCATCGATTATAAGGATCAGTTTCATACACACTCCCAGGCACAGTACTGGTCACATAATAGAACCTTGGAGGTGGTGGTGCAAGAGGTGAACAATATGGAGTTGGTGGTGGTGGTGGTGGTGGTGGTGGTGCAAGAGGTGTACAATATGGAGTTGGTGGTGGTGGTGGGGGCGGAGGAGGAGGAGGAGGAGGAGGAGGAGGCAGCTGGCCACATGGGTTGACACAAGGGCATGATCCACACTTTATTCCTGCATCGGGTTCTTGTGGCACTAACGTTTGGTCTAGCTTTTTTGCAACGCTAGCTCTACTTATCGGAATAATTGTGCATAACAAGAAGGAAAGAAGCAAGAAGAGAAGTTGATGAGGACCCATTTGATGCATGGGCGACGATATTTTCATGTCGAGAGCGAGCGAGAGAGATGATTTGTAGTTTTGAAGAGGAGTAGAGAGGGTTATGATACTAGTAAGGGAGTGTTTGCACGTAGAAAGGCAAAAGGCACGTATGGGTTACGTTATTTTAGTTATTTTTAGAACAGAAAATGGTGAGAGAGAGAGATATGAAGAGATCGTTTCAATATGTTGTAATGTTTTGAAAGCGAAATGCATGTGGAGGTCGTAAATGCGAGGGACCAATATTTGTGTCAAAATATTCTTAATTAGGGTTAATTAGTCAACAATAAATCATGTTTAATTAATCTTTATCGAATAAAAATTGAATAAAAAATTATTTTTTTATAAATTAGTTTAGTGCAAGTCTTCTATCTGATTCTTGAGTTATTTTGTGTCTTTTTTTGTTTTTATTCATTTCACTGGAATTTGGAAGCAAATGATAAAATAATAAAATCATCAACGTGCATCAGTAAAACCTTATACTGTAATGATTAGCAACCTGCCTTTTGTTTCAAGAAGATTAAAAGCTAAAGTGCTAATTAATTAATTAAATATAGTTACTCTATAAAAAAAGAATAAAAATAGTGCAAGGCTGGCATTATTCTCCTATTAAATCCGTGGAATCATTTTTAATTTATAATTTAAATGACTCAAGCTTACTAATCAAGCTCACTTTGCAAATACTGCTAGGCTGGAATTATTCTTCTATTCCTTTCCCGCTTTTGCTAGCTAGAAAAACACAAGGTAAGCCCTCCAAGGCTTTCATGCATATAATTGGCATCATATTGCAATTTAATTGGTAGCAAGCTATTAAGTATTTCGACTGCTTTCGTACGTTCGTGGGTATAATATTTGAGGTTGTAGGAATTAATTCTCTGTTCAACAAAATCTCGAATTTTGAAATATTTTTAGATAATAAAGATAGACAATATATGGGATATTTGAAAAAAAAAAAAACAAACGAAAAAGGTCAAGTTAATGTTAAAGAACACTGATAGAGAGAAGTACTTGCTTGGAAAATCTGAGCATTTGACAAAAAAAACTAAAATGACTCTATTTTTTTAAATTTTTTTTAATAAAATTAATCTGGATATCATCTAAGTTTTAAACGGATCGACTTCCAACCCAAGTTGAATCACATATTAACCTACCTGAAAGGCTTGGGTTTAATATATAATAATGCTTCCAACTAGCTTGAACCATTGGAAGGGAAAAGAAAGAATCTCGATCATCATCAATGTACTGTAGGGACTTTGCCTCATATATATATATATATATATATATTCCATTATGAGCTAAAAAGTGGAGATGATAAATGAGTAAAATCTGATGATCATATTGATCTGAGAGCCATCACAACTTTCCCATGGAAGAAGCATTTTGGAGTGGGCTTGAAGATGCTTGAAAGGGAATCGTATGCCATGGAAATATCAGATCGATCAAGAAAGCAAACTGATCTTAGATTGTCCCATTTCTTTTAACAAATAAACACTTTTATTGATTGAATTAATTCAATGTCAATTATGTATGAGTCATCTTAGTAATGTTTTGTAAAAGATTAGTATTTTTTTTTTCTCATGCAAGATAGGCAATTGCCACTTATTTATTATTATTAATTTTTTTTTATTTTTTAGAATCATTAATTTACTTTGTGGTTGGAGGGAAGAGAGGAATGAAAACGGACCTTTGAGGGAAAGAAATATAGTAATGGCAGAAAGGTAGGAATACGGTGCTGATTTGATGAGTGATCGAGAAGCATTACCACAAATTATCAGCATTTTATCTTCAGTTTCATCCTTTACGTTTCTCTTTTTATTCTAGACAATCTAGCATCGTAATTTGCTGCAGTAAACGCCGACATCAACATTATGTCGGTATATATTGAGTGAGTTGCAATGAAAATTGAAGAAATAACAAAAAGCAGAAAAGTACAATAATATATAATTTTTACCAACAACTTTACTCATAAAATTAACTCGACAGTAAAATTTGTTCGTAGATATACCGATGACAATAATTCATCGGTATACACCGATAGAATTATAGATAATTTTATAATGCAATTTAAAAAGATAAATCGTACGGTGACATGACACTTTTTACTGATATAATAACTGATGGAATGAACAAAAAAATTATTTTATCGCTAAATCTATTGGTAATATTTAATTTATGACAGCCATGTTTGTCGGTATATTCCAGAGAATAGAAAAAAAAATTACTGCAAATGTCACTGCTATTGTTAACTCTCTGAAAAAATTACAAATAATATTTCATCGGTGATATGTTATATTTACCGACTGATATATCAACATATAAATAAAAATACTGATGAAATTGCATATGATATTTCTGTCAGTTGTATGGCAAACTTCCTGATGAAAATACTAAATGAATAAAGCGGGTAATTGTTTTTTAGCGCGCTTTGTCTTTCTGTAAATCCATCGGTAAATTTATTACTTACAGACTCACCGACAAACCAAAAATTAACGATGAGAGTTTTTTCTGATAGATCGGTTTTGTCTACGAGCCTGTCGATAAAATATATATCGATAGATTATGAATGTAAATACCAACAGAAATCTCCATCGATAAAAATATTAAATCTGGTAGTGTGGCCTTGAATTAATGAAATGAAATAGATTTTGTGAAATCAATTTAAAAGCAACACTTAAACATGAGATTTTACAAATAAAAAGACCAAAAAAAAGAGTAGAAAGATGTATCACGTCCACCTACCTGGCTTTAACTTATATCACTCTTTTTTATTAGACAGAAATATGTTTTTTTTTATAATTTTAACTCGTGTGTACATAACTATATGATTTTGAAATATGTATTTTTTACACCATTCAAAGACTTTTAATTAATAAGTTATATTTGATATTGGCTCCAATATTTTTATTTAAAAAATTAAAAAAAACATATTTCTCTAATCACTAAATCGATTTCTTAATTTTTTTAATTCATCAAAAAACATGTTGAGTTTTAGGCTACACTCGATGCAATGCCAGCACGCTGCGGTGTGTTTAATGGTGTTAAAATTATGAACCAACATTAAATAAGTAATAGAAACTGAAAATGTTATGGAGTCAATATTATATGAGGGGAAAAAAGTTGTGTTGGTGATAAAAAAAACTTAGAAACTGAATATAATGAGTTGTAGCAATCCACAGTGTTTTGTAAGGATAGCTACAGTGCTTTCACCATATGATTTAGCTTTTCGCTACATAATTTAGTTTTTTTGTTAATAAAACAAAAAAAAATTACAAAGCTAAATTTTCAACCAACTCAATATTAAAAAAAATAAAATCGATAAAGATAATTTTGAAAAAAAATCATAACAAAAAAACGAAAGAAAAAAAAACCATGTAGGGAAACACTGTAGCAATCCATAGTATTTTGTGAGGAAAGCTAGAATTGTAATTCTTAACCAGCTCAATACAAAAAAAATCGATAAAGATAATTTTGAAAAAAATCATAAATTAAAAATCATGCGGGAAAACACTGTAGTAATCCACAGTGTTTTAAAGAAAAAAACTACAAAGCTAAATTCTCAACCAGCTCAATATTAAAAAAATAAAATCAACAAAGAAAATTTTGAAAAAAATCATAAAAAAATCAAAACAAAAAAAAATGAAAAAAATAAACCATATAGGAAAACACTGTAGCAATCCACAATGTTTTATGAGAAAAACTATAGTTGTAATTCTCAACCAGCTCAATATTAACAAAATAAAATTGACAAAGATAATTTTGAAAAAAATCATTAAAAAAAACAAAAACCATGTCGGGAAACACTATAGTAATCCACAATGTTTTTTTTAAAAAAACTATAAAGCTAAATTCTCAACTAGCTCAATATGAAAAATAAAAAATTAAATCAACAAAGATAATTTTGGAAACAATCACTAAAAAAACCATACGGGGAAACTGTAGCAATCCATAGTGTTTTAAAGAAAAAAACTATAAAGTTAAATTCTCAACCAGCTCAATATTAAAAAAATAAAATCAACAAAGATAATTTTGGAAAAAATCTTTAAAAAAACAAAAAAAAAATCATGTGGGGAAATACTGTAGCAATCTACAATGTTTTAAAGAAAAAAAATTACAAAGTTAAATTCTCAACAAGCTAAATATTAAAAAAAATAAAATCAACAAAGATAATTTTGGAAAAAATAATAAAAAAATAAAAAATAAAATAAATCACGTAGGGAAACACTGTAGTAATTCACAATGTTTTGTACGGAAAGCTACAGTTGTAACTCTCAACCAACTCAATATCCAAAAAAATAAAATCGTTAAAGATAATTTTAGAAAAAAATCATCATAAAAAAAAACCTTGTGGGGAAACACTGTAGCAATCCATAGTGTTTTAAAGAAAAAAAACTACAAAGCTAAATTCTCAACCAGCTCAATATTAAAAAAAATAAAATCGACAAAGATAATTTTGAAAAAAAAATCATGAAAAAAACATTAAAAAAAAACCATGTAAAGAAACACTGTAGTAATCCATAGTGTTTTGTGAGGAAAGCTAAGTTGTAATTCTCAATTAACTTAATATTAAAAAAATAAAATCGATAAAAAATTTTTGAAAAAAAAATCATTTAAAAAACAATGTGTGAAAACACTATAGCAATCCAATTTTTTTTTTAAAAAAAGTTATAAAGCTAAATTCTCAACCAGTTTAATATTAATAAAATAAAATCAATAAAAATAATTTTTAAAAAAATCAATAAAAAAATCAAAGAAATATCATTAAAAAATAAAAAAGAAATCCATGTCAAGAAATTGTAGTAATATACAGTATTATTTTGTGAAGAAAGCGATACTGATTTCGTTTTAGAGTTTTGTTAATATAACTGAAGCGTAATTTACTTTTTATAAAAAATGATT
>Ga0307510_10008088_pt1 | contig 12523 bp, 9 predicted proteins | sample 12_EM_MG_FD_207224 | JGI IMG/M metagenome (GOLD analysis project Ga0307510, IMG submission 207224) | Populus trichocarpa ectomycorrhiza microbial communities from riparian zone in the Pacific Northwest, United States - 12_EM | ecosystem: Host-associated > Plants > Roots > Unclassified | place... | reverse complement strand
ATAAAAAAGGATCCTTAGAATTTTAATAGGAAGAATGTAAAAGGAAAAAGTTTTAGAAAAACTAGAAGTTTTCTGAATAATTAAAAATCATGTCAGAGTTATCTTTTTTTATAGGAAATTTATGACAATTAAATTAACGTTACTTTTATTTAAAATATACAGACATATCTTTACAAGGATACAATTAAATTAATGTTACTCTATTTTAGAAGATCACAACTCTTCGTTCATCATATGTAACTTCTCATTCACTCTAACAATCCCCCATATGAATGAAAATCATTTGATTACAAAAAAAAAAAATACAAAGTAGGCATAGGAATTTGAGAGTGACAATGAAAAGTCTCTTTATCAGGCGAGGTAACTCTGAACCTTTCTTAGTGAAAAACTATTGAATTCACTCGGTTAACTTGTGAACATAATGTCTTGAACTGTTCATCCTTTTGTACAAAACCAGATAATAGAAATCACACAGACACTTTTTTTACAATTTTGATTCTCACAGTTGTGTTTATTTTGACCATGAACACGTCCTGATTTTAAATAGTGCTTTAGAGAATCTAATCTTTTTTCAATTCTCATGGAAATGGTCTCTTTTCACACTCACATAGATGATTCTTATTAAGAGTATCTTGTAATACCCCACTTGAATTTCTTAAGCTATAAGAATCATTAAAAGTTTAGTTTATCCTGGTTTTCCGTTGTAGGTAGCACTTTTCATCATAGAAATGGGTAAAGTATTAATATTGAATTGACACATGATTTGATTGTTCTTTTGAACCTAGATCTCAAATCAACTAAGTTGGGTTTCTATCATGGTAATTCTTTGAATATAGGTTTTAATCTCATTTTTCTCGATGATTTATCGACTTGCTCTCTTATTAAGCCTTTTGTAAGCATATTTCGAATGTTATCGTTTGACTTCAAATAGTCAATAGAGATAATCTCATTTGAGAGAAATTGTCTTACAATGTTGTGTTTTCTATGTATATGTCTAGACTCACCATTATATATACTATTTTATGCCTTAACAATTACAGGTTGGCTATCACAATATGCATATAGCTAGCACAAGTTTTTGCCAAATTGAAATATTCTCTAAAAAGTTTCAAAGCCATTTTAATTTTTCACCAACTTTGTCTAAAGCTATAAACTCAAACACTATAGTGGATTTGGCTATGCAAGTTTATTTAGAGGATTTCAAAAAGACTGTAGCTCTTCTAGTAATAAAGATAAACCCACTTGTGAATTTTAAGTCTTTAGTAACATATATCCAATTAACATCGCTATACTCTTTGGATTCTGATTAACTTGCAAACAACAGGGAAAATTAATAGATGGATATCTTGTGTAATGTAGTTCATATGTTAGGGTGTATCTCAAATATCTGAGAACCCTTATAATGGCCTTCCAAATGTCATTTCTAGGCTTACTTGTATATCTACTCAGTTTGTTAACTTTGTATGCTATGTCTAGTCTAGTACAGTTTATAAAAAGCATAAGACTTCCAATGATTCAAGGATATTCTACTTGAGATATTGCATCACCAATATTTTTAGATAAATGTAGGTTTACATCAATCAATGTCTTAGCTATATTGTTCTCATTCTTGTCAAACTTATCAAGAATTTTGTCATTATGATGACATTGATATAATATTAAGCCATCATATGTTTTAGAAATTTTCATTCTTAAAATTACATATGCTACACCTATATCTTTCATGTCAAATTTACTAGTCAACATTTGTTTAGTGGTCTTAATGATGTTAGCATTACTGCCAAAGATCAACATATCGTCTATATATAAACAAACTATGACATATATTGTATTAATGTTTTTTATATAAACACATTTATTAATGTCAAAACCATTTGACAACATTACATTGTCAAATTTCTCATACCATAATTTTGATGCTTGTTTCAAACCATATATAGATTTAACAAATTTACACACCTTTCTTTCTTGTCCTGGAACCTTAGATCCTTCAGGTTCTTCTATATAGATGTTTTCATTTAAGTTTCCATTCAAAAAAGCATTTTTAATATTCATCTGGTGTATCTTAAGATTGTTAAAGCCAATTATACCAATTAACATATGAATGAATATTATTCTTGTAATAGGTGAATATGCATCAAAGTAGTCCAAGTTGTCCTTTTACTTGTAACCTTTTACAACGAGTCTAGCTTTTTATTTATCAATCAATCCATCAACTTTCATCTTTCTTTTGAATATCCATTTGCACCTTAATGGTTTATTTCTAGGAAAAAGAACCACTAGTTTCCATGTATGATTTTGCATGATGGATTATATCTCATTATTTATAGCCTCTTTCCAAAATAGTGCTTCTAAAGTTAACATTGCTTCTTTAAAGCTTTGAGGTTCATTTTTTAACAAATTAGTTAGAATTTCATAACCATAATTTTTAGGTATTTTAGCCCTCTTACTTCTTCTAGGTTCCTCTTCCTTATCAACCTCTTGAGGGTCATTACTAATAAATCCATTAATTCTCCTAGTATTCTTTTTTTCTTATATGTTCTTGCTAGGAAACAAGTTTTCAAAAATTAATACATCTATGTATTTAATAATTGTATTAATATGAACACCAGGAATATCGGACTTATGCACAAAAAACTGATAAGTGGCACTGTTATTAGCATATCCTGTGAATATACAATTAACAATTTTAGGTCATTTTGACCTTTTTAAATGGAGGAATCATAACTTTTACTGGACACCGCCACACCTTCATGTATTTATAGGATGGTGTTCAACCCTTCCATAACTCATAAGATGTCTTGTTTAAATTTTTACGATGTATTTTATTCAAAATGTAATTCACTGGTAAAATAGCCCCCCATAAGTTATGAGATAATCATGTTCTTATCAACATAACATACATTATTTCTTTCAATATTTTGTTCTTACACTCGGGAATACCATTCTATTGTGGTGAATAAGGAGTCGTGTTTTGATGGATTATACCATGATCATTACAGAATATATCAAAATTTAAATCATATTCTCCACCTCTATCGCTTCTTATTACCTTGATTTTTTTGCTAAGTTGATTTCCAACCTCGCTTTTGAAATGTTTAAACATTTTTAAAACCTCATCTTTGCTTTTTAGCAAATAGACATAATAATATTTTATGCAATCATTAATAAAAATAATAAAATACTTTTTACCACTTCTAGTTTGCACAAACTTTAAATCATAGATATCAATATGAATTAAATCTAGAGGCTCACTACTTTTGTCTATAGAATACAAAGGTGCCTTAATCAATTTAGCTTCCACATAAATTTCACACTTATGTTTTTGATGAATGTGAAATCTTGGAAGTAGATCTAAATTACTAATCCTTTTCAATGTTTTGTAATTAATATGACCTAATCTATGATGTCATAAAACAGAAGACTTAACCAAATAAGCAAAAGAAAAATATGTATTAATCTTTTTTGGTTTTTGGTACAATAGTTATAACATTGAGCTTAAATACCTCATCACATAGGTATCAATTGCCTACAAATATTTCATTATTGGTGAGTACAAATTTATTAGATGAAAAAACCATTATAAACTTGTTTTTACTCAATAGCGAGCCAGAAACCAGATTATTTTAAATGTTAGGAGCATAAACCATATTTTTAAGAGTTAGCTCTTTTCCATAAGTCATCTTCAACACCACCTTTCCATGGCCTAGGATTTTTCATATTGAAGAGTTGCTCATGGAAAACTGTTCTCCATCAACAACTATTATATACTCATAAAAACTATTTCTGCTAGAGCATACATGGTAGGTGCCTCCAGTAATCAACCCATCATTGTTTAGGGTTGTCCACCAAGTTGACTTCTAACACAACATCAATAAGATATATAACTTCCTCATCAACATTCTCAATCATATTGGCTTGAGCATTCTTTCTTTTATAATGACGATAGTTCTTAGCTTGATGTCATGTCTTATTACAAACAAAACAAGTTCCTTTAAACCTCTTTTTATTGTCACAATCACCAATGGGTCTTTTAGAAGAACCTACTCCATTATGCTTCCTCTTTTTGGTCTTATGAGTGTGTTCCACCACATTTTCCTTGGCTATCATGGAATGAAGAAGTCTTATTTGTTTTCAATTTCATCCTTCCATTCTAATTTTTTATATATTATTTTTTCCAATTTTGCCCTTAATTTTTTTATTTCTAATTTCTTTCCTTAGTCTTTTTGTAAAAGTTTTATTGATTTTTAATAAATTGATGGTATTATGTTTTCTAATTTGTTCCTCATTGTTGTGATTTCTAAATTTTCTTCTTGGCCCTTTTGTAAAAGTTATTATTCTTTTCAATTTCACCCTTCATTCAAATATAAAATTTATTTTGTATTTTAATTTTGATTCTCGTTCTTTTAATTGATATTAAATTTTTTTTTTGTATAATTTAAATTGTATTCTCAATTTCATCCTTCAATATTGGATTGATTAAGAATTGAACTTCATGATATTTCCAAATAAGGTGCTTCGGGTCAAATGATATAGGTCACGAGTTTAAAAAGTTAACTCCAGTTTTTTTTTATTTTTAAATAGAGCTTTATAATTCTCTTAATTTTTTTAAGTTATTATAATCTCATGATCTAGGTCGCAGGTTTGCGAGATATCCTGAGTTGGTTCAGTCCTGATTAATAGGGTTACATATTTATCATGCAATCTCAAGGTAATCAAGACTGGGTTTTTTATGTCCTTTTTACCTATTTTTTTCTTTTGTATTTAATGGACTTTGAATTAAGATACATCATTTACCTCTTTTGAAAAAAATATTTTTCCTCATGTTATCCTAATCATTTAAAAAAAAACTTTGATGATGTTGTTTTTATTTTTTTCTAATTGAAATAAAGTCAGTTTATTCGACCTAATTAGGTCTATGACCCGAGTTACATGTTTTTCTTTATTTTTTAAAATATGCTTGCAACACCCAAACATCATTTCTTGGGCAAAAAAAAAAAAATAGTTTGGCCTCACGGGGAAGCGTAGGCACCAAGGATAGTGGACTCTATTTTTAAATTGCAAAGCTTTTATGCATTTGGAAATCTCATGGCAATTTGAATTGTTCTTTGGTACTATGTTGTTGCTTTTTAAAATTTGTTCATAAAGTATTAGATATTTAAAATCTATTATAAGAGAAAAATGGTAAAGATATTGATTTTTTTTATTGATTATGTGACTTGTGATTTTTTTTTTTTATCATGATGACTTATGTTATTTATACGATGTATAGTCTAATAAAATATATAGACATTGTCTTTCATTGGGGTGTTTGTAGATATAGTGGGTCGAGTTTTGACTTATAATTATATCATACCCACTTTTGATATTTTACAAAATATAAACCTGATCCATTTAATATTTTTAGACCCAAACAAGCTGGATATATCAGGTTGGGATAAAGTTTTTGTGGATATTATAAATATCTGCAACTTGGGCATATCAATTCTTTTATTCTTTGATGATCCTAAAAAAATGTCGGTTTTTAACTATTGGAACTAGATATGACTCTTAAAATGCATATATTAAGGACAACATAAAAATTATCATAATTTCCATAAAAAAACAAAAATCACATTCAATCATTTTATCAAACAGTTAGGGTGCAGTATGATACAAAGACAGACTAGCAGGAAAAGACTATAAAGTGCTTTTAGGTTTGTGATTTAACTAAGAAAATAAAATTTCAATCTCAATTCTTGAAATTTTCATTTATTTTTTCATGGTCTCTTGGTTACCAAACAAAAAAGACCGGAATTGTGAAATGCACTATCACTTCATCATATCAAACTTTAAAATGAACAACTATAATTTCTATGAAAGTGGAGTATAAAGAGAAGTGAAAAGGATTAAGAGAGTGAGAGGTGGTTGTGAGTGTGAAGGAGAGAAAGACAAAAAAAAAAGAGAAAATGAAAAATATTATTTATATCAAGGACTTAAGTTATTTACATTAGGTTATAAAAATTGGGTCAGGTTGAGCGAGTTTTAAAAATCCCAACTCGTACCTGACCCGTGATATCTATTTATTAGTTTTTTGATTCACTATCATTCAGAATATTCATATTATCCATCTTTAACAGGTTAGGTCAGATCAAATAATACAAATATTACAGATAAGCAAGTTTTGTTTGAACACCCCAGTCTTCCATCACTTTTTGGACACAAGATTAGGCTTATTTGTTCTTCAGATTTCATAGTTCTTAGTATTTACTAGATTTGTGGCCCACGTTCCACTGCTAGTTGGGCAAAACTTTTTTAAAAGTAAAAAGATAATGCTAAGAAAAAGAAATTTGAGACCTGAGTCATTGGTTCAATTGGTAATTTAAATAATATGATTAAAAAAAATATAAATATTAGCAAATAAACAAAAAAAATAACATCAAAAAAGGTAAAAACAAAACATGATCAGAGCGAACCCGAATAATAAAACAACTCAATGATAAAGGGTGAAATATATATTTAAAAAAATGCAAAAAAACCTAGTTAAACTAGTGAATCGCAAACTGTGCGACCATAGACATAAGATTAAGATAATCACATAGAAAGAAACACAAAAAAAAGTTTAAAGATTAAGAAAAATGAAAAGAATAAAGGTGAAGCTCAATCTCTAGAAAACAAAATGTTAAAGAATGAAAATTAAAAAAATGTATAATTTAAAAAAGGTCATAAAAACTCGATCTGAGTCCACCCAAATCAAGGTGCAAAATCTTTGATCTAGTCATGATACCAAGGTGACCATGTTCAAATGAAAATTGAATAATATCATGATGCTCAATAATCAAACAACTTAATGTTGAAGGATGAAAATAAAAAAAAGAAATTTAATTTAAAAAAGTAATGAAAAAAAATATGAGTCAACCTAGGTTAACCTGGAAACCCCACGACAATAGAAATCATGAAATCCTTAAGCTAGGGTTCAATCAAAAAGCTTAATTCCCAATTAATTTAATTTTAAATGATGAAATCATGAAAAAATATCAATTTAAAAAACTTGCCAAAGGATAAAAGATAGTGATAAAAAAAACTTTAAACAAAGGGTAAAAAGAAACATTAGTTTTTAAAAAGGGGGGAAAAACTAAGCTCACTTTGGTAAACCTTCTAAACCAGATCGAATCTCTAAAACTCGCAACCCGTGAAATCCTTGATTTAGGTTCAATCAAGAATCTCTAAAACTCTAAACAAAGGGTTAAAAAAAAGATAGCAATAAAAAGAATAGAGATCAAATTTGAAAGAAAACAATCCATGAATGATGAAATTGCAAAAAAAAAAAAAAAAACCCAAAAATGATCCCAAATAAAATAAATAGCAATCAAAAGAATGTGAACCAAATTGAAAGATAAAAACAATAAAAGGTTGAAATAGGAAAAAAATGTAATTTTATAGCTTATTAAAAATAAAAAAAAATAGTAATCAAAAGAATGGAGACCAAATATCAAAGAATAAAAAAAATAAAAGAGGGTGAAATTGAAAAATATTTTTAGTTTCATGGCTTATTGAAAATAAAAAATAGTAATTAAAATGATAGGGACCAAATATGAAGAGGAAATAAATTGCAGGGCTGATATGAAATTCAAAATGGAAAGAGATAAAAGAAAAAAAAAAAGAGAAATGGTCGTTAGTGCCAAACCCAATAAGTGTTAGGGGCATGCGCCTCCTTATTACGTCGAGGGCGCCAAGACATTTCAAAGGCCACCATGAAAGGCGGCGTTTGGTAGCCGGAAGGCCTTATGTGCGCCGCATTAATAGCTTAGGTGCTGTCCATACCCTTGCGCGTGCTCGCACGAGATAACAACTTTTTTTATTTTATTTAATAAATGTAATTTACAACAATGCCCCTGAATACCATTGGAATTTACAATATAACCAATGCAAAATACCAAAAAAGCCATTGCATAAAAGTTATGTTGATTTTTTCTTTAAGGGCATCAAAATAATCACACCACTCTAAAAAAATTAAAAAGACAAAAATATCACTGATTAGTAGACATTATATTATTTGATTCCAAGGTTAAATTAGTAATTATACTGTATAAAAGAGATAAAATTACCAATCTAACATCATACAATTTGTAAAAGACAATTGTGTCATGGTAAAAAGACCTTCTTACCCCCATGCCTTGTTTAAAGGTTTAACGGCTAAGGAGCGATTTTGTCATTACAACTCAGATTAACCTATTGAGCATTATTCTTGAGTCATGAGGCCAGAATAAAGTAGTAGAAACAAAACAAAAAAAATCATGAAGCATAATTCTTAAGCAACCAAATATTAAATGATGAAATCTTGAAAAAAATATTAAGACAAAAAACTTGTAAAAGAAGAAAAACTAGGAACAAAAACAATAAGGATGAACTTTGACACAAAAAACTCAAAGAATGAAATTTGAAAAAATAATTAAAATGATCTCGAATAAAATAAATAGCAATTAAAAGAATGAGAATCAAATTTGAAATATTTAAAAATCATAGGGGGTGAAATTCAAAAACATTTGTAATTTGATAAATTATAGATTAAAAATGATAAGGGGTGAAATAGAAAAAAAAAAACATTGTAGAGGGCTAACCCAATAAAATCAAACAAAAAAAAATAAGAAAACAAAAAGAAGTTGAGAAATAAGAAAACATTAACTTAAAAAAGGGAAAAAATCCCAAGCAACTTGGACGATCCTCCTAAATTTGGTATAATCTCTAAAATTTGGAACTTGTGAAATCCTAGACCCGAGTTTAATAAAAAAACTTAACTCTCAACAAATTTAATTTTGAATGATGAAATCATGAGAAAAAATATTAATACGAAAAACTTAAAAAAGAAAAAAAAACAACAACAAAAAGAATGAGGATAAAATTTGACAAAAAAAACCTAGGGAGGATGAAATTTGAGTTTTGTTTTTTTTTTTAAATGATCTCAAACAAAATAAATAGCAATCAAAAGAATAAAGATCAAATTTAAAGATTAAAGAAATTTTAGGGGGCTAACCTTATAAAAGAAAAACCACAAAAATAACAAAACAAAATAAAAAAAAGGATAAAAAATAAAAACAACATCAGCTTAAAAATAAAAAAATTGAAGAAAAAAACCAAGCGAACCCGAGCAAACCTTCTAAACTCGGTCTAATCTCTAAAAGTCATAACCTGTAAAATCAGAAGCTTAATTCTCATTTAATTTAATTTTAAAAAATAAAATCAGTGAAAAAATATTAATAAAAAAACTCACAAAAGCAAAAACAAAAATATACAACAAAAAGAATGTGGATAAAATTTAATAAAAAAAATCCAAGTAGGATGAAATTAAAAAAAAAAAAATTTAAAAAATGATCATAAATAAAACAAATAGAAATTAAAAGAATAAGGATCGAATTTGAAAGATTAAAAAAATCATAGGGGGTAAAATTAAAAAACATTTGTAATTTGATAGATTGTCTATGGATTAAAAAATTACAATGGGTGACATTGAAAAACATTATAGGAGGTTAACCCAATGAAAGGCAAACCATAAAAAATAACAAAAAGAGAATAAGAAATAAGAAAATATAAGCTTAAAAATAAAAAAAATAAGAGAAAAAAATCAAATAAACCCGGATGAACTTTATAAACTTGGTTTAATCTCTAAAAGTCATAACCTGTGAAATATTGGATCCAAATTTAATCATGAAACTTAATTATCAATCAATTTAATTTTGAAGGACGAAATCGGTGAAAAGATTTTAATAAAAAAAGCTTGCAAAAGAAAAAACAAAAAATAAAAAAGAACGGTAATAAAATTTGATAGAAAAACTCAAGAATGATGAAATTTGAAAAAGAATATTTTAAAATGATACTAAATAAAATAAATAGCAATTAAAAAAAATCAAGTAATCAGGATAAACTTCTTAAACTTGGTTTAATCTTTAAAAGTCATAACTTGTGAAATATTGGATCCAAATTTAATCAATAAGTTTAATTCTCAACTAATTTAATTTTAAAGGATGAAATCGGTGAAAAGATATTAATAAAAAAACTTACAAAAAAAAAAGAACGAGGATAAATTTTGATAGAAAAAAACTCAATGAGGATGAAATTTGAAAAAGAATATTTTAAAATGATCCCAAATAAAATAAATAACAATTAAAAAATCAAGTAAACCCGGACAAACTTCTTAAACTTGGTTTAATCTCTAAAAGTCGTAACTTTTGAAATATTAGATCCGAATTCAATCAAAAAGCTTAATTCTCAACCAATTTAATTTTGAAGGATGAAATTGGTAAAAATATATTAATAAAAATAACTTGCAAAAGAAAAAAAATAAAAAAAAATGAGGATAAAATTTGATAGAAAAAACTCAAGGAGGATGAAATTTAAAAGATAATATTTTAAAATGATCCCAAATAAAATAAATAACAACTAAAAAAATCAAGTCAACCTGGACGAACTTCTTAAACTTGGTTTAATCTCTAAAAGTTGTAACCTGTGAAATATTGGACTCGAATTCAATAAAGAAGCTTAATTCTCAACCAATTTAATTTTGAATGATGAAATCAATGAAAAATATTAATAAAAATACTTGCAAAAGTAAAAAAAAAGAATGAAAATAAAATTTGATAGAAAAAAACTCAAGGAGGATGAAACTTGAAAAAGAATATTTTAAAATGATCCCAAATAAAATAAATAACAATTAAAAGAATGAGAACCAATTTTGAAAGATTAAAAAAATCATAGGGGGTGAAATTGAAAAACATTTATAATTTGATAGATTATTTTTAGATTAAAAAATAATACAAGCGAAATTGAAAGAAATTTGTAATTTGATAGATTATCTATAAATTAAAAAATAGCAGAGGGTGAGATTGGAAATTATTTGTAATTTTATAATTTGTTCTAAAATAAAAAATAATAGTAATTAAAATGATAAAGATCAAATATGAATGAAAAAACATTAAAGAGACTGTTTTGAAATTTTACAAGGGCGACATAAAATTAAAATTCAAGGTGAAGAGAGAGATCAAAAAGAAAAAAAAATGGTTTTCAACATCAAACCAACAACGCTTTTAATACATGTGTTGAACCATCATATAGAGGATATTGAGGTTTTCCAAATGCCACAACAGAAGGCGGCACTTAATAACGAGATGACCCTGTACGTGCACGACGCAAGGGCCATTTACTCGCTGATTGCAAGCACTAATAATTTTTTAATAATATTTAATATATATACCAATTATAATAATACCACTCAGCAACTTTCAAAATTAACAATCCTTTGCTAAATTCTTAATGGATGATGAGAATGTGTTGCTTTTGGGTAATATGAAAGCTTTTAATACAAAAATTTGAGCAATACGGAACAAGAGTATGGAAGACTTGCTTAGTATTAGAAGGATATGGAGTGTGATGTTTTATAATAAGAGTAGGGTGTAGGTTGTTTTTATTTTTTAAAGTATTTTTTTATTTAAAAAATATTAAAAATATATTTTTTTAATTTTTAAAAATTATTTTTGATATCAGCGCATTAAAATGATCGAAAAACACTAAAAAAATTAATTTAAAGTAAAATAATTTTTAGACTTTTTCAAAAATATTTTTAAAATACAAAAACAAAAAATAAACAAGGTCTAAAACTTCATTTAACTTGTATTGATTTTTAAGCAAAACCCAATCCAATCTATTGTATTGGATTATAAAAATACATATTAGCTTGTAATTTTAAGAGATTGTTTACAATAAAGAAAGTTTGTTATTTTTTTGTTATTTTTTGAATTTATATTTTGGAAGTAAATCGCATTTTAAAATTGTTTGAAAAATAAACTTATCAGAAGAATATAAAACCCTTCCATCTTACCATTAATAGTTATTTTATTAGACTCAATTTTAATGTGAAAAGAATACAAAGGTCAATAATTTCCCAACTTGATATGATGTCGATCACTAAATTATTACCATCGTCGTTGATTAATTTTAACCTTTCCAATCTTTACCTTTATTTTTTTTTTAGAAATCATGTAATAAGACTTTACTTTTTAAAATACGTGTAAAATAATTTAAAGTATTTTAATTAAGAAAATGTTCAATTCTTTTATTGAAAAGATGAATTAAAATAATCAAACAATATCTATATAAAACATAAGGGATTTTAAAATTATTTTTACATTAACACTTTCTAAATTTGATCCAATATTCAATTCTTTATCAATAGATCAATGTAAGTTTTTTTAATTAATATTGTTTCGATAAAAAAACCCTTTAAACTCAAAAAATTTAAATTATTTTTTTTGTTAAAAATAATTTTTTTTTATGTTTTAAATCGTTTTGATGTATTGATTTTAAAAATAATTTTTAAAAATAAAAAAAATATTATTTTAATATAAAAATACTTTAAGAAACCATCCTAATCACACATCGAATCAGCAAGCGAATACCAAATTAATATGCTTGCTGAGTTTCATAACCAAAAGGCTAAACTCCACCGGCAAATTCGATTTTAAAATCTCATTTCCCCCTCAGGTGACGCCTT
>Ga0307510_10008087_pt1 | contig 12523 bp, 12 predicted proteins | sample 12_EM_MG_FD_207224 | JGI IMG/M metagenome (GOLD analysis project Ga0307510, IMG submission 207224) | Populus trichocarpa ectomycorrhiza microbial communities from riparian zone in the Pacific Northwest, United States - 12_EM | ecosystem: Host-associated > Plants > Roots > Unclassified | place... | reverse complement strand
ACTATATGCCTACAGCCACTGTTGCTCCAGTATCGCCTCGATGTGCTCGATACTTCAGGAGTTGTTTTATGTTTCAATTGGTACATAGGTGGTATGAAACACAATACTACGCCGCAAGGTGGGGCATCAGAGGTCTTGACAGTGCGGAGTTACGATGCTGATTGCCGGTCCGGACCGTCCGGTAACTGTCTATAATGTCACGTGGATTTACAACATATCCTACTAGATATTGAAATCTGATTGGCCAGCTGTCACTGCCTGGCCTGTTAGAAACGGAATCCGATGATCTTCTTTTTATCATCCAAGGGGAAATTGCGTGAGTGTATGCGTACGGCAGCGTACCTCATGGTCCTCATCAACTGACATCAAGTATGCCTTCTTAGCCCATCATGACTACACCTTCACGTCTTTCACGTTAACGTGTCCTTCCACTCTTGGCTACCACATGTAGCGTTGCCTCAAGACAGGTGTGCCGGTGGTAATACCTAAACTGAACCACACTGGCCTTCTCTCCCCTCCTCAAAAGTTACAATCCCATCCCACCCTATCTATTATCTCCTTCCTCAATTGCCCTGGCAAACGCCTAGAGAAGAGCTGATCGCCACCACCCAATTTGGAGTGAGAAGTCACCATCTTTTGCCCACGGAGCTGGTTTTCCAGGGGAACGGTCGATGTTACAATTGACTGTATCAAAAGAAAGCTCCACGTCGCAGCTCCTGGTGTCGAGTTGTCCTCCGGCTGCAAAACAAGGTGTTGGAGCGTGAACAGCCCTTTGCAACCGAGACCACCATTGATGATCATTCTCAGCCCGTCCACATGCTTCTCGCTTAAGCCAGCCTCGATAATGGCCTTTTTTTGTGAAACGTAGTCCTCGTGAGAGTTGAAATACAGCCACCATTGAGTTCGCCGGTGCACGCGGATACCAGAACTGGAGTGGTACGTGGAGGCGCGACGGGGGCGGTGCTCCTCGTATCAGGCCTATCGGCGGGTTTTGACACCTGCGTGGCTCTTGGGATGGCTCCCCATTCGGATGTTGCTCGTCGTGGCATCATCGCCTATGTTGGCTAGCGGCTGCGGATCGCGCTGCAGCGCTTGGAAAGGTCATCCGATAGATATCAGGATATACTAGTACACCTTATGATCAGTTGCGCCGTCAGCCCGGTTCCCTGACTGTGCCGCATGTCATCGTGGTGGCGCTCTCCATGTTGGTTGAGCCTCTGACACAATCAGCCAGCCAGATCAACAAATGACCAGGATCATGACCACTACAAGATTGCCATGAGGTGCAGTCTATATGAAAATAATTATCCTCGACATCGAAAGATATATAATGGACTACTTGTGTCAGATGTCTTTATTTTGTTTCTGTGCCCGAATCACGACCATTTACATCATGCGAGGCATGACCATCATCCTATCCGGCTGCATGGTTCTCTCTCCGACGACTCCCACATACACGCGACATCGTACCTGAGCAGTCACAATAAGAAAGATTTCAGTCAGCAATAAACCAAGACCCCCAAGTCGAGGAGCTTCCGAGTCCCGAGTCACCCATAGAATATCCCAAGCGCAAAGCCCGTCCACGTCGCAGCATGATACGCCTTGAGCTGCGCTGCTAGCGGCGCGCCATTTCCCCCTTGCTCCATGGTGACACCGAGGAGGCTGGCCCGGGACTGCGCCTTGAGTACCCCGTTTAAGATGATCGTGGACACGCTCAGGCCGATCGCGGACCCTATCTGCGTCATCGCCTGTGACAGTGCCCCTGCGATGCACTGCCCGCTTGGAGGCGACACCTTGAGTTGGAGATGAACATTGTCCCCGACGCAAATGTGAAATCCAAGCAGACGGGAAACCAGTGATCCAGTACGATGCGCTTGGGTCAATCACAGCAAGTAGATATTCGCACATCCAGTCAGGAGCGTTCCGATAGCTGCCAATCAAAAGGCGAAGTGAAAGGAGATGGATATGGATCAGGGTCACGGTGAATCATCCTGAGAACTAACAGAGGGGTTAATCACGTGGTACTAACTATATATACGACGTCGATGCGCCCAATGATCAGTGCGATGGTAGCATTTGCCACAACACCCATGAAGAACATGTGTAACATACGGGTCATGGTGTGGACCGGGGTCAAGTTGAGATAAGTTTGGTAGTACAGCTGTACCCAAGCCGACCAACAGGAGTAAGCCGCCCAGACTGCCCTCGCGTTGGGCTTTCACCATGCGAAGCAATTCTGTTCTGCGTTCTCGCCTCTTCTGCAATCCTTCTGTCCCTCTCACACTTCCTGAGATGAGGGCGAATGTTTTGAGGACGGAAGTTCCCCTCACAGATGGGACATCGCTTCTTCCCACTATGAGACTTTGAAGAGACTCTTGGCATTTTCGGAGTGTTGAAGGGGGGGGAGAAAATGTGGATGAGCGTGAGCGACAGGAAGTGGGATGAGAGCACGCGACTGACTCAGCATTGAAAAAAAGACTGAGGTGCGGCTATAAAGTTGCTCAGAGATGAGACGGCAGTTCATTCAACGGTCTCAAGGTGATATAATAGCCGTCCTTGCGCCGTCAGCCCGGTTCCCTGCCCATACCACACGCTGTCGTGGTGGCGCTCCGTGTGTTGGTTCCCTCCGAGACAATCAGCCAGCCAGATCAACAGATGAATGAGGTGCGGTCTATACAACAATTATCCTAAGAGGGGAGGGTCATACTGCGGCAACATCGAAAGGTATATATTGAACTATACGTGGTCCGATGTCCTTATTTTGTTTCTGTGCCCGAATCACGACCAATTACATCATGCGAGGCATCCCCATGATCCTTAGGATCCATCGTCCTATCTGGCTACGTGGGTCTCTCTCCGACGATTCCCACACCACGCAAAAATACACACAACATCGTACCTGAGCAGTCACAATGAGAAAGATTTCAGTCAGCGATAAACCAAGAACCCCCAACCGAGGAGCTTCCGAGTCCCGAGTTAACACCCACAGAAGATCCCAAACGCAAAGCCCGTCCACATCGCAGCCTGATACGCCTTGAGCTGCGCTGCCAGTGGCGCGCCATTTACCCCTTCCTCCATGGTGACACCGAGGAGGCTGGACTGCGCCTTGAGCACCCCGTTGAAGATGATCGTGGACACGCTCAGGCCGATCGCGGAGCCTATCTGCGTCATCGCCTGGAACAGCGCCCCTGCGACACTCTGCTCGCTCGGAAGCGACACCTTGGAGATGAACATCGTCCCCGACGCAAATGTGAAATCCGCGCCCAGCACGACGAGGCAAGCAGACGGGAAACCAGTGGCCCAGTATGACGCGCTTGGGTCAATCACGGCAAAGTAGATATTCGCACATGCAGTCAGGAGCGTTCCGATAGCTGCCAATCAAAAGGAGAGTGAAAGGATATGGATATGGATCAGGGCAAATCATCCTAAGAAGTAACGGAGGGCTAATCACGTACCAACTATATACACGACGTCGACGCGCCCAATGATCAGGGCGATGATAACATTTGCCACAACGCCCATGAAGAACATGGGTAATATACGGATCATGGTGTGGATTGGGGTCAGGTTGAGGTAAGTTTGGTAGTACAGCTGTACCCAAACCAACCAGCAGGAGAAAGCCGCCCAGTTGACGCATGCAATGATCTGCATCACGGCGAAGCGACCGCGAGCGTGAGCCCACATCGACGGCTTCATGAGCGGAGGAGCCGTCCAGTGCGTGCGTCGAAGATTGGGATCCTCAAGTCTCTGTTCCAAGCAGTACTGCCATAGACCAAACAGTAGGACAAGAACGACACCAAAGACGAAAAGGCCAATGATATCTACGTATCTCACACCGTGTGAAAAAAAGTACACTGCAGCAAGACGGAGGACTCACGTGGTGCTTTCCAGCCTTCTCGAGTGGAGGGTGTGACGCTCAAGACAAATACGATAAGAAGAAGGCCGGAGGTGATCAGAGCGGCCCCAATCCAGTCCACACGTCTGTCTTCTTCGGTCGACGGCTCATCTTCGTCAATGGCGAAAATACCCAAGACCAAGCACGCGAAAGTGAACCCCGACAACAAGTACAAAGGGCTTCTCCAGGTAGGGCTACAAACGCGGTCAAACTCAAAAAAAACCGGTTTGCATGAACGGACTTTGCATTCGCCCCTTACCTGGTCAGCTGTGTGAGAACGCTGCTGAGTACAGTACTGAAGGCCGATCCAACCGGAGCGCCTGCGGAAAAGGTTGCGAAGGCGATGGAACGTGAGGATCCGGGAGGAAATGCCCTCGATAGAATACCGAGCTGACGGGGTTGTTCGTCTTTCGAAACGGCGCGAATGGACAAACCAAGAAGAGAACTTACGGAAGCGGGGATCATGGCAGCTGCACCTACTCCCTGTATCCCACGCAATACGTCGAGCGATATCCCAGCTACGCGATTGTGAGGAGTCATTGATAATCCATGATAAGAGATCGCGGTAAAGTCTTGAGTCGGACGTACATTGCACGAAGCACGAGCCAAAGCCACATGTCCCAGTGATCAAATATCCAATAACCCAGACGAGTTTACGTCCATAGAGATCCGCAAGTCGCCCAAAAAGGAGGAGGAAGCAGGCCTATGTGCAAAGTCAGCTAGGCTCAGTGAAAACGTTGTTGTACGAGCCGCGCACGGAGCTGATAGAGTAAGCGCTCAGAATCCATTGCAAGCTCTCCTTTTGGATATGTAGATCTTCCCCGACATAGGGGAGCGAAATAGTGACGGCAGAACCAAACGCAGACGTGATCATCAAGGAACTCGTACACGCAGCCACGATATTGATCGACGCCAGCGTGCTTCGAGCCGGTGCTTGTGGGGTTGGAGAGGGACTTCGACGATCCTGAGGCGTCTCGTTCCACGTTTCTGGACTTTCGACGCCCTTAGAGATAGGGCGCAACTTTATACCACTGCCAGCATCCAGTGAGTCAGCGAGTGAGAAAATGTCGGGCGACCTCGTAAGGGACATGAGGGATCGTGTTGCTCGCCCCATGGACTCTGGTGTGCGTAGACCAAGTCAGAACTTAACCTGGAGTGGTGGTGGTCATAAACCTAACAGCGGGTAGGATTATGAAGGATTAGCAACTTGACTGGTAGCCGTAACAGCGGAACAGCATCCGAGTCAGCCGCATTGACATCCAGTACTAGTAGCGTCTTCCTCGCAACCAGAACATCTGCACGATTAAAATACTGCTGGCCCGTGAGAACTAGAGGGCCCATTTTGTACTCACTTCGTTCCATGCTTGCCGAAACGTGGGAGCCTCCTTCAAGTTCATATGTGGTGCGGTAGAGAACCAGGATATACAGTGTTAGTACAAAAAAACTGTGCACGCGCCAATGACGGCACGGTTGACACCGGCCCGGTGACCGTTCAGTCCGGTTCGCGTTCCGTTCGCGGAGCTACTGTACTGTACGAGCGTATACGCCGACTTAATGACTTAAAAAATCCCCACAAACCATAAACCAGAAGTAACACTATCCGACTTGTGCTTATGTGACTCGGATTACCAATCGCGTCTGAGGTTTATCCACAATCCGTCGAGAGGCGTCGCGCATGTGGGTGATTTTTCGCAACATGCGATACCATCATGACATAAGATGCATAGGGACGAATATTACAAGCCTTTATTGCGCCTCAGCAGCCCGCTTCCGCCTGACGTCACGCTCCTCCGCAATCGTAAGCTTGGTACCCTTGCCCTTAGGCAATGAGACCCAAGGCTTTGGGCCCTCACCAATGAGAAAAATGTTGGTTATCCTAAATACGCGACGTGTCATTCATCTAGCCACTATACGCCGGTGTAGGAATGTTACTCACCGCGTTGCAAAGGTACGGTCCAGTGCATCCTTCACGTGTACAATGTCAAAGTCACCAATATGCTTCTCACGGTGTACGATGATGCCTGCACGACCCATGTTACGACCGCCGGTGATCATAACCAAATTTCCGGTGTCGAATTTTACAATGCCAGTGATCTTACTTTGTGTGAGGTCGAACCTGACGGTGTCGTTGACTTTGATAACAGGATCGGGGTAACGAATTGTACGTCCGTCGTGAGTGACAATGTAGGGAACGCCCTTGTTGCCAAGAGCGACCTTCTTCACCTTAAGAAGCTTGTATGCAGCCTCCTCAGGGGTGATCCGGTGGATAACAAAGCGGCCCTTTACATCGTAAAGGAGGCGGAAGTGCTCGGCAGACTTCTCGATGGAGAGAACATCTGATGGGACATAAGCTCATCGAATAGACGGGCCATTATTATAGAGAATAGTACCCATGAAGCCAGTAGGATACGTGTTGTCTGTGCGAACCTTGCCATCCACCTTGATGAGGCGCTGCTGAACAATCGAGGTGACTTCACGGCCAGTCAAGGCGTACTTCAGCCTGTTTCGAAGGAAGATAGAGAGGGGTAGGGATTCCCGGAGTTTATGGGGACCAGGAGAAGGACGGGGAGCCTGCAAACACGTAGTACCAGGAAAGAAGCGCCAAGCCGAGTAATGAACGTACGTAGGTACCGCTCAATTTATCGAGCATCCATGAAGAGGGCGCAGCGAGACGCTTGAGATGCTTTTTGGGTCCTCGTGCCTGCAAAGAATCAAGGTTAGCATCACAGAGTAAGAGGACGAACCGGTCATGCGCCGTAGGGAGAGACTGTCATCCAGACTCCAAGGACAGCATCCACCCTCATCATCGTCCATCCGCCAGCTCAAAGCTTCCCATCTCACCCCAACGACGCACGATGAATACAACGGAGGCATAAACTGACCATGGTGAATGTCTTGAGAGGTGCGACGGTGTCGACGACAACGACCTTTTGATTTTGCTTGCGGCGGCGGCGTTCTGTGTCTCAATGCCCCAGTTTGCTTCTGCTTCTACCGTGGGCAAATGTCTGCTTTAGGGCAGGCACCAAACTGCACGTGACTGGGTCCCAAGCCGTAACTTAACTTATTTAGCGCACGCAGGCGTACAGGGTTGCTACACAGTACAGTAACGCGACATAAGTTCTGATCACAATCAATGGTTACCCTTCGTAGCCCGAAGGACCATGTTCTCCAATGCGATGGCCCTGTATTCTCCGTCCTCGTCAGGCGCCCACACCGCATCATCAAGTACATATATAAGAATTCCTCCCCTTCCATCCGCAGTCGGCGAGACACGGAAAAGCGGCATACGCGACCGTTCATGGACGCGACCGGCGGGAAAAAACATGAGATTATGCGTTGCCGCAAAGTCCTCCACAATCGAACGGAACGTGATCTCTTGAACACGTGCGGGCGCGTTCTTCGCGGCTCCTCCCTTCGCAGCTGCCGCAACCGCAGGCGTCGGAGTGGCGTTACGGTGGTGCTCTGGGCGTGGGAGTTTCGTGGGCGCGTCGGGTCCAAGCTCGATGGCCATGTTCATGAGTTGGAGCCCGCGCGTGAAGCCATCGCGCACAGCGGCGAGCGCCAAAACCTCCTCGGAGAAGACGCTCTTCCAAAAGGCGTACCACTGCGCGACTTCCTCAAAGTTCGGGCGCGGCTGCACGAGCCAGATGTGTAACACGTCCAGCCACTTGGGGAAGAATTCGGCCGCGAGCAGCGACGCGAAGATTGAGCCACGTATGAGAGGCGCCCATGCAAGCACCCGCTCGAGTGGGGCCATGTCTTGTGAACGGGGATTCACGCGGAACTCTTCGCGCAGTGTAGAGCCCAGCTTGGGAACGATGTACTTGAGTAGCATCGTATCCCAGTCGCCTACGCTGAAGACCTCACGCCACGCTGCAAGGTCATCGGGAACGCCTTCTGTGATATCCCAGCCCTTAAGGACCGACTTGAGTTTGCGCGGCGCATCACCCAGAAACTCTTCCATACGTAAGCCGACGTGTGGCAGCCAGGGGAACACCAATGTCTTCAGCGGGACATCCGAACGGCGCAAACTCCAGTCAGCCACCGCTTTAGAGACTTTTGGAAGAATGAGTTGGTCGAGGAAGTTATCGCGGATAAAGGGAGGTAGAAAAGTCGCCCAGGCTTCGTATAACTTCACAGCCGGTTGGGGCTTGCAGGGGTCCCACTCATTGTTTATGGATGAACGGACTCTTGGCAACCAAACGTTCCACAATAGGCTTTCGAACGGAGTCATAGGCACCTCTACCTTTGGTGGGAGAACCAGTAGTTCGCTCACCCCAAACGAACTCACTTGGTTATCAGGAGGGCGCTCTTCGTGGTCCGCAAGTTTTAGGGCTCGTCTCCAGAGTCGGAATGTCGAAAGTAATTTGTCGGGATCTTCCATCGGGTTCCATTGCGAGAGCATCCGTCGCACCTGGGAAAGCAATAAGCACCGATGCGACATTACGGCAAAGGTTGCACATACTATGGGAGCGATAGCGGCCACGACAATCTCATCCAGTTTGTACTTATCGAACTCCGAAGGGAATTGGGACAGAAGCTTGTGGAAGTGAGGTGAGAATGGTTCGAGGGAGGCTTCATAATCTGATGCCTGTTGCCTGGACAGTGTCCGGATGTCATCGACAACAAGGCGAACTTGTTGCATACGAGAGATAACTTTAACGTGCTCGTGAGCATTCAGGTCAATCCATCCATCTAAGGTAAGGACGTACGTTCTGCCTCCTCGTCGATCTTCTTCGTCAGCCTAGCTTCCTCATTTTGGAGAGTCTGTCTTCTCTTCTGAATTTCCTTGGCTTCCCGAGCGAGTCCCTCTAAGTCCCTTGTCGTAGCTTCGGTAATGAGCCTGATGTTATGTCGAACTTCCGGTATGCGAGTAGAGTCGGTGGAGGGCGTCCACGAGGCTATAGACACGTCCGCTAAAGATGAGACTTCCCGTGGCTAGGGTGTTGGGAGTAAGCAGTCTGCCAATTACTAGCCTTGAGAAGAATACTCACAGTTGCACCAGTGGCGTCAATAATGACCCCAAGCCCAGAGGGTCCAGCGGTGTCCTCTCCGACCTCAGCAACGATCTGCTCGTAGGTCTTGTGCTCGATTTTAGTTTTGACCTTCTTCGGTTTCTTCCACGCATCCGATCTTTTATCCGCTTTCTCTTTACCCTTCGTCCCCTTCTTTTTACGTTCCTCGTCCTCGTCGTCACTGACGACCTCCCCACGGCGTCGCGCCTCCGCCTTCGACTGCTCAGTGCGCTCGCCAAAACCTTTAAAGGCGATACCCATATTCTTCGGGCGCACTTTCGTCTCGATCGGGACGACGATACCGCGAGCCTCTGTGCCAAGACCGGTGCCCGCTTCCCAACCCATCTTCGCAAGCATGCGCGCGCCAAATGAGCTCTCGAGTTTGCGGAAGTGTGCGCTCTCGGAGGCAGAGATGTTCGGCCTGGAAGGAGGTGGTGCGGAAGGTGTGCCATTTCTGATGAACGCGCGCTGTGGGCGTGAACTCCCACCAAACGCCGAAGGAAGGTTGTCGGGGATGGTGGTATCCCCGGGTGCTGATGGGGCAGGGGATGGTGAGGGTGCAGGGGAAGGTGTTGCAGGGATGGAGACAGCGGCAGGGCGGGACGCGCCAATCCCGCTCCTTGTGAATCCGGAGAATGTAGTTGGGGGACGCGACGTAGATGCGCCCAGACCGAGACCACCGAAACGAGGTCGTTGCTCCTCTTCCTCGTCGATCTCGTCCCGAACACGCGGTGGGGGTGCCTCAGGTGGTTCAGCGTCTTCCTTGTCCTCGTCGCTGTCCTCCTGCTCCTCCCCCTCGTCATCATCCGCACCATCCTCATCCGCACTTTCCTCGCCGTCCTCTTCTTCGGCACTGTCAGCTGAGGATTGGGAACCAGAGTCGCGGCCGACCACAACCTCCGGTATATCCATTACTTCGGACTGATCGAGTTCGGATTTACTGCCCGTCGTCTTGCTTGACACAAAAGCCGGTGCTTTAGCCCAGTCGCGCCGCACGGTTGGCTTGCGCCTGCCCCCGAAGCCCTCATCCTCGCTGTCCTCGTCGGTTGTCCGCCGCCTCTTCCGCTGGTAAGGATCGTCGTCATCAGCGACTTCATCATCTGAACCGCCTGAGGAGTCTGAGATACCATCGTCCATGAAACCGCGCTTTCGTCGAGCCATGGTAGGTAGGGGTCAAGACCAGAGGAGAGATGAATGAGTTAAGGGCCTCGGTCAAGGCTTGAGTACTTGAGTACTTGTATACTTGAGTGGGGAAGATGAGTCAGTTTTGGTCACACGTCAGAAAAACAAAGAGGAAGATGTGTGCCACAGAGTCAATTTTGGTCACACGTCAGAAAAGTAAAGAGTCGGATGCTTGCCACACAAACAGCACGGAACTCGTGAAAAGCGAAAAAGTACACACCTTTTTCACGCAAAATGGTAGCAGCACTGAGCGAAAGGAGGAGAAACAAAAGAAAGGGCCTGGCCGGGAATTGAACCCGGGACCTCCTCCAAATGGCGATAGAGCCCTAAGAAGGAATCATACTACTAGACCACCAGGCCGATATTTTCTCATGCCGAAAAAGCTCACATAATGCGAATACTGTACACCCTGACCAATTGGGAAGCTGACGCGTCCAAGACCAAGACAAGACCGCAGACGTACGCGTGTGTGCTAAATCAGCGAGAGCACCAAGTCTGTAAGCACACCCATGGACGGAACACCTTCAAGATCATCAAGGCCAATCGACCCACGAAGAGCGGAGGCCCTTAGGGCCTACCGTGATGTCAGTAGCATTCTGACACTCCGCTGAACAACCCACTCACGTCGCTTCAATTCCAGAAAATGCAGGCACACGAGAACATGAGTGAGGCCTTGAAGAATCGTACGTCCAACACAAAAATCCTTTCATCGCGTCGGCTCACTCGCAACGACGCTCAGTGCGGTTCTCCATCAAAGACCTGCAGAAGGATTACAGGAAGACAGAGGAGGATATCAAGGCCGTCCAGTCGGTCGGTCAGATCATCGGAGAAGTCATGAAGCAGCTAGACGATGAACGCTGTGCGTGTAACCCCCATCTCAATATCACACTGCATTCACTGATCCCCACGACTTCAGTCATCGTGAAAGCGTCGTCGGGACCACGCTACGTCGTCTCATATCGACCTGCTCTACCGGCACACAAACTCAAAACGGGGACGCGCGTCAGCCTCGACATGACCACCTTGACGATCATGCGCATCCTCCCACGCGAGGTAGACCCGATGGTCTACAAAATGAGTCTCGAAGACCCAGGCGGTGCCACTTTCGCTGGCATAGGTGGCCTCGGCGAACAAGTCCGCGAGCTTCGCGAGGTGCGTGTGTCTGGCCCCCAATCATCCTGCCTCACCCGTGCTCACCTAACACACCACACCACACACACACACACACAGATCATCGAGCTGCCCCTACTCAATCCCGAGCTCTTCCAGCGCGTCGGCATCAAGCCCCCCAAAGGCGTGCTGCTCTACGGTCCGCCCGGAACGGGCAAAACGCTGCTCGCGCGCGCGGTCGCCGCGACGCTCGAGACCAACTTCCTCAAGGTGGTCTCCTCCGCCATCGTCGACAAATACATCGGCGAGTCCGCGCGCGTAGTACGCGAGATGTTCGGCTACGCGCGCGACCACGAGCCCTGCGTCATCTTCATGGACGAAATCGACGCCATTGGCGGACGCAGGTTCTCGGAGGGCACGAGCGCCGATCGCGAGATCCAGCGCACGTTGATGGAGGTCCGTCCGTCCGTCCCAAAAAAAGACGCGAGCTCGACTGAACTGAACTGAACTGACTTTCGTGGTGGTAACAGTTGTTGAACCAGATGGACGGCTTCGACTCTCTCGGACGTACAAAGCTCATCATGGCGACCAACCGACCGGACACGCTCGATCCCGCACTGATGCGCCCCGGCCGCCTCGACCGTAAAATCGAGGTGCCGCTCCCGAACGAGCAAGCGCGACTCGAGATCCTCAAGATCCATGCGGGGCCCGTGAACAAGCACGGCGAGATCGACTACGAGGCGATCGTCAAGGTGCGTTTTTATTTATTTTCCTTTTCGCGAGAGAGGAAAGAAAAACATTGACTTGTGTGTTTTAGCTCTCCGATGGTTTCAACGGGGCCGACTTGCGGAACGTCGTGACGGAAGCAGGGATGTTCGCTATTCGGGACGACCGGTATGAGTTGCATCACTGACGCGCGAGAGCTTGTCTCATCCTTCCACACCGGCAGGGAATATATCCAGCAGGAGGATCTTACAAAGGCGGCGAGGAAAGTCGGCGAGGCGAAGAAGCACGAGAGTAAGCAGCTATTTTCCCTCCCAAGTGACCCGTTTTCTGATTCTCGTTACCACAGCCAAACTCGATGTAACAGCATAGACCGCCATGTTCCTCCCTACTTATCTGTCTATTCCTTGCACTCCATTGTAGTAATTGACGACATTAATGTCACCCTCGCTGCACCCGTCCGAGTGCGAGCAACAACCCTGACCCGCGTGAAATATTACACAAAAAAAAGAAAGAAGAAAAAGGGGGGAGTGCCGACAGCAATAAAGACAAAAGTACTAGGCGTGCGTAGGTAGGTATCTCCAACCAAAAACAAGCG
>Ga0307510_10008086_pt1 | contig 12525 bp, 8 predicted proteins | sample 12_EM_MG_FD_207224 | JGI IMG/M metagenome (GOLD analysis project Ga0307510, IMG submission 207224) | Populus trichocarpa ectomycorrhiza microbial communities from riparian zone in the Pacific Northwest, United States - 12_EM | ecosystem: Host-associated > Plants > Roots > Unclassified | place... | reverse complement strand
TGGATCAACCAAGTTTTTTTCATTTATATTTTTTTTCAATCTAGGTTTTTCATCAGCTCAGTCAGTTTTTTTTATTTTGAACACATTACATGTGTACAGTAAGGGTCAACCTCTACTCCAAAAGGCACAATTCTGAACTGATAGACGGAATCAATAGAGATTTGTCAAAGGATAGCCTGTGCAACTGTCATGTTACATTTTGGTTAATTACATTCTATGACATTCCTATGACCTCAGAGATGTTGCATGTTTTGATGGTTAAGAAACTTTTGGGTGACTACGAGGTTGATAATTTCACCTCAACATATGCTGCTTTGTTTTGTTTATTCTAGGTGTTCTGAAAGGTCTATCATATTAGAAATGGATGCTGTCAAGTTCACTTGTGATAGCCACACTTGGCTTGGTACTAGGGATAGTTGGAACATCTATGCCTTGTTGCTTCCCATTATCTTCACACCCGACCAGACGATCGTGTAGCAGGTTAGTTAAACTTTGTTTCTTTCCTGCTATGTCGTCAAATTTGTGAGCCCTGCAACCACATATGCATTGTTTACTGTCAATAGTTTTACCAATTAGCTAATCACAGATTTGCACAAGTGGGATCGTGACTACTGACCACTGCCTGTTGCTCTGAAACATCGAATTTCTGTCAATAACATTAAGTTTTCTGCTCCATGTCAAGTGATGCAATCAACAATTCAATGAAACTTACATGTTTCAGTCTGGTATTTCTAACTTGTAGGTGATATTGAGAACTGATAGATAGCTAAAACATTTTAAATCAAACTAGCTTTAATTTATCCTCAACCAAGCATCTTGATAGATGTTCATATTATTAGTCATTGGAAAGCTCTTTCTTTTATTTTGTTTGCAGTGAGGATCAAGCATCTTCTACAAACCAATCATGGAATGGATATCAGGAATTGCAAAAAACTTGTGGATAGAAAAACCATTTTCAATCATGCTATGTTTGTGGATATCTTATTTTGTGTCTTTGCAGATGCACAAGGTTCTGATACCTTACTTATAGCGTTATCTGTGACACCCAGCACTCGTAGCCTTGAAGGGCATTGCTGGTATGCTTGGTTTGACTTCAATTTCAATATGGATCTTCCCCCTTGGGTTTCTTGATGAACGTGCATCTCATGGTTGTTTTTCGGACCAAGAATTAGTGAAGCTGGTTTTACTGGTTGATTCTTGCTCGACACAAAAATTTGGACAAAGCCATATCCAACATTGCATCATGGTCTCGAGATTATGTTTATTTGCAGGCTGGACGAGATCTTAAATTTATTAGCTTGTCAACATGCGGATGCTTTGCCTTGGTGTTGATTTTATTAATGGTAGAGTTCTATTCCTTGGTCCACTGGCACCTATCCAAGAAAATTCTTTGGATTTTCCATGAATCACCGATCAATGTTATCTTCTCTTTTCTTGTAAACTTGCAAGAAATGGAGGGTATAGTTTCCCGGGCTGCTGGTATGCACTCGCAGGATTTCAATGGGTAAGAAGACTACAATCTCCCACTGACCTACAATTGTGCATTCAAACAATTTTTATTTCAACTCATCTGAACGCACAAATCTAATTTTCCAGGCTCCGTTTTTCCTTAATCTGCAACGTCTTTTGTCTCCTCATGGCATACTTAATTCTGAAGACTTGAGCAAGTACAACTTGGAGAAGTTGAAAGAAGCTTAGTTTCAGAAGAACAACAGAATGTTAGGTGTTTCCATCTATGACATGAACTGTAAAGGTACCCCATCGCTTGTGAAGGATCATGTCGCTGCCGTTCTTCTTTGAAGAAGTCACAGTTAGGCTACAAATACACGGCTGATGCACTGATCTGAGCTGTGACATATTTCTGACAGCTGATGGCGAATGCCCATTGATTAATAATTAATTGCATACTGTGTATTCAACAATAAAGTTCCTTTTGTGGACTAATTACGCAGTATTTGAAGTTAAGAGCATTCTTATGAATCATGTTAGACATAATGAATGATATTTTAAGTAGTGATCGGTTACTGGAGAAGAAAATAGTGGAACATGTTTGCTGGAGAAACATAAAAATAAATTTGTCCTAAAAGCTATTTTAATATAAAAAAATTAAAGATAACCACACCTAAATTCAAAGTAAAAAGAGAAGGAACGTGCGTGTTTTTGATCCGTAATGAGGCACTGGCAACAAATGAAAACTGGACCATATTCAGATGTTACTCTCTCATCAGTCTAAAATAAAATACCCTTTTTGTTGGAGATCAACGAGAAAACGAAAAGGATTGCCATTTGTTTGTTCATGGTTGGTGGCCACTATTGGGCCGTGAAAATTCTAAGCCGCCAAGTCCAGAAGTCCTTCTTGTGGCCTTGAAAGCTCTTCCAACACCGCCTGAAATTATCCTCAAACCAGTCTTGTTCTCCTCAACGGCTGTTTCTTCTCCTAATTCCTAAAGTCTAACCTCTAACTACTTCTCCCTCTTCCTGTTTCTCTTTGGCCATTGTTCTTCTTTCTTTTCTTTTTTTCACTCAACTTTCTTGCTGAAAAAATGCAAGCCCGTACTCTGCTTCACTGTTCTCATACTCTTCAAAACCATAACCATCCTAGATTTCTTTCTCGGTCTTTAATCTCTTTCAAGAAACGACCTCTATCTTTAGTTTCACCTAACTCACACAGCTCTCTTTTGCATCCAATTCCACTCGTTATTAAACCAAGTAGACTTCTTGCACCATGCAATAGCCCTGCCCATGAATCCGCTAACAATTCTGTGACTGAAAATGAAAGTAGTACTGATTCAATTTCAGAATTTATAGAAGAAACAGGAATAGAGGTGAATAGAGAGGGACTGGAGAATCAGAGTATGTGGGAGCAAATGAAGGAGATTGTGATGTTCACAGGACCTGCTACTGGGCTTTGGATATGTGGGCCATTGATGAGTCTCATTGACACTGCAGTTATTGGTCAAGGAAGCTCTATTGAGCTAGCTGCTTTAGGTACTTCCTTGAAACTTTATTAATGGAGGATTTTGAATCCAGGTTAGTTAGGTTTTGACTGTGAATTTTGGGATGAGCAGGTCCTGGGACAGTTCTGTGTGATGGTATGAGTTATATATTCATGTTCCTTTCAATTGCTACTTCTAATATGGTTGCCACTTCCCTTGCTAAACAGGTTAGTTTCTTTTTACTGTTCAAATGCATTATGTTGTATGTGAAATTAAGTAAAGCAGTGTTCTAATCTCACTAATAGGGCTGTTCTTTTGTGGCAAATTAGTCCCCAAATGTTTATAAACATACACAAAAACTTTCAAAATTTATCCTACATGAAATAGTAATAAGAACCAATGGGGTTAATAATGGCCGATATATGGTTTCTTAGCTCAATTATTCCGTGGAATGCGAGTAGCTCCTTATACTTCTAGTTTACATATTGGCCATTCATACTTCTTAGTGTTTTTCAATAACTTCAAACATTGGCGCAGGACAAAAATGAAGTGCAGCATCAACTATCTATGTTGCTCTTTATTGGGTTGACTTGTGGTTCTCTGATGTTTTTGTTCACAAAGTTCTTTGGCCCATCAGCACTAAAAGGTAACTGAGACCGCTGCAATTTTGTGGTTTTTTTCATATATTGGCAGATGCAGTGCCTTATTATATTAGGTTGGCCTGTCATAGTGTATAGTATCAACCAATAATTGGTCATATGAATCTACAGAGGTCAACCTGCGACTGACAAACTTGCTATTATCTTCTTTTCAGCATTCGCAGGGTCAAATAATTTAGATATAATACCTGCAGCTAACACATACGTTCAGGTGCATTCTCTTTTCCCATAAATTAATATGTTACTTGATCTAAATAGTCGCTAGTTTTCCTATACTTTGTGTGATGGATATGTATTTTCTTTGTGTTATTGGTGAAGCACAAAACCAAGAGAGAGCATTTATTGTGGGAGGCTTTTCAAGCTCCATTGATTATGGCTACTTTGTTATTCATCATCGGGAAGTATAATTAATATGTTTACCGAACCTTCCTCAAATCTTTAAGGCAGCTCCAGACTGCACTTTCCCATATATTCTGTGCTGTTCAAGTATATTATATGAAAAGCTTGATTTGTAATTTAATGAAACCTGAAAGGTCGATATTTTATGATAAACTATTGGCAGTTGGATAGAATTGGACATGTCAGAAAATCATTTCCTACGGTTGAATTTCTATCATGATTTTTGTTTAAATGACATGTTGATAACTGATTTTTTTGTTTTCTGTTTGTAGATTCGAGGTTTAGCATGGCCTGCAATTCTTATTGGATGGGTTGCTCAAAGTGCAAGGTGGAAATACACTACATTTCTTCCATCCATTATCTACTGAATGTGTTAGCAGCAGCTGCTTAATTTGGTCACTATATGACAGTTCTTCTCCAGTCCCAAAGCAATATATAAGGATCATTATAGTGTTGTTGAATTTGTGGTGTTTGTATGGATTTGCTAGGTATTTCATTTATTCATTAATTATTCTGGCTCGGTTATAATTTCCTTTAAGAATAGTTCTTCTGTTTCTCAGCCTTGGAATGAAAGATTCATGGGGACCATTAAAAGCGTTGGCAGTTGCTAGTGCTGTAAATGGCATTGGTGATATAGTCCTGTGCAGATTTCTTGGATATGGTATCGCCGGTGCAGCATGGGCTACAATGGCATCACAAGTATGCTGATAAACGTTCTGCTATTAATCTATATTCATTGATTACCATATTTAAGCAGTTCATTGCTTGTTGCATTTCCACTGACGTGTTCACATTTCAGATTGTTGCAGCTTTTATGATGATTGATTCACTGAACAAGAAAGGATACAATGCATATGCAATATCTGTTCCATCAACTGATGACCTCATGATTGTATTTAGGCTTGCTGCTCCAGCGTTTATTATGATGATTTCAAAGGTTTATGATGTGCTTACTCGATTCTATAGCATTAGCTGTGTGCTTGTGATTATTGTTATGCATTTGACTGTTCTATTTTTTAGGTGGCTTTCTTTTCCCTCATCGTATATTTTGTTACATCTATGGACACCCTCACCTTGGCCGCTCATCAGGTTTCTTATGCTAACTCTCATATTTTTTTTGGAGCTTACAGTAAGTATCTTGAAAATTGATGTTCGTGATTTGCTGTAGGTCATGATTCAAGCATTCTTCATGTGCACAGTTTGGGGCGAGCCTCTTTCTCAAGCTGCACAATCATTTATGCCTGAGTTGATGTACGGGGTCAATCGAAGTTTGGAAAAGGTAGTTATACTAGCTATTCATTGATGCTAAACCTACTACTTACATGTGTTGATTCTATCACTTGCTGGTCTAATTTCGAGGCATGCAAAGAGTTTCTTGTTGTTTTTGCATATACAAAATATGCAGAAACACAACCTTGCTCCCCCAGTTCAGACAGATGGGATGGGTTATGCAGATAACTTGTGTCAAAGAATCTATATAGGTTTTTGGTTTCTTAGAATGTGTTCAAGGTTTATGACATCTGACAGGCTCGAACTATGCTGAAATCACTGGCTATCATTGGAACAATCCTTGGATTGGCATTAGGGATTATTGGAACATCTGTTCCTTGGTTTTTCCCCAGCATCTTCACACATGATCAGAAGATCATACAGGAGGTTAGTTCTTGTTTGCAGTAATTTCACGTGCAATTTATCCACGAGTTATATGTATAATGATTCATGGGCAAGGAAGGAATTCCATGAGTCCTTTCAGTTATTATCTAAGATTTGCAAGCTTTGCACCTAATCATATGCACTTCACTGGGATTGTGAAACTGTTTCTACGCTGAAATATCAGTACTTTTATCCCTAGAGCTCCATTTAAGTATTCACCCTACTCATTCCATCCATGGGATTAGATACCATTTGGATTTTGAAATGGTCCATGGTTTCAGATCTATATTAACATAAACATAGTTCAACTGTAGCAATATATCTTGGATTGATTATTGCATCTGTCAGTGGCTCACATTGTTGGTTTTTGTTATCGCCTGCAAACCATGAGCTAAAGGAAAAGGAAAGCGATATATTAAATTGCTAATACACCATGAACATGAAGCACCTTCGTAATGGTTGTTTAGGTTTCAGCTTCTGACGCTTCTTTGTATGCCAATCATATGTCCATGCAGATGCACAAAGTGCTCATACCATACTTTCTTGCGTTAGCTGTGACTCCCTGCATTCTTAGCCTTGAGGGAACATTGCTGGTATGTTTGCTTATACTTCAATTTGAATAATTTTGACTTCCTAAACAATTTCATAAATGCTTGTCCAGCATGTTTTATGTCTGTCCTTTTGGATCATGGATTGATAAAACAAGATCCAAGTCTGTTTCTATGATGGTGGTCAAGTCTGTCCATGTCATTGTGGCATTACGCTTAATACCGTGGAGTTTGTTTGAATATGAAGCTGGCATGTATGAGGTGTTCTTTAGCTTGTATTCTGGCATCATAATATCAGTACCTTTATGCAGGCTGGACGGGATCTTAAATTTATTAGCTTGGCAATGAGTGGATGCTTTTTTACGGGTGCACTATTGCTGTTGGTAGATATCCGTTTAGTCATCTCCTAATTGTCGAAAGTCCTTTTTGCTATGCATTAATCTCGGTTTCTTGTTTTCACCAGCTTGTGAGCAGCAGAGGATACGGTCTGCCAGGCTACTGGTTTGCACTTGTAGGATTTCAATGGGTAAAGACTGGCATCTCTAGCAATTATGCTGGAAAGATTCATCCTTGGCTGATTTGAAGAGATCTTTTTTCTTTTTCCTTGTTTTTCAGGGTCGATTTTTTATCGCCCTCCAACGCCTTCTTTCCCCCGACGGCATACTTTTCTCGGAAGATTTGAGCCAGCATGAGCTGAAGGAGCTGAAAGCAGCTTAGTTTCAGAATCCACAAACTTTCCACGTAGAGCGAAGTTCATGATATCGTCGAGGACCAAAATCCCATGCTTCTCATCTAGCGAAGTAAACAAATTACCACAACATTGCAAGATGTTTTTTGTCCATGCCACCGGCTGTCAAGTATCATTATCGTTTAAAGCCTCAAATTAGGCTAAGATCTAAGCTTTTCCGGCTCCAGCTGTAAAAATGTTCTTCAATATAAGGGGCGTTAGCTACATCTATTCTAGTTTTATCCTATATTTGACAAGATCACACGAGTGCGTAGAGGAAAACAGCAGTTAATGTGGTTTTGATGCAAAAATTGTTTTGAAGGATTACTAGAGTCTAAAACATACGCCAATATTGCCATGTGAACTTGGGTCCGCAAGCGCGTATACTATACGCGATTTCAAAATCAATTCTGTACGGTGTTCAAAACCAGAGATTCTGGGTCTGATCTGATCCCCAAGGGTGTCCATGCCTCAACCTGTAACTTTTTCACAACTTAGCAGAAAAAATAAAATAAAATAAGGTGGGGGGTGGTGGTCAAGAGGACTCAACGACATGCAATTTGCCAATTAATATTTTATCCTTCAAAGAAGCCACGATGCAAACCATCTCGGTGCAAACACTCAAGCTATCTCACTGTCCTTAAAGCCATTTCTACATCTATCAAACAAATTGGTGATTTATGGAAACGAAAAAACTCCTTGCATGTTGGTCCAATTTCAGAGCCTCTCTGTTGTGTCTGGACATGAATTCCTCAAGGCCATTTTACGCTAATATTAACTTTCCATCAAGCAAGTAGCAGAAAATGTAGTTTATACCCTGCTGCTTCCTCGACGACCATGCCCAGAAAATCGCCTTGGCTCTCCTCTCGACTGCGATTTCATTAAGGTTATATCAGTGAGATTCTACAACAAACAACAATCATTTTCTGCAAATGGCTGTGAATTGTGAAAGAGGAACTCAAGAAAGGGAGTTTTCCTTACCAATGGCACAGACATCAATTTTGGTGCTTTTCTCACATAAACTCTACGAGCCTGTAGCCTTTTCTCCTCGGCCTTCATTTTAGTGAGACTAGGCCGATATATAATGACAGTCCGACCAATTTGACCAACTACCACTGAACCAGTTGCTTCCTCCAATCGTCGCACCACATCCTCTAGCTCCCCTGGACAAGTCCTGTGTATTTTAATCTGTTTGCAGAATTTAAGCATTTAATTAGCACACCAAAAATTCTGCAATCATTGTTAAAAGAAAATATTGCATTTGGATGCTTGTCCAAATCCTAAAGCTGAAACAATGATTAGCAACTTCCACAAATAGCTAATAAAAGTACATGATTGATCACTGCGACTGCACTACACCCACAATTTCCAGTATCTAATCTAAGTCAGCTCAATTTTGCATAACAATGTGTGGCAGAAAAAAAACAGGGACTTACCTGGGTACATCTACAAGCTAAAGGTTATCAAGCTACAGGAGCAGCTCACATATTATATGACAAGTTGAGGAAAACTCTAGCCACCCCAACATTTATCTAAACAACAGTAGAAGCTATGCAAACAGAGATCAGTAAAACATGTCGCTCAAAACTGCGGAAGCAAATCTTGATGTAATAAACATGATCATCCACAAGTCAACTACTTCTGCCCCCACAAGAAAAAAAAAACTAGCTAGTACCCACACCAAAGAGCAACAAGGGAGTGTTGTTAATTGCAACTTTCTGTTTAAACAGTTCTAACCAAATAGTACAAATCTAAAGGGCTGGCACCAATTTGACTCTTACCCTCAATTCAAACTCCACGAACAGGCAACAACATTGACAAGCTAAAATCTTCATCAACCTGAGAAATCAAATCCTAGTCCAAAAGCTTTCCCTAACTTTTCCAAGCAACTAAACAAAGTTTAGAGAGACCCAGATTGAGGAAAAAATAAAGAACACTAGGCATCCCACGTTATCCTAATTCCGAACTATGCATAACCTCTAAACCCTTGACCAATCAACTATTCATTCAAACTCAAAGAACCTAATAATAAACAGCCAATCCGGAGAAATTAACTACCAAAAACCAACATTGAAAAAAATCGTGGTTTTACCTTTAAAAGCTCATTGGCTTCAAGGGTCTCAATAAAAGAGGTTGCAACATTATCAGTAAAACCAGACTTGCCAATCAACTGAGACTTTAGCTTCTTTCCCAATCCATGAGCATAAGATGCTAATTCCTTCTTTTCCTTCACTGTCAAAGTCGGTACCTTTACCCCATTTCTCTTCAAACCCTCTTTAGTGGAACCCTCACCAGAAACATCAACAACACTATCTTCCAGCTCCAAATTATCACTTTCAACCTCAATATCGTCCTCTTTATCACCATTTTCAATTTCATCATCGATAAAGCCTTCACCTTTTTCTTCTTCTCTTTGGTCTTCTTCTAGTTCCTGTAAGGTGAGAGAGTGGTTGTGAGCTTTTTGAAAGCAAGGGAAAGAGCGAAGGGAGAAGAGGAGAGGAGAATTGGGGAGAGAAGAGAGTGAAGAGAAGAGGATAGTGTTAGTTTTTTGACTTGGGGTTTTGTCGGATTTTGAGAGAATGGTTTTCGTTGTTGTGGTGGTGGTGCAAATTGGTCTTAAGAAGTATGAGAGCAGTGGTGGTTGAGATGGTGGTGGACGGAGAAGATGGTGGAGGACATGGGGGGTTGTCGATGAGGATGTTATAGCCACCGCCATAATTACTGTGAATTCTTCGTTGTTGCTTCTGCTAGATTTGTAGTGAGGTAAATGATATTACCAACTCACCATGTAAATACACTACCCAAACTGACCCCACCAAACATAAACCTTTTATCTTGACACGTAAACACTACCTCCTCTATCTTTAAAGACCCATTATCTGCCCGGTGGTTAGTAGCTTAGCAAAAAAAAATTAAATAAGAGAATAAATTACTAATAAATGTTTGGTATTATATAAACATATATTATATATAGAGAAATTAATTTAAAATATATGTAATAATTCATGTGAAGTAAAATTAATTTAAGAATATTTTTAAAATAAAAAAATTTACATTATAATTATTCTTTTCGAATTTTTATATTTTGAAACTGCTTCATAATGACTTCATTCTTAATTTCATTAAAAATATTTTTTTTTAATATATACAATTATACTTTCATTCATCTATTTCTAAATCTTCTAGGAACTAGTAAAATTATTGGCAACAATTCTTTATTGACTTGTTGTTTTATACAAGTGGGTTAAATATAAATATTAATATATTTTTTTAATTTTTTTATACAATTAAACTTTCATTCATCTATTTCTAAATCTTTCAAGGACTAGTTAAATTATTGGCAACAATTCTTTATTGAATTATTTTTTTATACAAGTGGGTTAAATATAAATATTAATATATATTTTTATTTTTTTTATTGTGTCTCTAATTTTTTGAGTTGTTCAGTACTTCATTTTTAATCATTAGCAAGTTGATCACCATTATTTTTCATAACAAAATACATATTAATTCATCAAAACTCATTTCAATTCATATTCATATGCATATAATATTATTCATACACATATTAATTTAACAAATTCATAAATTATCATAAACTCTAACATTTTTAATAACTAATTATTAAGGAATAAAACTAAAATTAGACAATGGAATAAATAGAAAAAATGAAGGAAACTCACCTAGAACATAAAGCATAAAATGTTACTTACTTAACTAATTAATTAATAGTTTAGGACATGAAGAGAAATTTTATAGAAGGAATGGAGGCAGGAACAATAATTCAAAAAAAAAAACTTGGATCAATTAGTAGTTAATAAAGAAAATTAAACCTGTTAAGTTATTATATTAAAATTCTAATATAAAAAATACATTGAAAAAAAAAAGATTAAGGGGACAATTGCCCCCTTAATTCCCATTATGGCTCCGCCACTGCCAGTGATAAGAGGTTGAAAACTTTGTTTTTATATGGTTTCAGTTTGAGTCATGTGGTTGGTTATTGGAAGTTTATTTTGTTGTTAATTTTAGGACATGTGGGGATTAGTTGATATACACGTAAGCTAATCTGAAAACAATATAAATTAAAAAAAAAAAAACTCATCATCTTAAATTCGTCCTCTCTAAGCTGCTGTAAAGCATAAAAATCATGGTAAAAAAAACCTTCTTGAAACCTAAGTTAAAAAACCCTTCAAAAATAAAAAACTACTCTATAAATGTAGAAATTAGTCATCATGTCCGTACCTTTAATGGGGAAGTAAGAAAGGGAGAGGGCCACCTTATAGAAAGACAATAAGAGAAAAGGGAAGGATTTATCCTTAGTTAAAGAGATTTTTTTTTTCTCCTCGTTCATTTCGTTTGAAGATAACAGTGTTTTAGGATCGTGGTAGAAAGTCTTTCACAATGATTCATTTCCCCCTCATTTTCCTTCCCATTCCCAAAGTATGGATTTCGAAGTCTATAATTTTTTTTCCACTCGAATTCTTTCTTCACCGTGTCCATCATTGGTGTAAAAGATGGAACATCAGCTATTTTTTAATTTAATGTCAGCAATTTTCATGTCCACTTTTGAAGATCGGTCAAGGTTTTTCCTTATCTCGTATTATATAAGGGATTTTTCTCATTTAATCCAAAATGTTAACGAAGGAAATAAACCTATTCACCACATAAGCCAAACCTTAAATGACAATGGCAAAAGCACTTGATCTTGTCACATCCTGGCCACCAAATCTAATAGGCCGTATAGCTAGATAATTTGGTTACCAATACGACTACCTACTGTCCTTTGCTTCACCATTGCCTTTGAATCATCCCTGCCTGGGGTGAAGCTTACTGGTAAATACTCATCAGAGTCACGTTCAAAAATTGATTTCTCAAAATGCCTCTCTAGCTGCCCCTTGCCCTGAGATCACATTTTTAAATCAAACCCCAGAAATTTATATAAGATTCAAGAAAATACTAATGACTAAGGATCACCATACCTGGAGCCTAGCACAGGCCTTGTCTAGTTGTCTTGTTGGACTGGGAAACATTCCCTGCATGATAGCTGGTGGAAAGGGAAAACTTCCAAGCAGCTCTTGCCTGTGTGAAGTTAACAAATGCATAGCCTTTGTTTTATTTTGTGTAGAACTCACAATTTTGGCTTTTGTGAATAAACATGGATATGAGTGATTTTCAGGACAAAAGTAATTAAAAATGCAATATCAAATGCATATATGAAACGTATTCAAAGTCAAAAGGCAGATACAGGAAATCCAAAGCTGACTCGATTATCTCCTTGTTGGAGTCAGAATTTTGAAGCTCTGCCTTTTCATTCTCCAACAGGCAATGACTGTCGAGAAATTCCATTAGCATTTCACAGCAGCAATAAAGCAAGTGCAACAAGTGAAAGTATTAGAAGCAATGTCGGAGAGATTATGAGAAACTAGAAAAACCATTCCAGAAAAAATAAAAAGAGAAAACTTTTGGACTAATTTTGATCCGGATTAGTACCGATACAATACTGCTTGATCAAAACTATCAGAGTGTAGCTAATGAAGAACCCACTGCACAGACACAAGGAGGGAGGGAGGGAGGGAGAGAGAAGACTATGAAGAAACAGTTAC
>Ga0307510_10008085_pt1 | contig 12526 bp, 15 predicted proteins | sample 12_EM_MG_FD_207224 | JGI IMG/M metagenome (GOLD analysis project Ga0307510, IMG submission 207224) | Populus trichocarpa ectomycorrhiza microbial communities from riparian zone in the Pacific Northwest, United States - 12_EM | ecosystem: Host-associated > Plants > Roots > Unclassified | place... | reverse complement strand
GCCCCCCCCGCCCCCCTCCTCTTCTCCATACGTGTATCCTACCAAAGGCGAAATTTCCCGCCTCCTCCTCCTCTTCCTCCGTAAATCCCGATTACTCGAAAACCGTATCGTAGACCTTGGGAAGAAAAAAGGAAACAAAAAAAACAAAACAATATCAACAACAACAACAACAACAACAACAACGTGTAAGATGATCTATCCATCATCTTGGAACGACCCCTCTCACTCGGACAGTCGGCCCGACTCCTTCCCCCCAAGCTTCTCCTTCCCCGCCATGTTCCTCTAAACGCCTTCCGTGATACATTGATCGATTGACACCTTCCCGAGACACGTGCCGATATATAACTTAATCTTGCCTGTGGGAGTTGCGGTAGCATAGATTGTGTTCTGTGCTCGTGTGCGCACCTGTGGAGGAAAGGGGAAGTCTCTAGTTTTGTACAGTACCCGATGCATGTTCAACGCCGTCCCCTCCCCCACTTAAATAAGTTGGGTATCATGATATACTGACTTCTGAATCGAGGATGGCACCCATATGGCATTATAATTTAATTGAATATATATCTCTCTGCATTAGTAAACTAACTACCCAATCATTACCATCACCATATTGTACTGTAGACTATCCCGTTTTTCGTTTGCTTTCTTACTTACTTTCTTTCTTTTTTGCTCGGGGATACTTTCCTCCACTCAATAAAATAAAATAAAGTGGGATAAAAAAGAGCAGCCCCTCCCTCGTCTTCCCCACATATACCGCAGAAATACAAAATGTCGCACGGTGACGACCATCTCATAACCCATTGGCACAGTGTGGTACCCGTCAAGGCCTAAGTCTCGGGGAATTCCAAATCCCGCCCCACCTCACTTCACGACAAGTATGCTCCATTCCACCTAACATGACGCCGCAACCCTATACTACGGAATTTCTTTTTCTTTTTTCGTTTTTGCGGGGGTCTCAACGCCCCATACCATAATAACCCAAACCAGCGGTATGTGCTCGCAATTCCCTCCATTAGTGCGGTGGTCGTGAGAAAATTGTGATATAACAAGGTAGGAGGTTTAGTTCATGATTATACACTGGGCCCGGGCAAGTGGTACTGTACGTCGTTGGCGACATATCTCTTCATGTCGGTAAGTTGTATGAGCTAGTGGACTACATGTTATATGCTATTACACATATAATATCGCTGGTTTACCAAAAAGAAAGAGGGGGCCTATACTTTTTTTCCTTTTTGTACATGCTTTGCATGTTTTCTGTTGCTGATGCTTGATTCAGCGGTATGATATCAGGGCTGCAGCCTAACAGGTATCATCGGATAGAGAAATGCGAAGGGAAGGGAGGGAGAAAAAAAGAGGACTTTGAACGGAAAATTGTATCGGTGTAAATGAAGGATAGTTGCAAAAAAAAACCCCCCGAAGCAATTTCTTTAGAGAAAAAAGCGGGACTAGAGATATATCTGGGCCTTTTTTGATTCAAGAAACTTTAGAAGGGAAAAGAAAAGAACTCCCCCGCTAGGTAAATTCCAAACTTGCATTTAGAAACAAGGACTTCCACTTAAAGCTCCCCATGGTGAGGGAGCGGTACGTACCTTGATTGTTAGTAACTATAAAGAGTAAAGCAAATGCGAACCAAAGAGACTCCCTAATTCTCCCAAACTACCGTAATCCAGAAGCAAAATCAGTCCAAGTAGAAATAGCAAAGAAAAAACGAATGCTTGCAACTCGCCCCTACGCCATATCCGAGAACCAAACCGTACCTAACAGACAAAACCAGATATGCGGGAAAAATAATAATAAGAGAGACTCCCCAAAACAGCCAATAGGGAGAATCAGGGGAGAAAAGGAAAAGAAAAAACACCTACAAAGGAAAAGTGAAAAAATGAATAAAATGCAACAGCTAGAGATCAGCTATTGTGACTACAAAAGTACAGTAAGATGGAAAGGAAGGTAGAGGGAAAAAAAAATCATAAAATATTTATTGCAATCAAGAAGTGGCCGAAAACAAAAAAGTACTTCAAACAAGCTCACATGGATTATCAGTTTTGGCGTGTGTAGGGACGATTCATTGTTGCAATCTCGCGTGCTATGTGGGTCCATTCCAACTCGCGCTTGGGTGTGGAGCGATTCTTGAAAGAGATCTTCTCTTCGAACTTAAGCAGCTCATACATGAAACGCAGATGTGGCTGAATGATAACGTTTAGGCGGCGGGCACGAACATAGCAGCTAATATTCGTCAGTAATGGCCTGCGATAAAAAAATCGGAGTTTGAAAACCTACTAGGCTCGAGGAAGTGAGAGGTTGAGGGCACGCATGACCTCAGCGATGCATATTGTTGCTGACCGAGAGACCCCTACTCGGCAGTGTACAAGGATTGGCTCATCCGCATGGCGGCCTTCTTCTAGACGATATCAGTAAGGAATTAACACAGCTAAGAGAATTATCAGCCGGCATACCAATGAAATCCAGACACCGCCTGAACTGATACTCTAGTGGGTCACATCCGTTATCCTGCAAATCTCTTACAACCATCGCATTATCAATTCCCCATTTACTCTTTTCTTTATCCGTCCAAGATAGCTCCTCGCCAATACTCAAGACGCGCTTGATACCCAACGCAGCAAGCAACCCAGGGTTATTGGCGTGCTGCAGGTTTCCCAGGTACATGTAGGACAGGATACGGCTGGGTAGTGATCCATCCATGCGGAGGATCCACCCGGGGGAGTTGAGTACAGCGGGTTTAAGACAATAACCCTTGTCCTCAGCAGCCGCCTCAAGAATCCGATGCTCAGCAAAGCGGAGGAAATGCAGGTCCTTTTCGTACGCAAAGAAATTTCGACCTTTAACGGTGTGTAGTTGAATCCAGGCTGAATGTGCAGGTAATCCTTCAGAATACATAAGATACGCTAGGGCTAGCAGTGAAGTTTCGGTGTAGCCATCTGTGCAATGAATCAATATCCGGCGAGGCTCGCGAGGTGGGGTCATCGAGAGATCGCCATCAGCATCATGCGCCTCTTGATGCCTGCCACTTGCAACGGATTGTATGAAACGGCAAGTATCGATAATACCGTCAACTTCCGCGGCCGTATACCTCAGCGGTGTCATTGTACCCGAGCCAGGAAATTCAAGGCATTGCGTTGCATCCGCATGGTCCATGATCTCACTCAGATCCCGAAGGTTTTCGATTGACGGCATTTGGGCCAAGTCACTAGCCTCAATCAACAGACCATACGGTGGTTCGCGCTCCGGCTCGGGGGCGGTATCGGCACTAGACCCTAGCCAAACATTTTTTGAGATTTCTGTTGCCCTGGACATGGAGCACATTTCCATTCTTTCCCAGTGACCTACTAAAACATTAGAGTTCCTCCCTTACCGAGACGGATTCGGAATAGCTTACAAAAATCAATCACTTTTCCCGTTAAATTCCCAGCCGAGTCTAGGGTAACAATCTCGGGAAAGTAGGTCTCAAACATTGAGAATGGGCCTAATCTTGTCAGCACTTCCTCGATCGAGAGAATGAATCAAGAAGAGCGGCAGCTCACTCTGAACAACAAAAGTGCTGTATACTGGGAATTCCCGCGTTGAGTTTCTTTGATATTGAGCCCTGTAGTCTATTTGGGCGGTTGAGATCTGCTTTGAAATCCTGGTGATTTCCCCGGGATCGACATCATTATCTCCGTAAATAATGATATCAGATAAACACGCAAACTTTCCCACTTGGATGTGAAAGTTACGAACATTGAACCCCTCTCTCGGATCTACGACAAGGAATCCAGTGGTTGCTGGGTCTGGCGGAAGAATCTCCTCCGGTGTAATGGCACCCTTCAATCTTGCGCAAGACATATCCCCAACTTTGACAATACAAATACCACGATAACAAGTAGGTGCCCTCCTCATCGATTTCTTACGGGCATAGAAGAAAGCAAGTTGCATTGAATTCTCTGGGTGGAGGCCATGGGCCCAGGGAAACAGTTGTTCAATATCTGGTAGGCTTTGTCTCGAGCTATAGTTAAGGGAGGCGGCTACACCAGCAGCATCAATGGCATGGACGGGTGGAGATTCCGAAATTAGGGGATAGCTTTCTGCCGGAAACAATAAAGAAGCCATAGAACGATTTCCCTCTTCAGACGAATGCGACCCCTCAGAATGAGGGGAGGCAGGCGGTGTGACTGGGTTCCCATAGTTAGGGGCTCCAGGTCCAGATAGAGCCATGTGCTTGTTAGGGATTGGGATGGGGGCAGTAGTAGAGGCGGAGCCGGGCAACGGTAGGGCTGGGGCCGGTGTAGAAGTAGGCATTGGTGGAGGAGTGGGAGTGTCCCTTGGAGGTTGGATGGCCACGGCAGCCATGGCAACCACTTTCTATGCAATGAATTATGGGGGAAAGTTGCAAGTGCGGACGTTCGATAAAGGGATTCTCGGTTTGCTATGCAGACCTCGATGCTTGGTGACGCTAGCCGGACTAGTTTGCTCGACAATCTTGAGACTAAAGGTCGGAGGAGGATTGACACCGAATCAGGAAGTTATGACACCCCAATATTCTGTGACTGATTGATCCGAGGATCGGGTAGAGCGCTGCGGTAAAAGCAGCAGCAGGAACGGAGATCAGAATGATATTGGGCGGATAGCTGAGGTGGGCGGAAGTGTCGAAGAGTGAAATTCGGAGGGAATTTCGGCGTGGTAGTAGGGGTGGAATAGCGGGGAGGGATGGATATGTAGCGGAATTCGTTGGGCGATACAGCTTTTAGAGGGAAATTATGGAGGGGGGGGGAGTTTCTTGGTGTGGTAAAGAAGAAGGATGGAGGGCGGGTAGTTGATTGTGAGAGCGACGGATGCCCTCCCTTTGGTGTGAGGGAGGGGGAGATGGAGGCAGATAGTGAGTAGGTGTGCAAGGTATGTAGGAATGTCGAATGGGTGTGGGTATGTATCCTACCGTCGCACTGTAAGTAGGAGATACCGAGTGGGAGAGACGCAGCTACCGGTACTAGTACAGTACTAGGGCCGATACGGGGGATATAGCGCAGGTCAGTTAAAGCTGCCGTCAGCGAGGGCACCCCTAAACCAGAGGTTTCCACAGTTCAATGCGCACAGCTGAGAAAACGGTAAACAGTTTGCGGGGGGAGGGGGAGGGGGAGGGGGAGGGGGAGGGGCGTTATGAGGAGGAGAAACGGGAGGAGGAGGTTTAAAGTGGGAGGAGAGCGCAGGCGGGACACAATGAGGAGGAGGGAAATAGTTAAAGAAATTACGATGATGTTGACGAGGCGGGACAAAAATTAGCTTTGACGTCGTTGTCGTGGCTCCCTTTTCGCAGTTGGTGGGATAAGGAATGAGAGATGCGGGTCGTCTCTGGATTAACAGTCTAGAGTTTCATATCCACCCTTTTGGCTGTCTCTCACAAGCTACCACGCGGTAGTGCACCGATATGCTAGAAGGTTTTCTTTCTTTCTTTCAAGCAGCGCAGTGCATCCCAGTAGGCAAGGAATATGATATTCCTGAAGCAAATGTAGTAACTTACACGCTCGATCAACTTGGGCACAGCAACCATTCGCTGGGAGGGGGGGTAGAAGGCGTGCAGCTACGACCTTACCGTACCCTCCTCTCGCCCTCATCTTCCGTCACCGTCACCCACCACATGAAGAGTGCACTTCTACAAGTAACACACGCCTTTTTTTCCAATTTGGTATTCGCATTTGCAGTGTTGCAGTTGCAGCGCAGTTGCAGACACCCAGACACCCACCCACGGACAGCAACGGACGCAGACAGAGAGCGACTAAAGCGCAAGACACCAGAAATTTCTCCCTCCCCACTCTCCCCACGAGTACCTACCCTAGACTCCTAGAAGAAAACAAAAAAGAGAGGACCTGCCCCTCCTGTACCGTATTGTTTTCTGAGTAATGATTGGTCAAATAGGGTTTTGGCTAGTTGTATGGTGTAATGTGGTTGGGTTTTGGTTGTTTTTCTATGCTCTCCGTCCTTGCATCTTCAACGCTGCCGTGCTGTACCGTATCTACTCTACTTTTGCTTATCGCATTCGGGGTGGCCATCCCACCCTTTCACACCCACCTCTAACCTTTTACTGCACGCATCAAGCGAATGGATTACCTATCACTACTCTTGCGATCCCTGCTAACCGGTTATTTTAGTTTCAATTCCTCGAAGCGAAAAAGTGTGGCTCCGACGCTGCTAGGCGGAGACACGGGTTATCCCTCGTGCCTGTCTTCCCTCACTTGTGAATCTTGAACGGTCGTAAGGCTGGGGATGAGTCCAAGGTCGAAATGAAGGGAAAAGGGGGGAAACAGTTGGAAAAATAAAGTCAAGCATGGGTGAGTGAGAAGATCGTAGTGAAGCCCGACTAAGGCACTCATAATACCGGTGGTAGAGGCATTTTGTGTGGAGGCTCACAGAAAGAAAAACCAACGTTACCTAGGAGGTTCGAGTGTTGTCAAGACTACGCTCTTTGATTCAAAGATAGCATGACACTTTTAGAATGGCCTGTTTGGGGGGATTTGTTTGGGTTTATGTTAATCATGACTGTTGGAAGTTGGATGCACTGTGCTGTACTCGAGTACAGTACGATGCCGGGATGGTAGACTGAACCATGAAAATTGCTAACATGAGAATGTGGCCCTTTCTTGTCTAATGCTACCCTGTTTGCTGGAGGTAATACGGTACTGGCGCAGGGTTGTTGGCTCCACGTACTCGTAGATAGGGTGTAGATTGACTTGATCTCATTCCTCCTCTCGAGCTCTGCTTAACTATGTAGACGGTATGCATAGGGTGTAGACTAGCTATGGCAGCGTGATACAGCATTTGGGGTGCACGATATGGGTAAATTTAGTTCATGCGATGCTCTACCGTGGCTTTACTTTTTAGACAAGTTTACTGTACTCCATAAATACTTCAACGGGTTGGGCCTTGCCTCACTCCTGCAAACAACGCCTGGGGAGGGCCACTTCTCCAGGGCTCCCCACAAACGAAAAGCATTACCAGAGTTATGGGATGCACCGATCCAAATGCTTCCTCACTGCTCTGCTGATCCTGACTAAAAAAAGGAACCTTGCAAACAAAAGCTGTGTCCTGTCGATAACGCGGATTCCCGGAGTCACAACCCACTCAGCTCACAATGTCTCAACTCTCGAAGAGCAAAACGCGAGGATAACCGTGGCACTAACTACCGGTACATCATCAAGCGTTGGCAAAAGCCCAAGTAGTTATCAGCCCAGCCTGGGCGCCCCGTATGCCTCGAGGCGAGGGCGCTCCCAAACACAGTAGACTCCTGATATAAAATCTCTCGATGCAGGGGAGAGCCCTACCCTCAAGATTTCCCTCAGCCTGTCTGTATCGAAGGTCTGCGGATAGCGCCGCTAGTCGGTAATTTATCATAACGCCTATTAGTAACTGAGGGTGTCCTAGAAGTACTAGCAGCTTTAGATAAGCTCCGATGGTCCGAAATTGGGGCTCAATCTCACCGCAAGCATCGATTACGCTGCTGTTACTAGCAGGAATACTGGCCGGGTCCACAAAATTCCGATGGGGGTTGGTTGGTATCTGATGGTCGATAGACTATAGAGCATTAAAACGTTTTGGGGATAGATTGTACCAATGATTGAAACTGGCGGTAAGTGCTCCCCTGCTCTCTACTCGAGTACCCGGGCCATGATTTGAAGGCGGTAGTAAGAATGCCACCTCTGAACATCGCCGCCTTTCTGCCCAGGACCATTGGAAGGTTTCCAAATCACCAGTATACAGTATACGCGCATCGTGCCGGATATATCACGTTGCACTCATGCGGGGTGGGGTCGTTTGGCTGGCACCAAAGCTCGTCCAAATTGTTAAGCACCCCAGTGAGGGTTGGGGCAAGGAAAGGAGATGGTCCAAGGGCCACTTTTGAATGTGATACAACCGTTACCCGTTCTGCAATTTCTATTGGTCGACCCCAGATGATCGGCCCTGGTTTTTGCCCCCGACCTGCGCAACAAACGCTCGTGCTTGTTGGGCATATGTCCACCACCACCAATGGTGAGGTTGGTAAAATCCCTACTGTGCCTCAACCACGCCCACCCTACCGCATCGGATATCCGAGCGAGAAACCGGCTGACGTCTCGAACCCAAAGCTTATCTTTGAACCAGTTATTCCGAAACTTAACCATAAACCTCATTTGCTGCCGACTCCCCCTTCCCCACGGGGAACTGCAAAGTTCATGTCCGGGGAAATCTGCAGGTTGCGCTTTCAAGCTATATATTGGGTACCGGATCTCTCAATCATTGCCTCCCAGCATATTTATGCAGGGTTGCCCCTACCCTCCTTAGCTTAATATTGGGGGGAAAGAAAAGAAAAACCGTTAGGCACGAGCAGTGCCGCACTGATACCGGTACCCTCGGTAAAAGCTAATCCACTCGTCCCTGGAAAGAAGTACCGGTGCCTAGAAATAGGGATTGAAGGAAATACCGATATATTATGGTATCATAAAATATTTATGGGACCCTCAATGCCCATACTATACACAATATACCCCCCTTTTGTTTTCGGGTACCGGTACTTGCAACCTTGTTTCCATTCTTCCTAAATACAATCCGCCTATCTAAATAGGTATCGCTGCACGGGTACTTCTTACCTGAGACAAGCAGCGGAGGCATCGGTGGTTCGGCATTTCCCAATCGCATCGGAAGAGCCAGCGCCACATGAATCTTCCTTCCTTGTGCGTCGCTACACCTCATCTGTCCCCGGTCGTCCCCCCCCCTCCTCGGTAGACTACGGCGTTCCGCCCGATCAAGATGATCCGGTGGCACCGCACTTTATTTAGACGTACCGATCTTTTGTTTAAAAGGTCCCTGGATTACCTGCGGATTACCTGTGATGGGCAACCCTGACTCTGCGATAGATTTTCCAACCTTATTGATGTTTTGCCTAGGGCCTGTGGCGGTCTCTCTCGAGATATTTCTCACATCTATCGTAGGCTCACCTTTCTCGGAACTTTCCTCGCAGCGATATCTGGGCCGCTAAGAACCCAGACAATCAGCGCAGAAGCCCGCGGCCGAAGGGGCACGAGATGCTACTATACTAGACCGGGAGGTCTTGAAAAAATTAATGGAATTCTGGATGGGCCTTGTGTCAAACACCTTCCAAATCCTCCTTTGTTTCCAGTGTTATTATGTAGCTAATCCCACACTCAGGCCCCGCAACTCGCTGGTTCCTAGCTTGCACGGCGTTGCTTCAAGAATGGCTTGGAAATGGGCTATGGAGGCTAATATTCCGTTGATTCGAAACCACCTTTAGAGCACCTTCTTCCCGGTCCCGGCGAGACATGGCGCTCCATATTGCAATACTCGCACCCGGCTACAGAGCCCAAAGATTTTTATTATGATTAACTATACGTATGCCTATGTGCAGCAGATTATCTGTCAGATATAAAACGAGAAGCAAGCTTTCCCCTACTCCTCCAGTCTAATGTTGATGACCCAAAAGGAAGAAAAAACGGTATCCATGCATTACGAAAGAAACCCCATCAAACACTAGGCCTTTTCACTCGTTTCCACAATCTTCTCTCCGGACTCGGCTGCCCATTTTCTCTCAAACTCCCCGTCAACATGGAATTTCTGATCGACTCTTGTGACAGCGTACACCGTCACAACAACCACCTCCAATAGCGGTGTGAATACATAGAATGACGCGCGACTGTTGAACCAGCCTGGATCTGTGAATGGTCGGGGCATGAATGATGTTGCTGCACGAAGAGCAGTGGATAATGCTGTCCCAGTCAGTACGAATATCATAGAGCACTATCTAAAACGTGGCAAGGGTGAAGTACTGAGAATGCCGGAAACGAAGAGAACAATCAAGGTTTTCTCCGTTAGCTCTCCCCTCTTTCCAAAGTTCTGTCGCGGAGTGTTGGAAGGGAAAAAGTGCCCGATCAGAAGCATTGGTATCGGGGCAAAGGCAAAAATGGTAAAGTAGATGATCCCGAACTTGCGGATACCTTTCCGTTGTGGTCAGCACTAACTTTGAAATAAATAGCGCGGCCGCAGGATCTTACCCAGGTCGATACGTAGCGTGTGAGTACTCAGAGTGTAAAACGATTGGACAGTTGTAGTAATGACTAAGAATCATATATTAGCACCTAGCTTTCCCTGCATTACATGCCCTTGGCGAGGAAGCAGTACTCATTATCAACACTGGCAGGAGAGAGAAATAGTAGACCAAAAACGCCCGGTCGAATAATTTACTCCCCACGAGTCTTGGGTGGTACGCTCTCAACAACCGCTGCGTAAAATTCATATTGATGATAAACAATAGCACCACCCCTGCAGCGACAAACACACTTGCAGCGATAGCAACCGGCACATCTTTTGGATGTGTCGCCCAAGCTATCGTACAGCCCTGTTAGCGGACGCATGATCAACGTAAAAAGGGAGCAGACGAGTATGCAGGCAGGTGTGCATCCGTACCTATGCGCATCGCAAATGTAACAATCCTGGACATGCAGAAGCCAAAAGTGACGGCGTTGAATACGAAGAAGTGGCCTCTCCCGTGATTCCTCTTGAACAGCGTCATGTGCGTGGCAGCGAAGAAGATGAATATCGCGATGAATATAGATGAGATTGGTACATCTACGCTTTTGTTCGGCCTACCGCCGTAGCCTGCTGTCTTTGGGAGGTATGGGGGTCCCGAAGGCTGGTGGTATCAGAATCGTCGTCAGTATCCTTCCTCCGTTCATTCAGAACATGAGACCAGGAGGGAAAAAATTAAACAGAGTGGAATCATACCATCATTTGTCCCTGCTGTCCAGACATATCTCATCTAAACTTTAATCCGTAACCCACAAAATAAAATCAAAATCAAGAGAGAGAGAAAAAAAAAAGGTAAAAATCTCCAAAAAATGTCGTTATTATCCCACCCTCTCTTCAATTCGCTTCACTCTCAAATATGGATAGATAGATGGATAGTTCGTCCTCGCTTTCTCTAGCTCCAACCCGGTTAATCCAATTCCGATCTGGTTCCCGCACCCTCCATCCTTCCCCTCTTTCCTTATATACGGAAGGGAAAAGAAAAAAAAAAAGAAAAAGGAAGATACACAAAACCCCCATCAACTTCCCGTGCAGTCGGCCGAATAACCCTCCACCGCAGCGAATGATGGTCCACCGAATGACGCTTGGACCGACGCCGGGGATAGCGAGCACCGATGGTTACACGAAGCGTCATTGCTCGAACTGACAAATTTAGGCAAGCGTGAGGAAATTGTCCGGATGCCGGCATTCAGGAAACTCGCGAGCAGCGGAGTACCGGTACCGGTATTGGTGTCACTCGAGTATGATACTCGAGTACGGTATACAAGTACGGTCGTGCAGATCTGAAAATGCTTGTTTCGTTTTTCTTGGCGCTCGCGCCCGGAGGTGAGCGGTTCGTGAATGGCTAGGGAATTAATCGGTGACGTAAGCTATCTTCCTGAATTGGCGAGACGCCGCCGCACATGTCAAGTGTTTTTTGGGACGGGGGTTCACTTGGTGCCGCAAGCAACAAGCAAACTTTCGTCTGTATATTATGAACTTGTATTGGCTAAAATTTCCCGCGCCTCTCTGCCAAGGGAGTCGCCGACTACCGAATTCTGGTGATAAATCTCGCCAAAATTGGGTTGCTGGAGGGTTTCCCGGCGGAGGTGCGCTGGTGGGTGGCCTCCCAGACCACCCGGACGGATGCTGATTAGTAGGTTTTGGATAAGGAAAGGAGGAGTGGTAGTACGGTACACACAGTCGCCACAGTCCATCCGAGTAAACCACTTGAAGGTTTCTCATTTGGGTTTAGCTGTCCGGGTGGCCTGGGAGGCTGTCTGCGGTTTCAGTAAGGTTGTGGTTCAAAAGGTCCTCAAGTCACCTAGACTATTGTCTCGAATATTGACAGGGGCGGCGCAAAATTTTAGTGTCCTGCCGGTCCACGAGGCACTGTACTCGTGCGTCTTTGCCAAGAATACCCCCGTTGCCCGAAAGTAGAGTACTTTCTAAGTTCAGTCCAGATTGCAGGACATGAAGAATACCTACCTCTACAATAAGGTGTTGCATATGATGAATAAACAATCATCTCCCAACCCATATACCAAACATCCACATTCTGAAGAGTAAAAGAAAACAAGAAACCAGTCGTGATTCTTGATTAGGTTCAGAGGGGTGTATTGAGATCCAAGGGAATATTGGCACTGTGTATGCAAGAGCACGATTGGTACTTGTACAAGTATTCTTTGCTCACTTAAGTTGCCACTGGTTGTTGCTGTCGTCAGAGTCCACATTTAGTGCACAAGTACCTAGGTATCGGCTAGCGGAGGTATTCTTGGCAAAGACGCGCGAGGGTACGGTAGTCCCAGTACCGGTGGCATGTACTCGGGGGTGTCCTTAAAAATCGGAAACTACCCGTGCTGGATCAGGGCCAAAACGATCGAGCGATCACAATGTCTGGAAAACTTAACCTTGTAACTCCATGTAACTAGGCATCTTAAACAAGGTATGTTGAACTGAATTAATACTTGTACTTAGCAAGAGACAGGGG
>Ga0307510_10008083_pt1 | contig 12526 bp, 10 predicted proteins | sample 12_EM_MG_FD_207224 | JGI IMG/M metagenome (GOLD analysis project Ga0307510, IMG submission 207224) | Populus trichocarpa ectomycorrhiza microbial communities from riparian zone in the Pacific Northwest, United States - 12_EM | ecosystem: Host-associated > Plants > Roots > Unclassified | place... | reverse complement strand
AAACCAAAGCCGCCACAACCACACACACATCACATGATCATACATGACTCATAAAGTCATATGATGCAGCACGGCAACGGCCGCAACGAAATCCTGCTGCAACGGCAACGGCCACAACGAAATCCTGCAACGGCAACGGCCGCAACGAACGAAACGAAACCAAAACCAAAACCAAAAACCAAAAACCAGCCACAACCACACACACATCACATGATCATACATGACTCATAAAGTCATATCATATGATGCAGCACGGCAACGGCCGCAACGAAATCCTGCCTGCAACGGCAACGGCCGCAACGAATGTCACATATTTTCCCACGGTTTGGCCACAAAAAAACGGCTTAAAAACCTCATTCTCTAAAGAGAACTCGGAACGTACTGTCAAGTGACCAGATATGGCATCTATTCGTGGTTTCTCGAAACGTAAACATTGCATGATAACTATGTACTGTGTAACGCCAAAAGTGCAAGCAGCAAAATCTGACAATGAGGCAAGAATGAATCGGGAATTCGGGATCGTCCCCTTGAAGCGGTTCTCCGGTGAACTGGTGAAATAAATGAAATGAAAAAGGCGTGTACTCAGCATCTAAGTTGATCTAACAGTGTTTCGTAATCAACTTGTTTGAGGCCATCATTTTGAATTTCTCACACATTTCTCTGTATTGGCACGAAATTTTATACACGTCCATCTAGTATTCTGTAACTTATTAGCACGTTCTATGTTTTCGGATGTAATTTCGTGTTATTTGGTGGTGATGATGCCGTGTGTTCATATGCCCTCCCGGGCCGACAACGCGATTCACGTGACATCATGCATCCATCTCTCCCTCTCGAACTCGAACACTGGCACCGCACGCGCCCCATATACCAACCAGTTCCCGAATCTACTTCATGACCACTTACTGTTGAACACCCTTCCAAAACCCATTCACAATAATCGGGTCGTTCATTGTTACTAGAGGACGTTTCTATCGCATTTTTCGTCCTACTAGTGTATATCGCCTAGGCAAGACGAGAAACTTATGGCAACCTAGATCTAAACTGTCTGGGCTTGCCTTCATCGCATTTATACAGACACAGCGCAGACCAACTGAGTCTTGTTATGCTGCGTGGCTGTTCGAACATCTGGTTCTGTTGGATAACGGTATTGTCGCTAGGCCACCCCCTCCACCGGCGCCAAATACCAAGATTGGCGACAGTGGTTGACCCGAGGATCACGATGATACTTGATACAAGTCCCCTTCCTCTATCTGTGTGTGCATTAGTTTTCGTCGTGCCAACGTTGCTGATGCACAGCGTAGACTGCTATCGCTCATCATATTTAAAGCACCTGACTACAAGCCCGTACTAGGCACGGTTGTCTGATCGCCGTTTTCCCACAGGACAAGGCGAGATTTTCGAGATCAATTTCATCACCTCTCCATTTCCCATGGAAGGGACCTAGAGTCAACCCGGGAAGATCCGGATAGATACGAAGGCCTTTGTATGAAGCCAGTCCATAGGCCGGTTACTCCCACATGGCCCGGAATTAGGTGATTTCGCACCAGCCTCGCCACTAACCCCGGACTATGGGATTCGGGCGCTATGTGACGGCCTTCCGACTTTGGCTGTAATTGTGAAGAGCTTGTCCTCAACTCGAGACATTCCGTGTATTTTCCGACGGGCGTGACGGCCTGCCAGTAGTGAACGACCTCGAATGCGGGGCGGATCTCTAACACATTTCGATATCTCATCACATTTGGCATGTCTGCTCCACTTCTCTGGATTGTGCGCTGGAGATCGTCGCATACCCGTTCTACCTCGACCTGGAGTTCCGGGTCGTGCACCGCATCACATTTGCCAAGCTCCACTATCTGCCTCGTTCCACCATGCATCCTGGCTAAGATAGATGAGGGATAGTGCAGGCTGGTAGTTGTATTGGCACCCCTACAACGGATAGTGAACGAGTTTTCACAATTTCACATTGCGCTCAACCCCCTCCAAACCTGTCAGCTCAGGCCGTAGTACCAAGCAAAGGTTCCCTGTTTTTAGTGGGCGTCCCCAGGAGTCAGGACGGGTATCAAAATGAAAATTTCTGCCGTGCTTGCGCCTGCAGCGACAAACTCCTCATCGTGATCGATGTCCCCATGCTCTTTCACTAATAGACCAATTTTCCCCAAGACGAGTCCTATTGATGGGTACTGAAAACATTATTCATATTGGGAGAGGCGCTTAGTACCTCAACCCTATGCTACAAGGCATTTGTATGTGACATTTTCATTTGTTGTCTTTTCTGTTGACAAGTCACGGTGCCAGTCACCATTCCCCGCACTCACCGGAGCCGGAGGAAGTCGGCCATACGCACCTTGTCCATAAACTCAAATAGGTTGAAAAGTGGCTAGAAAGCCTACCAGTGTTTGTGGCAAGTATCTATTCCGTAATGTCTCGTGGACCATGGTACGTTGAGCCTTCTGTGAAACTTCTATAAATGCTGGAGCCCTTGCGCACCCACTGTTGTACCGTGAAGAACAACCCAACCTATCCCTCCATGGCCAACAGTAGATGCGACTACTTCCAAGTCAATCCATGGAAAGAGTATTGTTACTCCAACTGGTACCATGTGAGTTAGCCTTGCTTCGCTTCCCAGCGATAAAGCTTACTGTACCCAGAACCCGTCATCCTATTCGAATGAAGGGCGCGGCAATAACCAACTGCCTTGGTCTCCACCACACTATACCCCCCACCTTGCCGGATGCGATGGCCAAGGCATGAACTTGATAGGGGCACGGACAATTGGACATCCAGGTGCAACCATTTCTAGGTCCCCTTTCTATGCCCCATCCTAACCAAGTGATCACATAGATGGGCCCTCATTCCAGCCTCCTCAGCAGGACTTGGTCCACTGGCATGCCATGCTCCAACAGGTCACTCCCTGCGATTATTTCTCGCAAAGTACTACGATGATTAGTAGCCACCTCCCGTGCGACCTCGCGCCTGAGGGGAGCCAGTACGCGAAAGTATGCACTACAATCCCTGGACAATGCGATCCTCAGGTAAATCAGCGTCCCATGTTCGACCTAGCCAGGATCGTTTATGTTTGCCGTGCAGATAGTCCCAGGCTCAACGCCAGGCTACGTCCAATCCCCATGCATCGCGCCCTTACTCCTGGCCAATGGAGTTTCCAATATCACATCCAATTCACTTGGACCGAAGACACCCGCAAATGACGCAAACCGGCGTTGCCCCATCTGTTCTGCTCTACTGGGTCGTTTGCAGGAAAGAAGGCGGCACATCGTGTCACATCTGCCACTTTGGCTCCAGTGCCCTGACCCTGCCTGTTCATGGAGAGGCAGTCGTTGGGAGACCTTGAAGAACCACCGGCGCAAGAACCACTCATCCAGTGGCCAGGAATATGACAAGGACAACTCCATTATTTACGATCCATGGCCTCTGGTGAAGGAAATCACAGAACGCACAACACGCATTGAAGATGCGGGAGATGTTGCAAATTCGATGGTGGTAAAGAGGGCTTTAGAGTTGGGCAAATTAGGAATATGGGGCGACTTCTGGGGTCGTAAAAGGAAGAAGCCCAGGAGAGCTCGTGAAACGGCGATAACTGAGCAAGTTTGCAACTGAAGTAGATCCCAGTCCCTGACAGCAGTATGGAAGACTTTAGTGAGTTAGAGTTAGTCAATCAAAGTAAAGTCAATAAATAGTGGCCATGTGTAACGCGGTGGTGTACTCGCCTCCGCCTCACAAACCATTCCATGTGCGCGCGCACAAGCATGGCCAGTTCAGGCCATGCCCCGTGTCCCCGAAAGGCGTGCACATGAATGCCGCATACCGCACGAACGTGCGTTCAATATTACAGCCGAATAAATGAGCGTGGTCATTACATACCGCACGCTCATATGCCCCAATGCCCGAACGCCGTGTGGAGCGACGCATCGCACATGCTGCGCACTTATGAGTGGAGCGACTCATTAATGAGTCACTTTGGACAATGGACTACTTTCCGAGCAAGTAGTAATGTAGATAATGTAGATATTTATGGTACGAAACCGCATGTATATAAAGCCCCGCTCCTCCACCCTGGAGGAGCAGACGACTTTTCCTTACGCAGCTTTGCAATAGACCGATTGATCTGGTTCTATTGCCCGAGCTCTTAGGAAGTATTGAGTCTACCACAACACTACCCCAACTCTTTTCACAACGCGTCTTAGGACGTGTTACACCATGAGTCCGGGAAGACACGGCAGGAGACCGGGGGTACAGATTGCTGACATAATTAAGGAGGCCTTGAAATAATTCAACGCAACCTCGCTAAGCTAACTCCTAACTTAACGTAAATAATTGCCGAAGGACATTGTGCCTTTGTGTGGACCTGTACGATCAACAAAGGCGGAGCTCGTTTTCTCTATTAGCAAATGGAGCACGACCCTGGGTCTCACTGGCAACAGAAGGGCGATAAGGCTGCTTCTGAAAACCAGGCGGCAAGCATTGCCAGCCATCGCATTGATTGGGGAACATCGTCGTGGGGATTGTCGCGGTGCTGAAGCTGAATGACTTTCAGTCCTCAATCTCCGTTCATTTGGATTCGGGCGGAGCCATTTCAGCTTCATCAACCAGGTTGTTTTTGTTCTGGCTTGGCATCCAAACCACCGTTGGTTCGGGGTGCGACTATCAGGTGCGGTTCCGCTCGTATCCTTTTCACGGACACTTACCTCAGATGTTAAAGCTTAAAAGGCTATTTGGCCACCCATCGCTTATTTCCCAAGCCGTCTTCTCTCAGCGCATATAACAACTTCCGGTGCCTGTGCGCGTGCGCGTGGACGACTTACAATGAGGCCAGATAACACTCATGAATCCCGAAGAAGCGATTTGCTACTTTCTGACCAGTTCCCATTTCTGTCTACTATGTGGTTATTGTGTTTGCTCTGGTAGTCCTGCTATCCTTCTTTTCGGGCGTTTGTCAAAGTGCATCTGAGCGGCGGGCCCCTCGTGCAAAAGGCAGAGTCGAGCTTCCATGTCTTGATGCTCTGAACCAGTGACTTGAAATGGACGTCATTTCTCGTTCATGATTGGTCGCGAGGGTTGTCGTGGTCCAGGGGGTTGGAAAGAGAAGTGATTGTACGTAGATAGGTCTCGGGCTGTTAGCGACGCGTCCAGATGCCCAGAGAGTTCTGACGAGTCGCTGGGGAAGTAGCACTGGCATCTTCCGATGACGCAAGTGGCCGACAACAGCCCGAGCAGTAGAGAGATCCCAAGTAAATCACCATGTTCATTTCGCGCAAACATGATAAAAAGAGGTCTGGAGTGGACACACTGGCACCCTCCCATCGTCAGCCGTGTGGCTACCGATTCAGTGCCGAGAGTGCTGAAGAAGCAAATCACATGTCGAGCGAGGAGCGTCGGCTCCCTAATCTTTTTATCCTGTAGAGAACTAGACCGGAGTGGCCTAGTAGTGAGTTCGGAAAAATAGAGAGAAGGAAAGGAGATGAGCTCGCGATCCCGAAAGATCGAGTACTCGTGTTAAGGACTTGAGCGGACTCAATGACAGACTTGAGGTGCGAGGATGCGGGTGAATTGCGAGACGATAGTGAATGGCCTCCACGTGGTATAGAAGCGACGGAGACCTGCAAGGGTAAAACGGACGGAGAGATATGAAACACGCACCATGCGAGGTCAGAGAGGCAAACGACAGCGCGGCGACTCGGTTTGTCATCTGTCGGGGAGCAAAGGCGAACGCAAAGAAGAGAGGAAAAGTGGACTACAACAGCCTTGGACGAGGGGGACGGGTGACACCGTGACAGCACGGCGGCATAGTTTGTCGTCCAACAGTGGTACGAAAGAGCGCACAAGTGAAAAGAAAGGGAAGAAACTGGGGCGCAGATGCCTCTTGACGAGGCCAGGTCGGCCAGGCGGAGGCTTTTATACTATAATCCAAGGCAGATAAGGACAAATTCAATCTAAGAGCGAGATAATCCGAGGGAAAAGAGTATGAGAACCAAATGCGAAGGCCAGCTAGCCGGTGACAGACCCGGGCGGCGACGATGGCAAGGGGATGCGGCGCTCGAAATAAGGAAAATTTTACCAAATCATAGTCAAGTGCGCGGAGGTGGGTGCGTAGACGACGAGGGCATAGGAGGTGCGGTGTCTGAAATAGTAAAAGGGCCAAAGTAGAAGAGGAACTTCTGGAATAGAGAGCAGGAGGTCTACAGCAAAAGGAGATAAAGGAAACGTACAAAACGAGAGATTGATCAACCCTATGTCCAGTAAAAGTCCTTCCCAACATAGATGTGGTCCAGGCCGGTGCCCGACGTCCGGAGTCCGAGGGGCCGCGCGCAACGTGTGCTGCGTGGAACGACGGGCTTGGGCGATCTGCGTGGTGCGACCGTGACAAGGAGGGGGAACTTGGTCAAGGAAAAAGGGACAATCATATGGCAACAAGAGTGAGTGAGGATGGATCCGGAGGTGAGGTATGTCGGATGAGGGCAAGCGGAGGGCTAGGCATGGCCGCATGGTGGGCTGGTCAGGCGCACAGAGGGCGTCATATGGTCAAAGGTGTTCGATTCTGATCCTCACCAACCTTCCATCCTCTCCTCCTTCGCGATATTCCCTGGGGTTATGCCACATCTAAATCATACAACCTTAAAGAACTACGACTGATTAAGTGGGGGATGTTCCGAGTCCGCGCAGCTTGCTATTCCTGATTTTCCGCTCGCTGCTAGGGTCGAGGAGATGTGTGTTCTAATATATGTTTTATTAGCAGGGTGGTAGCATTTCCCCTTCTTGGCCACTCCAAGGTTTCTTCCGCAGAGTCAACGTGCTCTGTTACCGTGACTGTCGTGCATCGGTGATCGACATAGATGCGAGGGTTGAAGTGAACATACCCAGGACGGGGCTTGCGAATGACCAAATCTAGCGAAAAAAATACGAAGAACACACCGAGAATATTCAAACACTTGATTATCGCCGGAAAAATGTCTGGCTGGATCCCTGGTTGCGGGCCATTCGACCATGTTTTGATCGTGTTTTCGTGCAAATTAAGCGAATCACGTGGGGTGTTCGCGGAGGCGGCGAGATGCCGCGATTCGAAGGCGTCCGAGTCTGACGGGGCAAGCTAAGTTATCTGACGTGGCAAGCGGCGCAACTCCTTAAGTTCCCTGGACCACAAAAAAAAATTCCGCTCAAAAATTAGCCATTGAGGCGATTTTGGATCGCTCACCACTATTGGAATCGCTTCTGGGCAATTAAAACTACGAAGAACTTACTATGACTGGCGCGTCTTTGTCAATGCCCCGCTCGCGCAGCTTGTGAAGCCAGCTCGACGATATGCCAACGACATGAAATTGCTAGCGCCACCCTTCGGTTCGACTCCACTCCTGGACCCCTGGCCCTTTCCTTCCACTAATAGGACGACAATGGAACGCCGAGATCAGCTGACCCATCGCCATCCTCTATGTGGGTGGATAGAGGCGACGTTTCGGAGGAAGCCGGGCAGGCTTGTCTGTGCTGATTCGGGTTCAATCCATCAGTGAAGGGGGGGTTGCAGTGACGAACAGGCCCACTATCCAGCCAAAAGCGGGGAGCTCTGCCCCCAGGGGCCAGGGCCCCTCGATTGATGAGGCGCCAGACTTCAAACGGAACTGTCAAGGAGAAGGTCCTACGGCAGATGCGGCACATCATACGCCCTTACACCAACCCCCGTCTTATGACCCTTCCTTCCCTACTAGGCGGCTAGCTTCCGGGAGCTATTTAGTTTATGTAAGGGGAGGGGGGTCCATCATAGTGGACATCCATCATTGATGATCGCATGACCCAGGGCCAGACATACCAAGCACTTGAAATATTGTTTGCGGCTAGAATTGCACGATCAGGTGGTCGTTGCTCCTCTCTGTGCTGTCAGTTGTGACATTGTTGGCTTAGTTGTGTCACATACCCTAGTCAAAGAAGGGACGATTCCCACCACAAAAAAGGCATTCGATAGGCGCAAATGGTTGCCAGTGTCGAAGATTTGTCTTTTATGATTTCTATTGTGATAGCGCTGGGTTGTTAATTGTTATCGCGGGTCGTACGGCGTTTTCGTGGGAAACACCCCGTTGTTGGCCGGCATGGGTCCTCAAATTGAATTCGGGACTACAGCCTCTTCAATCCCTCTCCTGTGCATGGATGACCCTAATCTTCCCATGATAGGACCACCGCTTTTCCTACCCTCCCTCCTACACTACTTGGGTTCTGATGAGAATGGGTTGGTGTGGTACTGGTACGAGGATCTTATTGGCACCCTGCCAACTTGTGGGGGTACATAGACTGATTAACCCAATACGCACTAGCCTTGCTGTCTGCCCCACACCGCCCTGGTCAGCCGTGACCTATCTACAAGACTTATTCCGGGGCACCCTGAGCAACTCCCACGACCCAACCCTTTATATAAGAACTCCGCTGCCCACATCGACCCCTCTCCCCGTTCACTCAAACAAGTATTCCTAGGGCACAATACCTATAATCAAATGGCAAAACAAAACCACGTTGCGAAAGTCCGTGCATGGACCCCAAACCGTTATAGCAATTGACTGGTGAGATATCTCGTGACCGCCTTTGAGATTCAGCGATATTCATGGTCATTTTTTAGCCCTCATCGCCACATACAGAGCTTCGGTTCTACAAAACACCCTGAGGGAAAGAAGTATTAGGTTGGGCCTTTATCGGTGCCTATGGGTGCCCGTTACACTGCGGTAGCAGGAAGGCTAAAATACTAATACTAGTGTCACTATTTTACAGGCCGTTGTCTCTTATCCCGGCATTCAAAGTTTCAACCTGCACTCCACCTTCGTCTTTCAGTCTAGAAAAAATAGCGACCCTTTTCATGATGGACGGCAGCGGAAGTGACGGTGTCTCGAGAAATCTCCCGGACTCGTTTTACCCTCCTGGGTCTTACCAAGTCAGCTTCCATTTTCATATCCATAGGCCATATAGCTTACTGTTTACAGACACCGCTTTTCTCTCCGCACGCAGATCATGGAAATCATCAACAACTAGAGTCTCGTCGTGTCAATCTTTCTCCAAGATACTCTACAGGTCTATCCGGGGATCAAAATTGTACTGTCGACCCAGCAGCGTCACATGCAACCATATACCAAACACCACCCCTCGGACAGTCTTCCCACTTTTCACCCCACGCAAGCCGGGGGAACTCTGTAGATGGATTCCCCTTCCCCCCTCCGCAGCGCGCACAGCCCGGTGTACTTCCCCACCAGATGTCTCCCCGTTATCCTTACACCCAAGCGCCTTCCACGACTGGTTTCCCCACTGCATACGACTTTCAGGGCTGCTACAACAGTGTGCCCTATGGGCCTCCTATTCCTCCCTATTATCCTTACATGCAACCCCCTAGAATTGGTGCCCCCGTCGCATTTGACTTTCAGGGCGACTACAACACGTTGTCCCATGGGCCACCCATAATTCCCCATTATCCTTACACCCAAGCGTCTGCCACGATCAACACCTCCCTCCCAATGCCTCCCCATTATCCTTACACCCAAGCGTCTGCCACGGTCAACACCTCCCTCCCAATGCCTCCCCATTATCCTTACACCCAAGCGTCTGCCACGATCAATACCTCCCTCCCAATGCCTCCCTATTATCTTTACACCCAAGCGCCTCCCACAATCGATGGCCCCCTCTCCTACAATTTTCCGGGCGACCACAACACGGAAGTACCCCGAGGTTCCTTTAGACAATACAATACTCAGGTGAAGTGTCATTCAATGTATGACTCGAGAAGGGCGCGCTTATTGTTATTACCGTTTGTCTTTGGCACACGGTCGGTTCAGTCGTTCCAGCCAGTCCAAGGATCGCGGGGTGATCCCATAGACCTCACACAGCAACTTCATGTCGCACCGCTACCTCTCCAGCACGGAGACATCGACGCTTCTTCGAAATCGAAGAAATGTGTGCGCAACTGTCCTTGCCCTGCCCCGGGCTGCCAATCGTTCGGACGTCCGCAGGAGTTAAGGCCGCATATTTCTATACATTTACCACATTGGCTCAGCTGCCCAGATCCCGGCTGCTCGTGGAGGGGCGATAGACTCAGTGTCTTCAGGAAGCACTGGGGCACTAACCATCCGTCCAGTGGCCAGGATTTGGATGACGACCAATTCATTATATAGTGACCCACGGCCATTCGTGGAGAATATCGAGAAGGGCTCCCTCTCTATCGAAGACGCACGGAAGCAAGCCATGGCGATGGTGAGTAAAAGGGCTTCAGAGCTCCGCAAGCCAGAATTAAGCGAAAACCCCTGGGGTCGTAAGAGGAGGAGGACGGTTCAAAAGCCCGGATAGTCATTCTCGGGTGTTCTTTGGGTGATGTCTGATTGGGTAGTCAGCGAAACAGTTGACAATACAATGTACAATTAACTACTCTTCCTGTAGATTTTCCTTTGACCCCATTATCTTCTTCCCGCCCCACCTGCCCACCAAAAGTTAATAACCTGTACTTAACTAGTATAATCTAGACGTGCGAGGAATGACTGGAAAATGTGCGCGCTTATCTCCTCCTTATCCAGAGGTTCAGAGAGCCTGAGCCACCGACATCCATCGAGGACAAAAGACGGAACGCGGGCAACAAAAGAGTGAGTGACGGAAGAGGGCGACAACACAACAGAAATGGAGTGTAGAGACTAAGCAGTGCGAAACAAAAACAAGCCTGGAAATGTAAACGCATCGAGGTTTTTCCGGATATGGTGTGAAAGCGAAGCGGAAAGTATAAGAATCAAGAGAAAGCGAGCGAGAGCGACATAGAGCCCGGGTCATTGTGCCCGCTCGTGCAGAATTCGGACTTGTCGCGCTTGATCGGAATTGTGCGAGGTGCGAGCGATAATTTGCGATCTACACGTGTCACGTGTGTACGCTTGGATAATTTGATTTTCACGGTTACACCCACTCCTCACCCAGCGCCTTGCACACGAAACGTCAGGAAGAGTTCCTACTCTACGATAATGCCCTGTACAAGTCATCCCGGCCTTTCGTTGTCACCCTCACTGTATTGGTGGATGGATGGGGCAGTAGTCCAGGCGTGGAATGGAACGGAACACAAAGGGTGACGTTTGTGTTTTCATGTCGCCGACACACACAATCGAATCGGTTTCTTTCCAGCGTGACTGAGAACGCAACTCAGTCTCGAGTTGAATCCTGAGCTTCGAGATCCTCGCAGTTTGATCTCCGAGAATCGATGCCGATTTATGGCAATAAGCGACCCGACGGTTGCCAGTGCCAGCTCAGCTGAATTTGGGGAATTGGTTTTGTCGGAACTAAGACCGCACCGTCGGACAATCGGGCACGCGCCCCTGTACACCGGGATCGGATATATACCGAGAACGGATATTATTAACATAGACCCCTACCTCCTAAAGAGGTTTATCTATAAGTACAGTAGACCCAATACATACTGAGAGTGTGCGAGTAGGTCCATCCTGCTCCTTCCTATCGCGTGAACCCCCCAAACCCTTAAGTGCCAACAGGTTATGGGCCCTGCAGCCTAAAGGACCTCACCATCTACACATCTACACACGCGTTCTTCACATCTAAAACAAAACACACCATTTATCACATATCCCCTATCTCCTCCTATACACCATGGACATCGCTGGCCCACAACGTCGCACCGATCTCGAGGAACAACAGTTATATGACGGCACTCGGACCTCGACTACCGGACGGTCCGCACCGGCCGCATCGATAAATCCGGCCCCTCCTCGACCTCGAGACGCTCCTGTCCAGGCTCCTCGCGCGGACATACCTCGCGTTATAATAAACAAGATACAGATCTCTGACGTCGCAACTGCTATTGCTTCCCTGAAGCCCCTTGATGCTAAGAAGAATAACTGGGAAACCTGGAGCGATACAATTCTACTCGCGCTCGAACTTGTGAAGGCTACTGGAATCGTCGACGGAACCACCCCTAAGCCAAACGCGGACACCGATCAGGAAGCCGCCGACAATTGGAATTACAACGACGTCTACATCAAGATGCTCATTCGCACTCACGTCGCAGATTCCGAGCTGATGCACATTAGGTCTAGCCAAACTTCTCGCCATATGTGGGACGCCTTGAAGAAGCTTCACCAATTGACGACATATCAGATCTTCACAGATAAACTCAGAGTTTTTCAAGAGATTAAGGCCAAGAACGGAGACAACATCCCGGACCATCTCATGAAGCTAAAGAAGCAGTGGGAAGAGGTCCAGTATTTCCGAAAGGAACTCAATCGCAAATCGTTCGACGACTCTTTTCTCAAGCAACAAATTGTCGTCTCCCTCCCGCGTTCTTGGGACAACTTTACCTCCAATTATGTTAAGTCTTTCGTCGACGATGACGACGCTGATGTTGATGCGAAGAAGCGCATCGATAGCAACGAACTCATTGGGACTATCACCCAAGAGTATAATCTAACCAATCCGCGTAAGACCGAGAAGAGCTCCAGTCCTCCGAAAGGAGAGAACTCTCGCTCCTCGCTTGCAGATCGGATGGACAATCCAAATT
>Ga0307510_10008082_pt1 | contig 12526 bp, 18 predicted proteins | sample 12_EM_MG_FD_207224 | JGI IMG/M metagenome (GOLD analysis project Ga0307510, IMG submission 207224) | Populus trichocarpa ectomycorrhiza microbial communities from riparian zone in the Pacific Northwest, United States - 12_EM | ecosystem: Host-associated > Plants > Roots > Unclassified | place... | reverse complement strand
TCAGAGTCAGTTTTTGCTGACACATGAGGAACGCTCCAACGAGGCTAATCAACTGGCGCCAGTTTTTGCTGACCAAGTCAGCAAACGTCAAATCACACCACATAGCATCAACACATTTCTCGTAGGGTTAATGACAGCGTGTGCCTTTGTAACGTTATCTGCAAAATCCACAACATAGCTCGCCCACATCTCATGCCGCTGTCCATCGAGAGGGCGCGGCGCGGCTGCTAACCACAGGGTAAAAGACAAGACGAACGAATCAGGAGGGAACAGGAAACAGGTGGAGGGAGATTAATGAATTACTTTGCACACTCTCCGCCCCCATCAGCCATCAGAAGGCACTGGAATTGGAACGGCGGAGGCATTTGCGATGGGAGCAGTTGTGGGAGCATGATCTCCATCGGAGTCGCTGCTAACCCAGATCACCTCCGTAGTGGAGAGACATTGGGAGGCTGTGTGTGTCTGGCGTTGGCGTTTACGGTGTCGGGGTGGGGATGGCTTGAAGGAGGGAATGCGGCGCAGATCTCTAATTTCATCTTGCAGCCGATTGATGGATTGATGGATTTTGCCTGTAACTTCCTCGAGTGTTTGTTGACCCCGCTGAACCCTTTGTATCTCTGCCTGGACCTCCTGGATTTCACGATGTAGTGCCTTAGCCTCTTCGAGAGCTGCCTCTCGCTCCCGTTCAAGGCGTACCCACTTCGACTCCAAGGCTTCGTCGCGCGCGAAATAGAAGTATCTTTGGGCTGACCTGAAATTCGGGATGTTGTCGTTGTGATGGTCTTTCCACTCTCGACAGACTTTACAGCCGGTTTCGTGGAGGACGGCGCAAAGGTCTTTGTCATGTGTCCACCTTAGCTCGCTGGACTGGGTACTGGCCTCACCAGCATCGTTCCCATTGTCGTTCGCGGAGCCCTCTTGGTAAGTGACTGGTTCCATGGGAATCTGATCGGCTTGTGGTTTTGGGAGTGGAGGTTGGAGGAGTTAGGAGTTAGGCGTTGGGTGTTGGAGCAAGTGTATGAAGTGCTATGAACAAGACAGAAAAGCGGTATTTCTCAGGTAAATACCGCTTTTCTGTCTTGTTCACCATAACAGTGCTCATGCCGTAACCATTGGTGGAGTTCAGCCGTGTCGGACCTCTGGTGGCCATACTGAAACCCTAGTACCGCCCTACAACTTGAGCATTAACGGATGTGACGTTCCACTCTGCGTGTCTGCAGGCAATCGCAGATAGACGACATCGTAGCCGAGGGCCATCCCGCCCTCAGGCACAACTTGTCCGACCTCATCGGGCATTTGATGGGTACCCACTAGTCGTGTAGTGGACTTCCAAGTCCTGTTGACTCCAGCATCCTGTAGATTTCAGGATTCAGCAGGAAGCTCAACGATAAAGCCGGCCATACACTGAGAATTGTGAAGTACACGGCGCCACATGCCACTCATTCTGCGACTTGAAAAGATTAACCGGTTAAGCTCTATTGATGGATAGTGTACATAATAACAAGGAACGGAGTGCCGTGAGATATGACCAATTCTAGGTGGTCAATTGGCGGTCTGAGCTGAATTCACAGTCCTGTCACAACTCGCCATCCTTCGTTTTCCCCGTTGGTTGCGCTCATTGACCTTCCAAGAGTGATGGCTAGGTCAAACCAAACAACAAAGCCCCAGAAACCCAGCACGGAACGTCGGAATTTTCACAGCGTATATTTAGCTGCCCGGATGAGGGCTGCGCCCAGCCAAACACCCTCGATCTCCTTACGACCACTCCCCGGACCTGATCCAGGACCATGGAAGTACAACGGCGAGTTGCGTGCCATCTTGCATGATGGGGAATCATGCAAGTTGTGCCTCACCTGGCTTGGGCACTTTGTCACTTTGGCCACAAAAAAGGACGAGTCGTTAACAAAAGCTCGCAAAGCCCTTGACAGGGCAAGTAAAGTTCAAAAGGATGTCGACGATGCGCAACAGAGAAGGGACAAAGCTTTCGAGGCACTTGCTGAAGTGCGTCGCGAACTTGAAACGGTCCGGGCCAACCTCAGGAATGCTCTGCAGGGTCAAGAGGACGCCTTCAAGGGGTTGAAAGCCATATACCGTTATCCCCCTTCGGGGGCACCTCACCCTGGCGCCTCCCAACCCATAGCTCATTCACTCACTATGGATCATCAAGAATAATAGTGGTCAACGGCGGGAGTGTGGTAGTCGCTGCTGCCCAGGCACTCTTATGTAGGCTCCTGTTCTTAACTCCTTCAAGCATTAGCTCTAACCCTCTCGATCCCTAGTTTGCCTTACCTTGTTGATCTTGTCTTCATTCATTCCCAATGTCCGCAGTCACCTGCTCCCGCCTCCCCTTGGCGCCGCCGATACTGCTGCCCTTCATTATTTTTGCTTGGTTTATTTTACTTTCTCGCCTTTGCCCTTGCGGCACCGTTCTCTCAAATTACTGCCACATCGTAGCATATACATTTAAGCAATCCTCCTGCTCCTGTGGAGTGATTGCCTCTCTCTTGGAATATAACATCGCCTGCCTAGCCCTCACAGCGCTCCCGCTCCCTGCGTTTGATTCTGACACTTCAGCTTCGCCCTCTACGGCTCTACCTCCTTCACCAACACCGCCATCGCCAATGCTGCTCATCCCAGTTAGTTATTTGCACTCCCTGGCTCAAAGCCCGAAAGTCCGGGTAGCCTGGCCCTAAGACACAGTGAAAACAGGGGTGCCTGAGAATGTCTGAGCGAATATGGGTTCATCGGCATTGAGCGGCGGCGGCCCAAGGTCTATCTGAGAAAGTGACGCGACCCTCAGACCGTTGCAGCACGGTATCTCGCCTGACGAAACTTGTGACGTTGCCAGCCACCAATCCGGATCCACGCACGACTCCATCGGCGACTCCCACTCGTTTTCGCTGCTTTCCCTGATGAGTCCTTATCGCCTCGCCATTCATCAATATCTTGCCTCCGAGTCACCCGTTTTTCCAACGGGTCAGCTTAGCATCAGGAAAACCCCTGTTTTTCTTTTTGCTACTTTTCATGCTTTTTTGAGTAAAAAAAGTAAAAATTCGAAAAGTACGGACTGCTTAGCCAAGTCCTCCACTTTTCATGTCCTTTTTTCTACTTTACTACAACAACACTACTTTTTTTATTACTTTCTATGATAACTCGACTTTTTCATACAACCTTACTGAGCCGAGTCGCAGCAACACCAGGCCCAGAGTGCTTTCCAAGTCAGTCAAAAAAGTAAATTGCATTCAAAAGTATTGTAGCTCAAAAAAGTACATGAATATCAACAGAAGTATGGTCACCGTCGCCGTGCATCGTTGGTCGCCGTCGTCCACCGCTCTCCGTCATCGGTGGCTGTTGTTGGTCGCTCTCCGTAGCTGGTGGTGGTGGTCGGTCGCTCCCCATTGTCATTGGTGGTCAGTCACTCTCTGTCGTCGGTAGTGCATCGTCATCATCAGTCGTCGTTGTCGTTGTCGTTGTCGTCGTTGTTGTCATCAGTCGTTGTCGTCATCGTCGGTTATCGGCTGTCATTGTCGGTCGTCGTCATCCATCATCGTTGTTCGTCATCGTTGTCTGTCGTTGTTGTCCGTTGCTCTATTGCCGCCCGTTGTCTGTTGTCATTGTCACCATGCGTCATCGGCGGTCGTCATCTGTAGCAGTACATCATCAGTGGTCACTGTCAGTCGCCATGCGTTGGTGGTGGTCATCATCCGTCACTGTCAGTCATCATACCTGCCATGGCCAAGGGCACTGCAAGTATCAAGCCTGCTGGCTTGGGTAATCCACACCTCTTCGGCTGGAAGATTTGGGGTGCAGCAAGAGGGGCTTGGTCGAGGGAGAAAGACGCCGATCGTAAAGCAACGATGACACAGGAAAAAACAATCTGGAGACTGGAGGGAAGGACGAGTCAGGACGTGGAAAGAAAGCGACCAAGCGAGGGGCACCACCAGGGACTTGCCAGGAAACGGAAAGGAAGCGGCTAAGCATGGGGCATCCTCTGGAGACCGCAGAGGGAGGGACGAGTTGGGGCATAAAAAGAAAGCAACTAAGCGACGGATGCCCATGAGCTGGGGACCACAGAGGGAGTGATGCGTCAGGACATGAAAAAAAGCGGCTGAACAAGGGGCACTCACCAACTGGAGATTGTAGAGGGTGGGACTCGTCAGGACATGGAAAGAAAGCAACCGGGTGCAGGCACTCACAAGCTGGGGGCCGCAGAGGGAGAAATGAATCAGGATATGGAAAGAAAGTGAGGGGCGATCACCCTCTGGAGACTGTAGAGGGAGGGACAAGTGAGAACGCGGAAAGAAAAGTGACTGAGTGGGGAAACTCGCCTCTGGAGACCATGGGAGGGACGAATCAGGATGCAGAAAGAAAGCGATTGGGTGAGGGACCCTCACGAGCTGGCAACCGCAGAGGGACAAGTCAGGACATCGAAAGAAAGCAAGAAGGGTAGAAGAAAAGGAGGCAGCGGGTGGTTGACTTGAACAATTGCCGTGGCGTTGGTCACGTGTTGTGTTCGAACTTACACATTTTCGCTGCACACTTGCTCGCTTTCGTTCCGTGTTCTGACCAGAGCGAGTGTCCCTCACTCACTAGCCCTCTCCAATGAGTGAGTTCCCCTTACTGACTTAATTTTTTTTTGGTGTCCTGACTAGTCCCGAACTCTCCCTCGCTGGCTCCCTTGTTTCTCACATCCCGAGTCTGGTCGGGTCTGAACGAAGATCAATATCCCTCGGCTGTCCTGACCAGTCCCTTCCTCTGCCCTTTCCAACAGGTGAGTGGCTCGCTTTCTTTCTGTCTTCTGACCAGTCCTCCATTGTAAACATCAACTCACTCCCATCGTCATCCTCTCCAGTGAGTGTGCACCTTGCATGCTCGCTATTTCCCCCACGTTCTGGCCAGTCCCGGGGTCTGCTCCTTCTAGCGCGTTCCCCTCGCTCGCTTTGTTTCCGTCTCCTGGTTAGTCCCTCCCACTGCTCCTCTGGCCCCTACTGCGCTGCCATGCCCACCCCATGCCGCCCCATTGTTGCCAGCGCACCAAAAGGAGCCATCTCAACCACGACCCCCTGGAATAATGCCACCGCCCTTTCCAACAGGTGAGCGCCTCTCACTGGCTCACTTTCTTTCCATGATCTGATCAGTCACATCTTCTCCCGAATCACAACCATCAGAGCCGCCCCCACCCCCGTTGCTGGGCCGCCTGAGGCGTCCTTCACTCCCAGTCCCTCTCACGTTGGTAAGTGCCCCTTGCCGACTTGCTTTATTTCATGTCCTGACCAGCCTTCTCCCCACCCTTGCGTGTGCATCCCTCCCTCTAGCTCATGACCTCCAGCACAACAGCCCCCGGAGAAGAACTGGCAGACGATGAGATCGTGGTTCTGACGTTGTCTGATGGTCCATTACCACTAACGTCACCGCAACAATGTTCACCCGAATCCTGATTACTGGAAGAGCACATAGAGGTCGATGAGCCCATGGTTGAATCAATGGATGAGGAACCCGAAGGCGACAGCGATTTGAGTGTGGTCAAGATTGTCAGCGACGACCCCTGGGCGGCCGCACGGGCAGCTGCAATCCTCAAGCAGGTATGTTTCGGCTCCAATACTCGCACCTCTCCTTTCTCATCCTTTCTGCAGCATAATTGGGACCTCGTCACGAAGGAGGCCGCTCGCAAGAATCGTCACTCAAGTACGGTGGAACCACTTATCCGTAAGGCTCGGCGCGCGGATGCCACAAGTGCTGGTGTTTCCAAGTCGTCGTCGCCTGCTCATTCTTCTCGTCATCTGTTTGGCATCGTCATAGATGGACGTGTCGTGATGACCGGTAGTCCGTTGATGAGCCTTCCTGAACTGCTGCACGAGGCCCAATCCGAGCTCGATTCTTCGACATTCTCGAGGCGTGCATCGCCAGCTTTCAGAACGCCCTCCCCCGCACCCTCAGCATTTAAGCAACCCGAGGCGCCGTTGGTAATTGACACAGATGGGCTGCGTGAATGGTCGTGGAGTGGCTGGAAGTTGCTCGACGCGTGCTTTGCTGATGTCAGACTCGAAATTGGTGCACGATGGGGCGGTGAGGGTGTGATGGGTGACGTGGATGCAGTCGATCTCGAGGACGTTGTTTAGCGATTCGAGGATATTTTCGGTGGCGTGGAGGTGGTCGTGCCTCTCACCTATGTCCTCCCGTTCACCCTCCTGCACCTAAGAGCCACCCTGCGGTTTTCTCGATTGCTACTCCCAGCGCCGCTGCTGGCACCAGCTCCCCTACCACCTATGCCGATGTCGGTGTCAACTGTGGTGGCCCAGCATGACGTGCGCCCAGAGCGTCCGACCATCCTGTGGCCATTGTGTCGGCCCGCCAGCCTCCAGCCCTCTGGAAGCCGATGCCAAAGTTCGATCATGACCTTTATATGGTGACAGACATTCGCTGGGGGAAGGCGCTCGATTTATACAGCGCAGACAATCGGTCGCAAATCGCCTCTGGGTCACATGGATGGGAGATCCGCATGTGAGTACACAAGTGGCTGGTCTGGTCTAGCCGTAAGTCGACTTACCTAAGCCGCGACTTTTTACCGGCCACAGCTCCATGAGCCGAACCGATTGATCAACTACGACTAGTCGCGACTTTTGAGCCGGAGAGCCGCCATGTCAGACCTCAGACCACCGCTACATGCTCATTGGGGCTGCACTCCCAAATGCCCACTGCTTATCCACAACATTTAAACCAATGTATTGTGCATATTTTATACAGGCATTCTTTAAAAATTTACGTTCGTCAACTATTACATTTTATTGGATTTACCATGATATCCATCAGCATGCAGCGTCGAGGGGTCATCGAGCAGGACTCGGATGACGATGAGCTCAATGTGGTCCCAGATACGGCCCAGGGTGACGGAGATGACGACGCGGGCAGCGATGATGACCACGAGAATGACACGGACTATGGAGAGGGGCAGCGCAGGTCCTTGACTAATAACGTCGCCAAATCAGGGAGGTGATGAAGAATCGCAAATAGGTTGTGGTGAAGATGACGAACTGTGTCTGTTAATCCGTCCGGAGCCTGGATGGTGTGGTGAACGCGCACCCGTTCTCGGTGATGTATAGCTCGCGCCGCGCCAGTGACTGAGCGGGTCATGCAGACTCCATCACGTACTCCCGCTCCTTTTCAAGATGGCAGCAGCTTGCACGCGCAGGTGATCGTCGACTTTCAATGCGGGCTGCAAGGCAGCTGCCTGTGCCCCGAACGTAAGTGAAAGCTCAGCATGTACACCGTGGCGCAATGCAGCGAGGCCGCCCATTCCAGGCCCTGGTGTATCCTACACTTGTTGGGGTATGGGTTGTGAGCACCAGTGTTATAAAGGCCGGGCAGTAAAAACGTTACCTGGTCTGCTGTAACGCCTGCGATAGGCCACCAAGAACCAGCTTTAAATCCCACAAGGCCATCACCGGGCGTTGCACTGTCGCCAACTGTACCGTAAATCATGAGTGCAGGCACAGGTGCACAACCGTCACCCTCTTCTTCCTCGAACATCTGCAACTGCAAGAGCCCTTGCTTGCCCGTTCGTCCCCAGAGTCGTCGTCGTTGTCGTCGTTGTCGTCCTTCGCAGCAGAAGCTTTGTTCGGCTGTGGCTGTGGCGGCTGCGGAGCTTCGTCCACCATGTCGAAATCCGAGTCAGACGAAGGCAAGGGCGGCGGAGGTTTAGGTTTAGTTGTCGCTGGGGCTGGGGCTGGGGCGGCGCGCTTCTTTGGCGGGGGCGGACGTGCTGCCGGCGCGTCCTCGTCGTCGAGGCTCATTTCGTCGTCCGATCCCTTGGTGGTGGTGATGGTGGCTTTGGGCCTCGCGCGTGACGCACCGCCAGCGGGGGCAATGGGCTTGCGCGCTTTGGCGGCCGCGGCCTTCTTGGTCGGCATAAAGTCGTTGTCGCCATCCGAGTCACGGCTAGCAGCTCCTTCTTCTTGTCCGCTGCCTGCTGACGGAGTTTCTCGATCTGCGGTCCAAGTTGAAGATGTGAGCAAACGTGTGCACTAGAGTCATACGCTAATGAGGCACACGCACCTTCTCTTTCGTGGGACTCCATATCGCCATGCCCAGAGGGTAGTCGTAGTCGGTCGACGTGCCAGATGCCGCCTTCTTGGCATCGTCGTTCTCCTCGACGTCCTTGGTCTCTCCAGCTGCCTTTGCCTTTGCCGCGTTGGGGAAAGGCTGGAACTTCTTCTGGCGCAGCTCGTCGATGGTGTCTGCCTTTTTGCAGTTGGACACCACCAACTCCTTGTTGACGATCATCTTCACGAAACGAGCTTGATTGGACAACTTCTCGAACTGTGATTGCAGTTCATTTGCAAGGAAGTCCTATATCAAAATAAAAAAACCCGTTAGATCGCTGCGATATATGCATGCTCAAAATAGGCGGTGCTTGCCTTGCACTTCTAGTAGTACGCCAATCGCTTTGGATAGAATTCCTCGATGATCTCCTCTGGCGAGCTGTACTTCTTGATCAAAATCGAAGCAGATCATGTCGCTCGTGTTGATCCTGCTCGTCAGTTTGAAGAACTCGGTCAGACCCTGCTCTTCCGCCTTTTCAACGTCCTTCGCTGCCATGTTGACAACGAAATGCACGTTGACGTTATCATGGTGTTCCTTATAGTCCTGCAATGCAACTCAGCACTTCTGCCTTTTAGAACGGCGATGCCACGCACCTTGACTACGCCGTCGCCCTTCTCACCAATCATGGCTTCTAGCTCGGCCTTGTAAGTCGGCGTCCACTTGTGGATGGGAAGTTCCGTGATCTCGATCATGGTATTGTTGAGCTTGGATGCGATTCCGGCCACGTCGTACTTGTGCTCGCCCGTTTTCTTTATCGTGCCTTTGAAGCCACGCCACCAGGGGAGCATCGGTTCTTGTTCCTCGCCGGCCATGAGCCTCCGGATGTTCGTCACGACATCCCTCAGATTGTAACTCGGGACTGACGTCCTCCACCCTACATGGCGAGAGGTCATCAATCAATGCAGAGGGCGTTGGAGAAAGGTGAGGAAGAGAGACAGACCTGTGCCGATATCTGCGTCGTTGACGAGCACAAGAGGGATGACGGGCATGTACCACTCGGGTTCGATCAGATCGTTGTCTTCCTTCAGGTAATTGTGTAGAGGATCGTCCGCCGGGTGGAAGATCGTGCGCGTGATCGGAGCCGGCTCGGTGAAGATGTAACGCGCAGAGGCGTGGTCTTTTCCGCCCTGGTCGTGGGTCCTGTGCTGGCCGTTGGGCAACAAGAGGTTCAAGTTGCTGCTTCCGACGTAGTCTTGCGCAAGGTTGACGCTGGTCATCGTCAGACTCTGTTCGCTGTGATGATATGCCGCGTGCTCAGAGATGTATCCGACAAGTTGCGCGACCTGTGGGACGGGAGAACGGCAGGATCAGGGTGGTGGAAGAAGAGGAACGGGGAATCACGGGTGGACACTGTACCTTAATTTCTTTCTTCAGCTTTCGTTTAAAGCACGCCCAGATAACCTCTCTGGCTGGGGTTGAGGCCGTCCGCAACGGAAGGGATAGAGCGCACGTTGTCGGCCATTGAGAGGAGAATCAACTCCCTGTTGATGAAATCCGAGTATGAAATCTCGTCCGTGTCATGGTGATAGGTACCGGGCTGCAAAAAATCGGTCGATGAGCTGAGTGACGCGGGGGGTCGCGAGGACGGACGCACCCTAAAGTGTCGCAGCTACTCCTTACGGTCGTCCGCCTTCTTCTTGCTAAACGCAAGGTCGATGAGCTCGCGGTCGCCATCCTGCGTCGAGCTGAATGGGATCATATGCTTTGTCATGAGCGAAAAGTAATCTTGGGTGTCTGAATCTTTGCTCGTTCCGAGACCCTGAAGAGCCAAGGTAAGAGGTTCAAAGCGAGAATATCACTTGGGAGATCGCGGACCTTGTAATCCTTCGAGTCCCACTTGTGCACGTCCGGCGTCTCTTCGAGCCACTGCTCATATTCGGGGATGGTGAAAAAGTCGATCCTTTGTTTGCCCTTTGTGACCTACTGACACAGGTCGGAAAACGTGCTTCGAAGGAGAAAAGTATAGCGACTCACTCGGACGATGGGTGTCACAAACTCAACCAGGAAGCTGGGGATCTTCAACAAGGACGGGAAGAAATGGTCCAAAAAGTTGATGAGAAGGCCCTTGATGTGCGAACCGTCGTCATCCTACAATGCGCAAGGTCAGTGGATGTACATCAGGGCGAGATCGGTCGTCTTGCACATTGAAGGCGGTTTCACAGCAGAGCTAGTCGCCAAGCTATGGCGCCACAGCAAGAGCGCGATACTGACCATGTTGAATTTACGGAGGCGACTGGGGGAGAGGCAGGTGCAGGCGGAGGTGTTCGTCGGGACCTTGCGATGGTGCGGCTGCTTCGGATTCTGGGAAGGCTTGGGGGGTGCGGAGGGGTGCGCGCGAGGGTGGAGTTCAGGAGAGGGGCGTTAGGATGGTGAGCAAAGCACACAGAACTGGGAGAAAAAAAGGCAAAATTGGGCTCACCTATTCGATCCCCAACAAAAGTTGGTCGTTGTGTTGTACATGGGCTGCCAACGCGAGTGCAGGTGGCAGGTAGTGGGACCTGTGACAGCACCTGCTTCAGCTTCTGGCAGTGTGCCGGCTGAATGGGGTGGGGGTTGTCATCGCCGTGGGGTGGAGGAGCGAGGTGCTGGTCAGCCCAAAATAAAAATAAAAATGGAGAGGGTGACCTGGGGCGGGAGGCATGATGGTGAGAGGTGAGACCATTTGTCGGCAGAGTGTGGGCGTGGGAGGTCTGCGGATGTCTCATGAGGTGGCACGGACGTTGCGGGGAGTGCAGCCGCAGCAGACGTTGCTAGGTTCGTGCAGGAACGGGAACGAAATCATGAGACAACGTTGCGCACGTGGTCGCAGAGGCTGCGCATGGACGAGGGTGGATGACGAGGATGATGTGGAGGCGAGACTTTGGATGCATTGGTGAGGTGAAGGTCGATACTAACTGCTCGGGCATCGTTTGTTTGAAGCTATCATCCAGCTCTCCTTGGAGGACGATGGCCCAGTCGTGATGGCCTTGCGCATCTCCTTGGGGCACGCAGGCCCAACAGGGACTTGCTGGGCCATGAAGGTGGGGGGAGCTATTTGTGGTACTTGTATTTGTCGTGCGTTTCCACCGCCGGTGTAAAAGTGCACTGCTTCTGGAATATCACTGGAAAGCCTGAAGGGACATGAATAGGAACACGTATCTGTTCTCCTCCTCTTAAACCTGCATCCCGATGGGAAGAAAAGATGGAATAGGCACAATGGGGGTGCAGTTGTGATGAGCACGGGCATGCTGGAGACTGAATGAGGGCGGCTTGACCGACTTCTGAGCCGAAGCTGCGACTCGACGAGTTGCCGTGACCGATTGCCGCAACTCGGTTCAGCTTCGGCTATAACCAATCTCGGCTCTGACTCCAAACCGGCTTGGAGTCGAAGCCGCGGCAACACTACTGGGGACTGTGCGCTGTCAACAGGATCGTCAATATGGTGGTACCCATTTCCTGTTTATTCCGGCGTTCAACATTGGTTGTGCGGCTGTGGGTGTTGAGATGTATCGTGCGGATGTGATGTGTACGCCCATGTTGGCTCTTGAATGTAGATGGACAGTTGGGGTGTGGACAAGTGAGATGCCTCAACGACGACTGCATGATGGGCACCACAACTGCAGAACAAAGAGAAGTGTAACGTACATTGTATAGCAAGGTCCGTGCATTCCGGGTAAAGTGTCGCCATTCTGAGAAACTGTGATACTGGGGGGGCTCCTTGAACCGCTACCACCACCATGGTCGGCTTTTCTCAGCTGAGACAAGGATGGGACGCTGTCCCTCGAGTAACCTCGGCCCCCATAAATGCACACCTGCAACGTACCGCCTCACCAGGCATCTGCCCTACCAGGCATTCTCTCTCCATACTACCGTAGTTCTCACTCCTACACACCCAATAGAGCATCCCCCTTCTGTATTTTCCTAACTCACCCGTTGTGTGATAACCTCGCAAGAAACCCACCCCAACGACATTGGAGATCATAGCCCTGCAACTTGCAAATGCCTATATCCCCTTGCCCTGACCGCACCAAGCCACTTGCAACTGGAACACAGAACACGGCCTCTCGTCCCACAGGCCTCTCCCACTGAAGCGCACCTTTGAAAGAACCCCCCTCCTGTGCCAACGGGTCTATGCTGCCACTGTACCTTTTCCCCCAATGGGATCTCATCACGCCACATGCCCTCCAACATGCATCCATCGCTAAACAATTTTAATCTCCACCCTATTGTTCACTCCTCAGGCTTCGCATTCCCCACTCCGCTACCTCATGCCCTTTTGACCGCCAACAAAGGTAACCCTCGCCACCAGATCCCCTCACACAAGTCCAGAAGCAATGGTTCCGTGCAATAAACTTGAGACTAACAGAAGACCAAACCATTGCTACCAAAATCAAATGCGACAAACACCACCTTGACCTAGTAAAGGCAACATGGAAATCAGCCCTAA
>Ga0307510_10008081_pt1 | contig 12527 bp, 12 predicted proteins | sample 12_EM_MG_FD_207224 | JGI IMG/M metagenome (GOLD analysis project Ga0307510, IMG submission 207224) | Populus trichocarpa ectomycorrhiza microbial communities from riparian zone in the Pacific Northwest, United States - 12_EM | ecosystem: Host-associated > Plants > Roots > Unclassified | place... | reverse complement strand
GAATTGGTCGAGAAATCACAGACACAACAAAATACTGTGGGAGCTAGCCATCGCTAGCAGGTTAGCTCCCACAGGTTTTACACTTTTATCGAGATTTGGCTTTAAGTCAGTTCGGGGTGGACAGATCAAACCGACCATGCACTGTGATTTTAGGGTGAGGCGCGCCGTCCTGTTCCTTTGCCAGTTTCATTTGCATATTGAAGACAGCACTTACTTTACTCGATGACTTTTCAATAAATGTATCAATGCCGCCTGAAATCGGCTTGTATTCGAGACTGTAAAACTCACCATCCTCATCAAAATACTCCGCAGAAAATCTGTTGTACTCCAAGTGACTGCTGTTCGAAGGAAATTTAAACCTGAAGTACTTACTGAGCAGTCTAGGAGTCTTTAATACGACAAAAACTTCTACAGCTTCGTGTGAAAACTCAAGAAAGGACTTGTCAACCTCATAAGGCCCTTGCCCCTCAATCTCTACTTTCGCTTCGCCGACAGCTTTTGATTCTGATTCAATATCAATAGTCATCTTAAACATCCTTATAAGCGGAATCTCGCATCAATGAAAAAAAGCTTTTTAAGCTTTATCGCTGGACTTTCAACAAAAGCCTATAATCCTGACTCTGTCACACACTAAATAGGCTCAAATTTTATCCGCGTCTACTGTAAAACCTGACAGTAGACAGATGCGCCCTTCCATGAAACTCCCGCAATGGCTTTGATAAACCGACCGGATGATCGAATCGTTTTTTACTTCCTTACATGTCTTTCACCGAACATTTTAGAAGTTCAAAAATCAAGAATAAACCGGCCAGATTTCGACGAGCCTGCCACCCCGCACCGCTAACAAATCCCCAAACTGCAACAGCACTGCTTCAGTCTGCGTCGGACGCAGGAAGACTTGATCTTCCACAACCAATCCCACGGCATTCGAGCCATTGACCATTTCCTGATTCGAGCTGCGGCCGTACACCCCATTACTCTGCAAACCGGCTGGCGATTCGAACTCGGCCATCCAGTTACCGCCGTAGATGAAATAGGTCTGGCGCTGATTCTGGTCCCACCACGAGAACAGTTTTGACTTGTCGTCCAGCGCCGGAATGCTCACAGCCCCAGTGCTTTTCAACACGGGTGTGGCGATGTAAGTCGCGGGCACATGCTCGGCCAGCGAAGGCAAATCGTAGTGCGTCGGTTTGAGCATCGCCGTGCCCACCGAAACCTCGCTGCTGAGTTTCTCGTTTTCATGGATGCGATAACTCGGGCTGCCAGCGGTGTTCAGGCACAACCCGTCATGCCACAACGCGGGGAACTGCTGCCGGGAGAAATCGACGCAGCGCTGATAAATCACCATGACCTTGGCGAACAACTCCTCCGGCGAGCCAAGAATCCCCGGTACGCCCATGCCTACGAACGGGTCGTAACCCATGAACCCGGCGAATTCCAGGTGCTGCGGATTGGCGCTGATCAGCGTGAGCATTTGCCCAAGGACATTCACATCACTGACCCCGCCACGATGCAGACCGACGTCCAGCTCGATGTTGATACGCATCCGCGTGCCCAAACCCTTCGCCAACGCAAGGTATTGCTGCAAACGTTCGGGGCCGTCGAGCAGCCATTGCAGTTGCTTTGCGGGATCGAACGGACCTTTGTGGGCTTGGTAGAACAGCTCTGCCGAACGCACCGGCAATGGCTTGCCGAGCAGGATGTCGGACTGTGGAAATACCTGCGCATCATGATTGAGAAACGGCTGATGGAATGACATCAATTTTTGCGTCCCGGCACGTTGTGCGATGTAGCTCAACAGTCCCGGTGACGGCAGCGACTTCTCCACCAGGCGCAATTGTTTGCCGCCGCGCCTGACCGACTGCATCACCACATCGATGTTGTGATCGAGCCGATCCAGGTCGATCAGCAGCACCGGGCGCATCGGGCCTCTTTCCTTTAACTCTTTGTTCAGTGCGCGGAAATAATCGCTGTACGGCGCGCCGTGGTCTCCCGGCCGCAACCACGCGCCGACGCCCACCAACAATGCGCCAAACCCCAACGTGCCAAGCAGAAAATTGCGTCGATTGACCGCCATCAGCTCACCCCCAATATCGACGCCAGATGCGCATTGAGAAAGCGCCCGCTCGGATCCAGTGCCTGGCGCACGTCGACAAATTCGCGCCAGTGCGGGTATAGCGCTTGCAGGTTCTTCGCGTTGAGCGTGTGCAACTTGCCCCAGTGCGGTCGGCCGTTGTACTTCCAGAAGATCGGTTCAACCGCCGCGAAGAAGTTGTGATGATCCATCTGGTAGTGCTGATGCACCGAAATCGAACAGCTGTCGCGCCCTTCGAACATGCTCAACGGAATGTCGTCAGCCTTGACGTAGCGATACTCGATGGGAAACCAGGTGCGCAGATCCTTGTCCTGAATCAGCTTGAGGATTTCCCGCAGGCAGGCCGGGCCGTGTTCGGCAGGCACCGAATATTCCATTTCGTTGAACCGCACGGTGCGTACGTTGGCGTAGATGTCGAACGAGTCGCCGACGCGATCATCGAAACTGGCCAGATGACGCAAGTTGTTGAGCAGCGTGCGGCGCAGGTCGGGGAAGTCGCTGCCGTACTTGTCGATCTTCTCAATCAGGGTGACGAACTCGTTACCGCCCTCTTCTTCCGGGCTGATCGGCGGCGTGGACGGATCGTCGGTTTCGTTGAGGGCGATGGACAGGGCGTAGTCGGAATGAGTGACAACAAGCATTTCCCAGTGCTGGTTTTCACGGGTGTTGTTGTCGATGTCCTCCAGCAGTTCTTCAGTCTTGGCGATCCACTGGCGTTCGCGCAGGCGATAGGCCGGGCGGTTTTGCAGGCGGATTTTCGTCGCCACGCCGAGGGCACCGAGAGAAACCCGGGCGGCATTGAATACTTCGGCATGGCGTTGGCTGTCGCAGTCGAGCACTTCACCGCTGGCCGTCACCAGTTGCATGCCGCAGACGTGCGCCGAGTACGACTGGAAGTTTTTGCCGGTGCCGTGGGTTGAGGTGGAAATGGCCCCGGCGAGTGTCTGGTAATCGATGTCAGCCATGTTTTGCAGAGCCTGACCGATGTCTTTCAGCGGCTGGCCCATGCGCGACATCGGTGTGCCGGCGGCGAATTCGGCTTGCAAGGTTTTCGCGTCGTGATCGAGCAGACCGGTGAAGTAGCTCAGCGACAACAGCGTGCCGTCAGTGGGCACCAGTGCGCTGAAGGAATGCGCCGAGCCGACCGGGCGGATCTTGCCTTGTGCCTGCTTGATGACCGTCGTCAGTTCATCGAGATTCTTCGGCGCCAACCGAGCGGCCGGCAGGCAACTTTGCCCGCCCGACCAGTTGCGCCACGGAATCAAACGCGGCGCACGCATCAACTGGCCCAGTGCCGGGTGGCTCGCCAACGCGCTGAACGCGCCGACAATGCTTGCCCGTTGCAACAACTGACGCCGTGTCAGATCCATGGTCATGCCGGGCACCTTATTGAGGGAGGGGCTGGTCGGCCATGAAGCCGATCAATTGCAGGAATTGCTCTTCCGAACACTCGACGCACTGGCCCATCGGCGGCATGCCGTTGTAGCCGTTGATGGCGTGATCGAGCAGCGTGTCAGCGCCCTGCTGGAGGCGCGGCTCCCAGGCTTTGCGATCACCAGTGAGGGGTGCGTTGGCGGCGGGATTGGCGTGGCACAACTGGCAACTGTTGGCGTAGATCTGTGCCAGCGCCGGGTCTTTGGGCATGGCGTTGCTGTTGGCGCTGGCTGGGGGTTTGGGGTCGTCGCCGCAGCCAGGCAGCGCCATGGCCAACGCCAGCAGTAGAGTCAGTCGGATTGCCCGCATAACGGCCTCGCTTATTGTTGTGTTCACACAGTAAGGCAGCGGGTGCAACGGGTTGAGGGCATTGCGGGACAGCGAGGGGGGCAAACGGGGCCAGCCAGGACTCGCCTCGGGATCGGCTATAGACACAAAACCCTGTGGGAGCTGGCTTGCCAGCGATAGCGGTGTGTCAGGCAATGAAGATGTTGAAAGTACCGGCCACATCGCTGGCAAGCCAGCTCCCACAGAGTTCGCGGTGTTGCCAGCCCCCTCTGCTCTGCGCCTTTGCGTGACATTCGGGTGACATTTGCGGGTTTAAATTTCGGCGCATTCAGGCGTATAACCTGTGAAGGCTTTTTGATCTGCATACGGACATCAACACGGGGTAGCGACATGACCACAGCAAACATCCTTGGCAACCTGTTCCCTTCTGTCAGCGACATCCCGGAAAAATACCGCCTCGACGCTCAGGTCGAGCAACGCGAATATCTGGTCGACGGCCAGTTGCGCCGCTGGGACGGCCCGCTCGCCACTGTGCGCAGCCCGGTCTATCTGAAAGGTGACAACGGCGACGAACAAGTCATCCTCGGCAGCACCCCGCTGCTCGATGCCGACACCGCGCTCACCGCTCTCGACGCCGCAGTGCGTGCCTACGACCGTGGCCAGGGCCTGTGGCCGACCATGCGCGTGGCCGAACGTATCCAGCACGTCGAAGCTTTCCTCGGCCGCATGCGTCAGCAGCGCGATGCCGTGGTGAAGTTGCTGATGTGGGAGATCGGCAAGAACCTCAAGGACTCGGAAAAAGAGTTCGACCGCACCTGCGACTACATCGTCGACACCATCAATGCGCTCAAGGAGCTCGATCGCCGCTCCAGCCGTTTCGAGCTGGAACAGGACACCCTCGGGCAGATCCGCCGCGTGCCGCTCGGCGTCGCCCTGTGCATGGGGCCTTACAACTACCCGCTGAACGAAACCTTCACCACGCTGATTCCGGCGCTGATCATGGGCAACACCGTGGTGTTCAAACCGGCCAAGCTCGGCGTGCTGTTGATCCGTCCGTTGCTCGAAGCCTTCCGCGACAGCTTCCCCACCGGCGTGATCAACGTGATCTACGGCAGTGGCCGCGAAACCGTCAGTGCGCTGATGGCCAGCGGCAAGATCGACATCTTCGCCTTCATCGGCACCAACAAAGCCGCCAGCGACCTGAAGAAACTGCACCCCAAACCACACCGCTTGCGTGCTGCGTTGGGTCTGGATGCAAAAAATCCAGGCATCGTTTTGCCGGAAGTCGATCTCGACAACGCCGTCAGCGAAGCGGTCACCGGTTCACTTTCGTTCAACGGTCAGCGCTGCACCGCGCTGAAAATCCTCTTCGTCCACGAAGACGTGGTCGACAGCTTCATCGAAAAATTCAACGCCAAACTGGCCACGCTGAAACCGGGCATGCCATGGGACAGCGGCGTGTCGCTGACGCCGCTGCCGGAGTCGGGCAAGGTCGATTATCTACACGGTCTGGTGGCGGATGCGCGCAGCAAGGGTGCCGAAGTGGTCAACCCCAATGGCGGCGAATCGCTCGCCTCGTTCTTTTACCCGGCAGTGCTGTACCCGGTGAATCCGCAGATGCGTGTCTACCAGGAAGAGCAATTCGGCCCGGTTGTGCCGATCGTGCCGTACCGTCATCTCGATACCGTGATCGACTATGTGCTGGAGTCGGACTTCGGTCAGCAACTGAGCATATTCGGCACCAACCCGGTGGCGGTCGGTCGTCTGGTCGACACCTTTGCCAACCAGGTCGGGCGGATCAACCTCAACGCGCAATGCCAGCGCGGGCCGGACACTTACCCGTTCAACGGCCGCAAGAATTCGGCAGAAGGTACGCTGTCGGTACACGATGCATTGCGGGTGTTCTCGATCCGTACGCTGGTGGCGACCAAGTTCCAGGACAGCAACAAGGACCTGATCAGCGAGATCATTCGCGGGCGTGATTCGAGCTTCCTGACCACCGATTACATCTTCTGATCACTGTCACCCGCATCATGAACAAGCAAGAAGGCGACCACATGCGGCTCTGATCCAAAGTCGCCAAGCGCCCGGCAAATCAGTGTCTACACTGATGCCAGCACTGTGCTGGATGCCGGGAGCTTGATCATGCTGGATTACTTTGCGCTAGGGGTTTTGGTGTTTGCCGGGCTCGTGCTGTTTTACGGGATCATCGTGCTGCATGACATTCCGTACGAAATTGCCGTGCACCGTAACCATCCGCATCAGGATGCAATTCATGCCACTGGCTGGGTCAGTCTGTTCACGCTGCATGCGCTCTGGCCGTTCCTGTGGATCTGGGCGATGGCCTATCGAGAAGATCGCGGCTGGGGGTTCGGTGACGGTAAATCCGTGCAAAACCATGTCGTTCACCTGGAGCAACAGGTGCTCGAACTGCAAGGACGCCTCGAGCGACTCGAAGCGCTGAACGCCACTGCCCCCCACAACAGGGAGGGCTGAGCGCCATGGATCTGCTCCTTGTCCTGACTTACGCCGCGATCTGCGTCGCAGTGTTCAAGATCTTCCGTATCCCGCTGAACAAATGGACGGTGCCCACCGCCGTGCTGGGCGGCATCCTGATGATCGGCGCCTTGATTTTCACCATGAACTACAACCATCCCTACTCCGAAGTGGCGCGCACTTACTTCGTTTCTGTGCCGGTGATTCCCATCATCAGCGGCCAAGTGATCGATGTGCCGGTGAAGGGGAACGAGCCGCTGGAAAAAGGCGACGTACTGTTTCGCATCGACCCTACGCCGTTTCAAAACCGGGTGAAGTCGCTCAAGGCGCAACTGATCGCCGCCAAGGGCGATCGCTATCGGATTACCGAATTGATCCGGCGCAACTTCGGCACCCAGCGTGAACTGGATGCCGCGATTGCCCGCACCGACGACCTGCAAGCGCAGCTCGACAACGCCCAGTTCGAGCTGGACAACACCACCGTCCGCGCGCCGAGCAAAGGCTTCGTCACCCATGTTTCGTTGCGGCCGGGGATGATGGCGAGCAAGTTGCCGTTGCGTCCCTCAATGGTGTTCATTCCCGAGGAAGGCCAGTATTTTGCTGCGTGGATGCGCCAGAACAGCCTGCTGCGCCTGACCGTCGGCGATGAGGCGGAAGTCGCATTCGACGGTATTCCCGGCAAGGTCTTCGCCGGTCGGGTGAAAAATGTCATCGGGGTGATTGCCGAAGGTCAGGTACAACCTTCCGGCACGCTGATCGGCTACACCGGTTCGCCGCCGGCCGGGCGTGTGCCAGTGATCATCGAAATCACCGATCCGGCCTTCGCCCAGTACAGCAAGCTGATGCCGGGCGGTGCGTACGGGCAGGCCGCGTTATACAGTCAGCACTTCCACCACATTGGCACGATGCGCAAAATCCTCCTGCGTATGGCAGCATGGATGAATTACATTTTCCCGTTCCATTGATCTGAACCGCCATCACGAGAGGCCCGCACTGAGTACTTACAGCACCCATCGACTTCCGCCCTTGCTGCGTCGTGTCCTGCGTCCGTTGCTTGATCCTTATCGACGTTACCGGCACGCGCGACTGATTCATGCGGTGCGCGTGGCCCTCGGGTTACTGGCGACGATCCTGCTGACCACCGGCATCAACCTGCCCCACGGCGAATGGGCATCGGTGACCATGCTAGTGGTGATCGGTGGTTTGCAGCACCACGGCAACATCGGCAAGAAAGCCGCCGAGCGCGCCACCGGTACGTTAATCGGTGCCGGCGTCGGGTTGCTGCTGGTGGCGCAGCAGGCATGGCTCGGCATGCCGTGGCTGACGTATTTTGCGATGGCGGTGGTCTGCGGTTTCTTCTCTTATCACGCTATAGGCAAGGGTGGTTACACTGCCTTGCTTTCGGCGATCACCGTGTTCATCGTCGCCGGGCATGGCGACAATCCGATCACCGATGGTTTGTGGCGCGGGGTCGATATTCTGATCGGCATCGCCCTCGCTCTGGCCTTCTCTTTTGCCCTGCCGCTCTACGCGGTGTATTCGTGGCGCTACAACCTCGCCGATGCTTTGCGAGATTGCGCCACGGTGTACGGACGCATCATCAGCGGCCAACCGGTCAGCGCCGATGAGCATTTGAAATTGATGGGCCGTCTCGGCGCGGTGATGGTGCAGCTGCGCTCATTGATGCCGTCGGTGTCCAAGGAAGTGAAGGTGTCCATGACCGAACTCGATGCGATCCAGCGCAATCTGCGCATGTGCATCAGCACGCTGGAGATCCTCGGCAACATCCGCCCGGATGCCAACGATCCGGAAGCCATGGCCCACCTGCAATCCGCGCTGAAGGCCGAGCACCGGCAGATTCGCGTGCAACTGATCGGCATGGCCCGAGCGTTGAAAACCGGCGCTTCGCAACGCCTGGACAAGCCGCTGGAGTTGCCGGAAGCCAACCTCGATGCGCCGGTTTACAGCACGCTGGATGGTTACCGACTGCTAACCCGGCAACTGGCGGCGAACATCGGCGAGATGCGCCAGCGCCTGGCGAAAACCGCGCCGCACTGGAACATCTGAGGGTTACTGCGCGGCCAGTCGCCGGGACTTCAAGCCCCAACCCTGTTGCATGCCGGCAGCGGCCAAGAGGATCGCCGCCACGCCGAGCCATTGCAGAACTTCCAGACGATGGCCGAACGCGAACCAGTCGACGAAGATCGCCGCAATCGGGTAGATGAACGACAGTGCGCCGGTCAATGCGGTCGGCAATTTCTGAATCGCGCCGTACAGCAGCACATACATCAGACCGGTGTGGACGATGCCCAGCGTCACCAGACTGGCCCAGGCGCTCGGCGCTTGCGGCAGCGCACTGAAATGCGCGAACGGCGCCAACAGCAAGATCCCGGTGCAGACCTGAATCAGCGCGATCAGATGTGGCGGCGTGCCGGTCAGGCGCTTGATGATCAGCGCTGCAATCGCATACAGAAACGCCGCGCCCAACGCCAACGCAATCCCCATCAGATAGTCGTTGCCGCTCTCGCCCTGAGTGCCATGGGCACTGACGATCGCCAACATGCCCATGAACGAAATCGCCAGCCAGAACAACTTCTGCAAAGTGATTTTTTCGCCGAGAAACAGTGCCGCCAACCCGACCAGCATAAACGGCTGCACGTTGTACACCGCCGTGCCGATCGCAATCGAAGCGCGAGAATACGAGGCAAACAACAGCACCCAGTTACCGACAATCGCCGCCCCGCTCAGCACCGCGAGCAAGAACGTCGTGCGGGTCAGAATCCCCGGGCGCAGAAAGCCGAAAGCGGCACAGATCAACAGCAAGGTGCCGGCGCCGAACACGCAGCGCCAGAACACTACATCGAGTACCGGTTGCCCGGAGACCAGCACAAACCAGCCGATCGTCCCGGATATCAGCATGGCGGCGGTCATTTCAAATGAGCCGTGACGCAGTGTCTTGTCCATCATTGATCTCCTGTCTTTGTGGCAAAAGTATGCCAAGCGAACACGCAAACGCTCCAGAGCAAAAAGCAGGCTAAACTCGCAATCTGCCTTTTTTATCGAGGGTGGTTTCCGTCAATTGCCTAATGCTGGAGTTTTCCATGACCGACGACATTGACCAGATCCTCATCAGCGCCTTGATGGAAGATTCACGGCGCTCACTCAAAGCGCTGGCGCAGATCAGTGGATTATCGTCGCCAAGCGTGGCTGAACGCTTGCGGCGCCTGGAGGAACGCGGTGTGCTCAAGGGCTATACCGTCGAGATCGACCCGAAATGCTTTGGTTACCAATTGCAGGCCATCGTCCGGGTGCGGCCATTGCCGGGACAGTTACAGGAAGTTGAACGGCAGATTCTGTCGATTCCCGAATTCACCGAGTGCGACAAGGTGACGGGCGAGGACTGCTTTATCGCGCGCCTGCATGTGCGCTCGATGGAACAACTGGACACCCTGCTCGACCGCCTCAATACCTTGGCCGAAACCAATACCGCCATCGTCAAGAAGACACCGGTGAAGCGCCGTTTGCCACCGATGGCCTGAGTGCTTTTTCCGCATGTTCGGCGTAGATTGAGGTTTTTCCGGCGAAGGATTGGCGGTAATGAGATTTCAGGCAATGGTGTTGGCAGCGTTGACGCTTGCCGGTTGCGGGACCGTACAGACCGTGGTGCGCAGTGATCAGGCTGCGGTGGACAGCCTCAAGGAGCAGAAAAGTTATTGCGGGGCGGTGCCAAGGATTTACAGCGGCCTCGCCTACGACTTTTGCAGCCTGCATGCGCCTCTGGGCAAGGGCGTTGATGCCGACGATTACAAAAACGCCGCGATTCCTGTGGTGTTGATCGATGCCGTGGTGTCCGGGGCACTCGACACGCTGTTGCTGCCCTACACCGTCTACAAACAGCAGACTGATGGCAGCATCGTGATCAACTGAAAAAAGCCTGCGCACGCCGAAACGTGCGCAGGCTTTTCGCTTCTTACTCCAGCAGTTGCTGCAGGCTCGGGTCACGAATGACTTTCTGCAATGGCTGCGGCGTGGCGTTGTTGGTGGACTTGAGCATTTTCAGTTTCATGTCCGACGCTTTGCTGCACGCATTCTTGCCGTCAGCATAGATGCCGCTCATGTCGCATTTCCACTCGAAGTAATTCACCAGACCGCCGGACAACTGCAGGCTGTAGTCAGTGCTTTGAGTGCCCGGAGTGAAAGCATGGCCGGCCGGAATGTTCTGGAACCACTTCATCCATTCAGGCGAACCCGGCTGCGGCGCATTGGCCTGGAACGTTGGATTCATGATCGCCACTTGCGGCGTTTCGGCGGTCGCATGGCAGCTCAGGCAGGAACTGTTGGGGTTGTCCACCGGACCATTGAGGCGACCGTTCCAGCCCAGATGGGTGGGCGGCAACTCTTGGGTCTTGGCGTTGATCGCAGTCTGTTGCAATGCGGGGTTGATCTTGGTTTGCGTCGGTTGCGGGTTGGTGAAGTCGTTGCCGATTTCTTCCGGATCGTTACCCCACATGATCCCTACCGGGACAAGGTTGTCCCAGCCCGGCTTGCCGGTTTTCGCGCCGTTGTACTGAAAGGTGCCGAAGATCCAGCCAGTGGCGCTCATGCGCTGATCGCGCACGGCGATGTCCATCTGAATCAATGCGACATCCTTGACCTTGCGATTGGCCGACGTGAACGTTTCGGTGACGTAGCCCTTCCACAACACCGGGTTCACCAGGAACGGCACGGTGCTGCGATCGATATCGGCGAACAGGGCTTTGCAGACTACGGTGCCGTCGGGGAAGCTGTTGGGTGCCGATGTGTATTTCGGATCAGGGTTGTTCGGGTCTTTCCAGACCTCTCCGATGGTATAGGCACCGATGTCGTTATAGATGCCCACCGCGTAAGTCTGGCCGGTGGCGGTCTGCGTGGGGGCGAGTTGCTTGACCTGGATCTGCGCCTCTTTGGTCAGGCCGTGAATCCCTTCGCGTCCCAGCGGGCCGTAGTGCTGCCACGGCATGTGATACCACTGACGTTTTTTATTGTTCTGCACGTACCAATCAGCCTCGACGTTGCCTTCGAGGCAATAGGTTTTGACTTCCTCCATGTACGCACGCCAAGTCTCAAAATTGTTATCTGGCTTGGTCGGTAGATTCTTGAAAAAACCGGGTAGCGGTACTTTCGGCGCTGTGGCCGGGTAATTCTGGCTCAACTCAAACAGTGGGCCAGAGTATTGGCTGGAAGGTGGTTGATAGCCGAAGTCAGGATAGACGCCGGCGAGGGTTGACGCGCTGAACAGCGCGGTGGTGACGGCCAGTACAGCCAGTTTTCCTTGGGGCTGGTTCATCGATGATCTCCTTGATTGGGACAACGCCTGCAATGGCAGGGCCTCCATTATTTTTCTGGTATCAGGGTCCCGGTCATTCGCCGGGATACGGTCACGGTGCATGGCATTTGGCGTGGTTCACCTCCCGGTTTTCACTGGACGAACGAATACAGTCGCTCTCGACCGAAAGGCCTGGCGATCAACAGCAAGGGAAGTGAATGCGAGGGACGCAGGAATTAAACGAGGGGTGCTGGTTACCGACTCCTGTCGATCAGGCTACTGCTCTTCCTTGGTAACTAGGTTTAGGTGAGTTCCAAAAATACGCCACTATTTTCAGATCATTTTGTAGGTAAAAGGCCACTACGCTTTTCGACGAGCAACAAAAAACCCGCCGAAGCGGGTTTTTCGTTGAAACGACTAACGATCAGTCGTCGCGGCTCATGATGCCGAAGATCTGCAACAAGCTGATGAACAGGTTGTAGATCGATACATAGAGGCTGATGGTCGCCATGATGTAGTTGCGCTCACCGCCGTGGATGATGGCGCTGGTCTGGAACAGAATGCACACGGACGAGAACAGCACGAAACCTGCGCTGATCGCCAGTTGCAGGCCGCTGACCTGGAAGAAGAAGCTTGCCAGCGTTGCACCCAGCAACACGAAGAAACCAGCGGTGATGAAGCCACCGAGGAAGCTCATGTCCTTACGGGTGATCAGCACGTAGGCCGACAGACCACCGAACACCAGTGCGGTCATCGCGAACGCCGAGCTGACCACTTCAGCGCCGCCCTGCATGCCCAGGTAACGGTTGAGGATCGGGCCGAGCAGGAAACCCATGAAACCGGTCAGCGCAAAAGCGGACACCAGGCCCCACGCGGAATCACGCAGCTTGTTGGTGAGGAAGAACAACC
>Ga0307510_10008080_pt1 | contig 12528 bp, 4 predicted proteins | sample 12_EM_MG_FD_207224 | JGI IMG/M metagenome (GOLD analysis project Ga0307510, IMG submission 207224) | Populus trichocarpa ectomycorrhiza microbial communities from riparian zone in the Pacific Northwest, United States - 12_EM | ecosystem: Host-associated > Plants > Roots > Unclassified | place... | reverse complement strand
TTCTTTTTAAGATCAACGCTGTTGCATATATATTCGAGAGTCCACTTGCTTTCCATCGCAAAATACCATTGAGAATTGCTCATGTAATTAGTTAGTTGAATAACTTATTATTATTATTGTTATAATTATTTTTATAGAATAATATAAATTACATTTTGAAGTTAGATAGTTTTTTAACATGGTATTAAAATATTAATAATTAAATAGTTATGCATTTGAATTTCATCATTTTTATTTTTTTTAATTAAAATTAATTAATAGCATAAAGTAGCGTGAAACTATATAATTTTTAAGTTTAAAATTTTTTGGATTGAAATGATTAGTTTTACATAAATTATAAATTAATGTAACAAAGGGAGAACCTAATTACAGATAATTAAGTCTAGAAAAAGATTAAATAGCTTGCCTTATTTCACATATATGTTTGTTTCTGCTAGTGTATGGATAATTTTCATGGCTGACCGAGTCAGAAGGAAGGAGCTAACAGTTGATCTATAATGCATGCTTTATCTAGATTCATGTGAACAAATCTAGTTCTCTTTATCTTCATTTTTTTTTAGTAATGCATAATCATGATAATATTCTCCCAGTCGTGTTAATTTCCATAAGAAACTTTCTTCTTATGTCCAATTTCCTTATATTCGAACCTACAAGAGGGGAGTAAATCCAGTAATCACCCACGGTGTCCTTCCAAAGCACCTGGCTAGTTATTATGATTTGCAGCGAAATTTTTTTTTTTCATTCATTTATTTATTTAAATAAAACTATATATGGGCTATATATAGTGTCATCAATATCTTTGAGTTTTCATTGAACAATTATGAAGTTCATATCAATTGCTTGCGCAATAGGATATTGACTATAGTCTTCTGCATTATGTTATTAAATAAACCTTTCAATCTATCATTCTTCTTAGCTATGATCGTTTTGTCTCGGTAGTTGAAAATAGTTCGGCGGTAAGTGTTGTCTTTACATGCATGTATAGTTCTTGTAAGAACTACAGTGATTGGCGCAGCCTTAAATTGAAATATTACACTATACACTGGCCATCCCCGTTATGAAAATGCAGAGTTGATCTATTATTCATTTTACATCAGTAACAATATCAAGATGATGTATTTTAATCGGAATTTGCATTTTCCCCGCCAGCTAACCTACTGCAGAAAAATGTATCTGTCCTTGCTGAGCATTTCCTTTCAATATCTTTCCGTTTGCAGCTGTACATGCAGTGTTTTTGAAATATTATTAATTTAAGACTCTTCCACTGTTGGATTATAAGAATGCGCTATCACCAATAATTGAATGGCAAGCACTAGCTATGATGTCTCTGCATTAGGAGTTGCAACCGATCATGAGTCTTTGCCATATGAGCCAAGAGCAACTCAAGCTTTCTGATTTACCAGCTGACGAGTACTGCTGCCTGTAATAGCACATTTATAAGAGTAATTTTTGAAGAAAAGGAGCCAGATATATTGTTGGTTATTTACTTAAATTTTGCCTCCGAGCTCAAACCTGTACAGTTCTTTCTTTCTGCTATTCATCCGTTTTCCTGACAAGGCCGTAGCAATTTCAAATAAAAAACGCAATCTCAAATCAATGCAAAAGATTGTTATCTCATGCGAATCATGCCTCTACCTAAATAGTTTTTATGCTCAAGCTTCGAGATAGTCAAGTTCCGTACTGTTGATGAGTACCAGAAGAACAGCAAAAGAAGAACTCTATGTATATATGGTGTTAACATGCACATATATAGAGGTACACTAATAGTTTCCCTTAATTCGTGTATGTTCCCGGCCAGGTCTTGTAGATATGCTTCAAAGATGCTGGGCTAGAGTCTACAGTACCATGCATTAATTGAGAGAAAATTCAGAAAAGCCTGCGTGCTTGCCCCTCTTACCATTGATGCACAATTTCTACGACTGTATAAATAGCTACGTAGCTTGATCTTGAGAACGGGGCAATGGGATACTGCACACACAACACAGATTAAATTATCTTTCTGGCTTAATATGTCTTGGTGGTGCAGGACATATATGAACACACCCTTGTCGTATTATTGACTTAATTAATATTACTCCTCACAAATACGCTCAATATATATATATATATATATATATATAAAGAAACAAAGCTACTGCATACAATTCATCAGTAATGGCAGGTTGCATGATGATATATTAAAAGCTAATCACAGTACATCTGATAAAGGTAATTAATAGAGGATGTTGGGAGATTTATTGGAGCAATAAACATATAGTAATACGAGAGCACCATGGCCACCATTATTAATTGTCATAAAGATTCATTAGCAACTTGGTCCAATTATTGTCGTAAAAGATTCATTAATTTCTCTAACGAGATTCCCATACTCTAAGTCTTGAAATTGAAGTCCCATTCCCCTCCCCTCCCCGACCTATAAAGACAGTATATATAGGTTAGGTTTAATAGGCACAATTGATGATGATAAAGAAGCCACATGTGTGAGCTGGTACAAAAGAAAGGAAAAGAGATTAAAGCTCCTTTCACTGTTTGGTCCTCCTTTTTTTCCCACTCTCAGAATTAGGAACGGGGGTGATGTACAGCACTACTCCCTGTACATGTAGTTGAATCTGCATGGACCACGTTCTTGTTTCTGTGCATTTATTGTAGCAAGTACCGCATGCCCTCCTAGCTATTGCTTTCTCTCTCTGGCGGTATACGGCTACATCTATCCATGACCGATCCGCTTTAGTTTCTTAAGATGAAAATAACTCGGGGCAATTACAGACCATCGTTCTATAGCGAGTTGATCATGGGGGTATTACCTATCAATTTACTAAAATTAACTACTCATTTGAAGCTTAATTTGCACGTAGTCGTTGCAGTTTGGTTTGTATACATTAACTAGCTGAAAGATCATGGCAGCAATTCTTCTTCATTTTTTACGAAGAAAGGTTGCTAAGACTGATGATCGGTGCCGCAGCCTATTGTTCTGCGCTGTTAGCTGCCAATTCTCCCTCTATCAGGGGAAGGAATGCGTACTTCATATATACTTGGTAACAACTTAAAGTAATTATTCTCTTCTTCTTCCTCTATCAGTGCAAATCTATAGAGATGTACTGTTGTTCACTATATAACTGTTGGAGCTCAAACGATCCATCGAGTTGGGTTTACTAACCGGGGAGTTCACTAAAGTTGGTTACTTGTGTATATTGCCGTCTAATAAAGAAAAATTATTAAGTGAACTTTGTTTCTCTCTTGAGACTATATATGATCATGAGAGGATATATAAATCATTCTATTGCATATTAGGAAACAAAATCAATTCTCTCCCATGTTGAGAAAAAAAAAAACTTTATTTACTCAACATTTCAATACCAAGTTTCCAACCTTATTTAGTACCCCCAACGTATCTTATTTACTAACATACATTTAATTAATCTCAAATTGCATTCGCAGTTATCAATCCTAAAATTAACATTTAAAATAATTCCATATACATTTTATATAATTAAGAACTCGCACAACTTTAATTTTCCTTCGATATATCATTTACTTCACTATTTTAGATTTGATTTTCACAATATCCTTCTCTTTTACTTTGTTACAAGTTGGTTATTTTTATATTTCAATAATTTATATTTTAACACTTTAATTTGTTCTCTATATGAGATGAAAAACAAATTAACACATATTTTTTTTATTAGTGTGGATATTTCAACACATTATAACACTCAATTGTATCCACAAATATTATCAGATTTTACTCATCGATTTTTTTTTAAGCGACATCCATTACACCTTTCATATCCTTTTAAAGCAAACTACTTAAGAAATTTTATCTAATTTCATAAAATTTCAGTAAAATCTCACCTTCAAAATTTCATATGTTATTTTCTACATAAAACTACATCACAATTAAATTTTCACACAATAGCTTCAGGCATACCACAAGTTAATTTATTTATCCATTAAGTCCTTTCACATCTCATAACAATTCCATAACATTTTAATACATTGTGAATTTGCAATTATACACACATTATACATGCATGCATACATGCGTAATAAAAGATGTTATTTATTTCTTTATTACTTATATTAAACATTTATATTCATTAATACTCCTTTATATTTCAATATCAAGTTTCCAAACTTATTTTGTACTCCCCGGCATATCTCGTACTAATATACATTTAATCTCAAACTGCATTCTCACTCATCAATCCTAAAATATTTACAATGATTCCATATATATTTTATATAACAACTCGCACAACCTTTCCTTTCTGTGTACCAATTAATTCAATATTTAAGGTTTGATCTTCATCACATTGCATTCAATAAGATATTTATTTATTTTATAATGATAAACATAATACCCTTCACTTTTACTTTGTTACATGTTGGTTGTTTTTTAATTTTAATATATATATATAGAAAAGATGTTCACAACATTTTCATCATCAATAAATACTCTATGTATATTATTGTTAAACAGGATAATGGAGATAATTAAAGCATATTCATAGGGAAATGTCTTTCATTTCCCATTCTTATAAGTAAACACAATGGGCTTATTCTGAAGGTTTTAGATATCCATGATACAAGCACTTGCTTTTTATAAGCCTTTTTTTACTTCTATTATAATTTCCATCCGCCAATATTCCTTCTTAAATCACATTAGTTTCTAGCAGATTTACGAGGAGCATCAAATTCTTCTTCTTCTTTATTTTCTAAGCCTTTTTTTATAAATTATTGAAAATGACCTTTAGATATGAGCCTCTCATTTTTTTTAGAGCATAACACTCTTATGTGTCGTGTCTCTTATTCTTGTGGAATAAACAATACTTTTTTAGGTTTTTCTTTTTTGCGTCTCCCTTCATTGGTGGTAGATACTGCATATAATCGTTTTCCTTAATTACTACTAACATTTTTGCCTTGATCGTATTCAATGGAGTCATCATCAACTCTGGATACACTAATTTATTATGTATAGGACACCTAGAATTACTTCTAAATGCATGTGCATCACAAGGGGGATGTTTATCATGTTTTAGAGACTTATCTTTTTGTCTATAAAAGTATGGATACCCCTATATAGCCACGCTCACTTCTTACATGCAAACATGATTCTTTATAGTTTGCTACATGTTAAAGAGACTCATATTAGGTAGAGCATAGAGTTATTCCCATAAAGAGTAATTATGTACCCCTCTAATGAAAGTTTCATTCACTATAACTTCTAGCAAGTTTTCCACTTTAAACACCTTTTAATTGAATATTTTTAAATACACCCTGGTGCTCTCATTTTCTAGCTAGGTGATGGGAAAAAAATCATAGAGCTCCTTTTAATATGTATGCTGGTGCTAAAACATGCAATTAACTTATGACATAAGTTAGCAAAGCTAAGTATAAAACTTGGTTTTAGACTGTAATACCATGCTCGAGCAGACCTATAAAAAGTGGCAAGGAGAATTTTACATATGGTGTTTGTGTCTTGCCAATTCAAGACTGTTTCGAACATTTTGAATTTTTGAGTTTGGTTATTAAAGTGATAAGCGTGTAAAAAGATCAAGAAGTGAAAACGATGTTTTTTTTGTATGTGTGATAGAGAAATCGATGTTTTGACCTGGTAATTACGCTGATGAATAGTTAAAGATTCTCACCTTATGAAATAAGAGAGTGAGCTTCTTTGACTATGAAAAAAATCACATGATTGATCATGTTGTTGTCTAATAAAAATGCTGGTTTGAGAATATTTTTATTGCACTATAAATATATTTTATAAAAAAATATAGGATTGTATAAAAAGCAAGGGGAAAAAAAAGTTAAGGAGAAAGAGAAAGGTCAGGTAGGGCTTGGGTGACTTGGATTGGTTAGCCTATAGAAATTGCTTATCCTGGACCTGGCCTAGGACGAGCTAGCGCCCAGCTCGCCTTAGGCTTTCTTGGGTGAGCTGGCCTTTTTAACTGGAGGTCAAGTATAATATTTTTTTAAAAATCCTATTTTAAGCAAATTTAAAAAAAAAATCTTTAACCTAGTTTTAGGATTGAAGAAAGAGCCAAACAAAATTTTTGACTTGGCTCATGAAGATATAAGATTTATAATTACATGAACTTTATTCATACAAAAAAGGATCATGAGACCTTGAGAATCGTTAAAACAATGTTAAAAAAATGTTATGGGACTTTTCAACTTTGAATTAAAGGTATTAAATACTTACTCTCATAAAATAGTTATGTTTTTTTTTTCTTTCAATTTAGAAATGTTTGTCCAAAGAGATGTAACAAAAACACACCAATTTTTCATTAAAAATAGAAAGAAAGAAAAATTGCTCCTCCAAAAAGCACTTTTTTTGGTTTTTTATTCTAAATAATAAAATAAAAAGAGATGAGAAAAGAGACAAACCATTTTGAAAACAATACTGCACAAAGCAAACATAATACTTGTTTATTTTCTTCAAGCAAAGAATTTTGAAAATCAAATTGATTTCAGCAATCGATTCTCTAGAAACTAGAAACGAAGGTGTTATGCAACAGGATTATGATCATGAACGGCGAAGATTCTTCAATTTTTCTTTTTCAATGGCAGAAAAAAAGAAGAAGAAAATGCAATCATCCAAAAGAAAAATTAAAAAGATCCTAGAATGGTTGCTTTCAGCAAACTTTGAAAGTCCATATTATAGCCCATACGCTTTGGGCTTATGCCCGAAAGAGATTACAAAAATAAATAAATAAATAAATAAAACCACTAACAGTAGAAACGTTGTAGAATGCAGACTGGGCGAGCGCGAGAGTCAAAAAAGATGGAGCCTAGATGTGTAGAGTGTGGATTTCCGATCAAAACTCTTTTCGTCCAATACTCACCTGGCAATATTCGGCTCATGAGATGTGTAAATCTCTCTCTTTCATTTATATAACCCAACTTTACCACTTTCTTTTTTTTTTCTTTTTTTTTAACTTTGTTCTTGTTGTAGGAGAATTGCAAAGCAGTTGCAGACGAGTACATCGAATGTGAATTCATGGTGAGTTTATTATACCCTTTTGATTCTTGACTTGCTATGGATTGCTTTTTTATCCTTTCTTTTTTCGGGTTCACTTGGTGAAGATTTAGAGGTCTCTTTTTTCTTTTTTGGGTTAATGGGTGTAGATTATTTTGATTGATCTGATTCTGCACAAGACAAAAGCGTATAGACATCTTCTCTTCAATGTAATTAATCAGCATACCGTCAATTTTGAGGTACAAGCTGCTGCCTTTAGTTATATTGGCTTCTTACGGTTTATAAGCTTTGCGTTCTTAATTTGGACACTCTCTTATGGTGTATTCTTCCAGATTGCTTCGAGGATATTAATGCTTCTAATCAGAGTTTTTTGGCGGGGGCAAACTTATATTTATTTATGCACTTTCTGTTTCAGTATTTGTAATTATTGCTATGGTGCATATGGGTTATTAACTCTAACATAGGGCTGCTTTGCAGGGTTCGTTATGGAAGTCAATCTTTGCGTTTCTCCTTCTGGATGCTTGTATCCGTTCTCATATTGGTTATTTTCTTGTTTGAATACTTAATTACCCCTTTAAACTTTTATGATGTAATTTGTCTGCCTTAATGATCAAAGATAGAAGTCTGCTTTTGAAAAGAAATGAGGGAGAGTGGGGTTCTTCCATGAGTTTTTCTTCAATTGTTTGGACATTCGAAGAGGTTAGAAATGCCGGTGGGAATTGGGGATAAATTTCAGCTTTAAAGTTGGAGTTGGATTCTCTGTGGTTCTTGAAAAGTGGGTTTGCTACTGTCTTATGTAGATTGTCGTGGATGTCTTTGTCGGAAACTTTGTGTTTTTCTGTATTTTTCTTCTTTCAATGAGGCTGATGCTAAACACATCGATTCAAATCTCCAGGTAAATGTTTGTTTCGGTATCATGCTGTTTCTTCCTTTCATTTATTTCTTGGACTTGCAATATTAGGAGTGTGAAGCACTAATATCAACTGCCATGTGTGCCACTCATTGTTTTTTAGGACAAACTCATGATGGAGATTACCTTGAGGGGGGATTTTTTAATCCAAATTAGTATAATTATCTATAAATCTGTTTTTATGCGTGCATAACAATGGACTGGGATAGATGTCGTGTATGATCATTGGCTACTTGTGGTCTGACACCTCTGTCTATGTGAAACAGATGTCTAAGATCATTAAAGAGATATGGCCAAAATAAGGCAAGATAGAGAAAAGTAGTTTTTGTTACCGAACTTTTAGAATTATGTACGCTTCTGTTGACAATTATACTGGTGATATTTGATCTAGATTATCTGCGTCAACCATAGAAAATAAAAGAATAGTGTAATTTGACTTGGTCTTCCTCAACTTCACAGGTGCAAAGACATTTTGCTTGCCATCCTAGTTTCAAGTTACTTCAAGATTTTTCTTATTGCCACAATGGTATGGCTTACTAAAAACCATATTGACAACACTTTTACTCTTTCAGCTTCCGTAATCTTCTTGGTGTTGGTTCTTGTTTAATGCTTAAGCTTGAAGTTTGGTTTAATCTAACTTTTCTAAACATGCATTTTCGCAGGTTTGGGAATTTCCATCTTCTGTAATCTTCATCATTGATTTATTTGTTTTATCATCCAACACCGTGGCATTAAAAGGTTAGGTAAAAGCATTCATTGCCCTAATACAATTATGCTTAACCTTTATTCACCAGTTTTCATGGATGTACCATACTAGTAATTATTATTACTGCAGCAAGTCATCAATATGTGGACTGGCACGAATCTGTTGTCTATGGTTGAGTGTGAAACGAAAATTTTAGACTATTAGAGCATCTCCACATCTCCAAGGGGAGATGCGATACTATTTAGAAGAGCCAAATTAATAATATGGTTTTTTTAATAGTGTAAATATGTATTTTAATATATTTGATATTAATAAAACTATTTATTAATTGTAACTAACTAATACAAGTCCAATCAAAACCCTTCTTTTGCATAAAAATATATTAAACAAACTTTTAGCACTTTTGTCCAATATGCAGGAATGACTCTCCAACATAGAAATGTTATTTTGGCTCTCCGGTATAGCTCTTTCCTTCGAGCTGTAAAAATAAGAGATGAAGGCCAAAATTTTGTTTTTTCCTTTTGGCTTTTCATTTATCACATCCCTTGGACATGCCCTTATGTAGCAATCTATCCCACATGTGGACTGTTAATACTTCAAATATAGTATATGTTTTCTATAGCAGCTTTTAAGTATTTATTTACTTTTTTAGGTCCTGGCTATATAATTGAAAATATGTTTAGCAGAAAGCTGAATATTTGGGTCCACGTGTATTTGTATGCACAATTAGCAGAAAGAGCAAATATTCCCATTAACTTGTAGGAGGTCTAGAAATGCACTTCAATAAAAATTTTACTCACTGTCTGTTTTCAGTTCTTATTCTTAATATTGAAGTTCCCAAACATTTGCTTAGCGGTGTTCAGAATATTTCCTTATGAACACTGTCCTGCTTTCATGAAGTACTTTTATCTTGCTGGATTTGTTCTGTCAAATATTGGAATATTGCTAACTGATTTTTTTTTTCCGAGTGGATTCTTGGAGGATTATTGATCGTAGTTGAAATGAACTTCGTAGTTTTACACACCTTTGCTCTTTTTTATGAAGCAGTGATCACTGATTCAGCCATGAATAGATGCATTGCAGCCTGCTTCTGTGCACAGGCTCTTAAGTTGCTTGTCACTCAGGGGCCCGCTCGGAGATCGTTGAGATTTTAAAGCATTGATTGTTCATTTTCATTGTATTTTAAGCACATCATGCTATGCTTAGTCATTTCAGTTAAAATACTATTTTTGTCTTATTTTTAAACATGAGCAGTGCAGATTTTAAACCCAGAATCGCAAATATTGAAGTTCGAGAAATGTAATTGTGTCTTGGAGCCCCGTCAAAGACGATCGATTCTTTTATAAGCATTTCGAAATTGAGCTAGTATATTTTATAAGCCTGGTTTTTTTAGTAGGTTAACTACCCGTAACTAATTAAAATTGCTATTCATGATTTTTATTTTTTTATTTGTGTTGATATTTTTCTATTTGTTTTTGTGTTTTAAAAGTGTTTTTGAAAAAATTTAAATTTTTTAAAAATTATTTTTTTGCTTCAAATTAATATATTTTTGTCTTTTTAGATCATTTTGATACGCTAATATTAAAAATGATTTGTAAAAAATAAAAAAAATATTATTTTAATATTTTTTAAAATAAAAAATATTTTAAAAAATAATCATAACCAAGCTGGCTAAAACTGAAAATGAACTGATACCCCTACACTTTACATGTCGATCACCACTGATGATATATAATGGAAAAAGTTTTATTCAAAACCAAACTTGACGAAGGTAGTCTATTGTTACTATCAACAACATTTACGTCGATTTCTTCTTTTGTTAGTGAATGTATAGGGCCAATTAAATAAATGTCTATACTAATTTGTTAGTGATTTTAAATTTTTTTATGTGATACTTAATATTAATTAATTATATTTAACAATATTAATTAGTATGAGACGTATTGTAATAATAAAAAGAGTACCGAAGACACAGATAGAGAAGACAACACAAATCAATCCAACAACATTCACTAATGGGGGATTTTTGTCTGTGGCTTAATGGACACTTTTCCAAGTGAATGAAAGAAGACATCCAGTAGTTTTCAGATGAACCAATTGTTCTCAACTTCAAACTTGTTTCTGCATGAACCATTTCCAAGTCACTTTCCGATTCCATAATGAAGGTTTCTTTCGGAGGCATAATTAACAGAGCTTTCCATCCGAGGCAGATCAAAGGCAGTACCAAGCTTTGTAGCTTTTAGGGCCTGCAGCATAAATCAAATCCAGTTCAATTCCATCACCTAGAGACAGACAGCCTAAGTGCCTCGCCTCGTAGCATTGTGGTCCGCAAGTTGTTACATAATCAGGAACTTCTTCATGGACTGGTTCAGGGGAAGAGATATAGCTCTCTGATTCTAAGCCACGACTGAGGAAGCCTCCATTACTTCGGTGTCATCATGATCAGACTCCGTAACTAATGTTTCCTTCTGAGGAAAATCTTTGGAATTGAAGTGCTTTCTAGCATTTCGAGCCTGCAAGCAGAAATCAAATGAAGTTTGAATTCAGCACCGAAGATAAGTTATTCTTCGAGTTTTATACGTGCAACTTAATTTCCTCACCTTATGTCATTTAGTTGTTACGTAATCAGGAACTTCAGGGACTGAAGTGATGCAACAGATATATTTCTTTGTATCTGATCCCGATGAGGAAGCCTCTGTTACTAGGATCTCATCACGATAAGAACCGATCTCTTCAGATGGCAGGGTTTCAGTAAGTGCTTGAATGGTTTGCATCAGCCAGTATTCATTTCATCTGGCATTTCCACCAGAAAAGTTTGAAGTTCCCAGAGGCTGGGAAGACTGCAATAAGAGTATGAAGATATAAATTTTGCTACATTCCTCAAGAAGTCTAAATAGTAAGAAACTCAAAATGACTAAAATAAAAGGAATGCGGCGAAGTTAGAGTATTTGACCTGTGTAAGATGTCAATGCAACCCTGCTTTGTTCATTTTGCTTGGACATATATAAGATCTATAGACTATTGATGAAGATCTTGTATATTCTTTTCATAAGATCTATGAATTTTTTGTTCTATTTGGAGATTCTATAAAAGAATCATGGACTATTTTGGGATTCATACGATTATAATTTGTGTAGTACTTTGAAGGCATCTATGATCTCTAGACTATTCCTTAACATATATGAGATCTATATTCCACAGGAGAACATCATTGAAAACACTGAAATAACATGAGCATGCATAAAGTTGCAATGCTTCCCAATGATATTCTCCTGTGCTATTTATTGAGTTTACATGTCTTCGGAGAAACTTTCTCCAATAGCCACTGGAGAACATTTGTTTACCTCAAGATGGTCAACTTCAATGTCATTGTCACCAATACCTTCAGGATTTACTCTACTCAATGACTTTGGTGGACTGGAATCATTGAGAGGAGTGTTTGAAGTTTGTAGTTAGATTCATGCGGACAAACACATTTCTAGAGCTAAAACCGGCTGGTTCATCAAGAAATGAATCTGCCAACTTTATGGTTTCCTCCACATCTTCATATCATCAGCATCAAACTGAAATGTCAACTCATTGGTGAATGGTGTATTCTCTAAAGAGAGGCCCTGCTCCATGTGCATCTGCTGCTGAATTGGATGGGGATACTGGAAACCCAGTCCATTTCCAGTAAATATAGATTGCACTTGCATCCCTTGGTCTACCTGAAAGGATAACAACATAAAAGTAAGCGTTAGTTCTTGATGTTCGAGATAACTAAGTAGTTATGAACTAAGGGAATAGTTCAGTAATTAATACTAGACTTGTCATTTTCAAAGAAAAGTCTCAATTTCAAACCTTTATAAGAGTGAAAGTGTATTAGAATGTAAGAATAGTGTTCGATTTCATGACCTAAACCCCACTAGACCAATTAAAACTGAAACTGAA
>Ga0307510_10008079_pt1 | contig 12529 bp, 14 predicted proteins | sample 12_EM_MG_FD_207224 | JGI IMG/M metagenome (GOLD analysis project Ga0307510, IMG submission 207224) | Populus trichocarpa ectomycorrhiza microbial communities from riparian zone in the Pacific Northwest, United States - 12_EM | ecosystem: Host-associated > Plants > Roots > Unclassified | place... | reverse complement strand
TTTGAGATAGTTGCCGGATTGCTATATGGAATATCCAAATAGTGCAGTCATCATACTAGACATATGAAGTAATTAGGGGGTGTTTGGGCAGCCAATTCTGATCTCAAATTGTGATTTCAGAGCAGAATTGAGAGGCCAAACACCCCTTAGATTTCAACCTGCCATTTGTTTAGTCAGAGAATATCACTGGTAGGAATTAGTTGGGCCCCGCACAGGGGCAAGAGTGGGGGACGAGAAGACGGGGGCCGTCTAGGCAATCAGCGGGGAAAGTAAAATACCCGCCCGGCCTCTGTAACATGTGTACATGTTCCGGTAACGGTACACAGGAGCGGCCAGTGCAGGATCTCCTATGTTTAGTTGATTTATATTTGGTTTATTTGATTTGTTTTCAGCTCCGCCACTGCCTCTGAGTCAGATAGGCTATGCTATCGTATTGCTATGTTTAGTTTGCTTTGCCGGAAGTTTATATTTAGGATTCCGGGTATGCAATGGTCATGTAACACCGGCGAAGGCTGAGCACTGTTTGTTTTTTTCTTTGGTCTTGCAGGATTACAGGATTCCGGTATGTGCGCAGCTACTGGTAATGATCGTGATTGCAGGAAGGGTATCGCTGTTGGGCTTTGTATTTAAACCAGTCTCCTGGCTAGCAGGAGACAGCAGACTTCGACAGACCTTCAGTTGAAGAATCCACTTGGTTGAACGGCAATCCCTGAGTCCCTTAGCCCAATTTGTCCTTCAACAATTATCCTTCTAGCTACCGGTCTCTTGAAGCCTCCCTTAGCACCAGCGCTAGCGGGTCTATTGCCCGTCCTATTGTATTTTCGTTAGACAGGAATCAACCTGTTACATTTCTTTGCCTACAGCAGGTGAAAACCCTTTCTTCTCAGGATTGGGAACAGCCTGGTAGGATTGATCACCGTCCCAGTATCTTGATAACTAGTTAGAAGCAGGAGCGGCAGGGAATGGAACTCCCAGCTCAGGTGCTACATTCACAATAGCAGAACGCAGGAGCAGAAGTGTTACAAGTTCCGGTAGGGCCTACAATCGTCCTTCAGCAGAACCCACAGACGACACTCCAGAACCAACCACACAGGAACCAACCCCTGGGCCCACGCCAGGCTCAGCAGATACACCAGCCAGAACCACTCACCTCCTCCCATGAGATCTAGACACAGATTCAGACGAAGACCACAACCTCACAGCTGAGGAACTCATCCAAAGAGAAGCCTGGCGACTTGAGGAAAGAGCAGCAGCAAGAGCAGCAGCCCCGCAAACTTCGGAAACTGAACGCCCACCAGAACGCCCCACCACAAGCAGGTGGCGAGCACCCAGCATCCTAGGAGTCTTTGGAAGTCGGACACCAACTAGAGTGCCCTCTAGAGAGCATAGAGAACAATCACTACCTGGTACATTCATCCCAGACACACCAGAAAGACCCTCAAGATCCAGGAGTGCCATAGAGCCCCCTGAACGACCAGATCCACCACCCCCAGCCCCTGACCCACCTACAGGCACCATGGCAGACCCAGGTCCGGCCAGGTTGCCCCCCTCTAAGCTCCCTAAGCCGCCTTTCTTTAGCGGTGAAGGAGAAGACCTCAAACCAGACAAACTCAAGCGATGGTTCAGAACGGTCAAGAAGTACCTGGCGAGATCTGGACTGAATGATGACACCCCTGGAGTGGCAGACTACTACGGTTTTTACACAGAAGGAGAAGCAAACAACACATTCCAGACGCTAGACACAGAGGAAGAGAACCTCAGCCTACCGCAGCTGACACAGCGCTTTCAGCAGCTATTCCAAGCCTCTACAAATACCGATGACACCTATCACAAGTGGCAGAATGTCCGCCAGACAGCAGGGGGACAGCCAGCACGCATAACAAAGATAGCTGGAGAGCTAGCGGACCTCAAAGGATCTCTTCCAAATGGATCCCTATCAGACTATGCACAGAAACAGCGATTTCTCGACCCTATGGACTCTAGACTACCCCGCAATATTGAGCCCCAGCTCAGACCAGAAGATACCTGGGACCAGATGGCGGCTGTGGCAGAACGCTATGACGCTACCATGTAGAGAACTGGTGGCTACAAATGCAGCGATAGAAGCCAGGCGTCTAGCAGCAAAACCTATACACCAAAGAAAGAGAATACCTATCGCAAATCCCCTACCACATCAACACCCAGGAACTCAGGCAAAGCAAAGGCCCCCGCTAAGGAGAGGACATACACCAAATCCAATAAGCCAAGTAAGGCTGAAATGGACCGCCGCAAGGTAGAAGGAGCCTGTTTCTACTGTGGAGAAAGCGGACACATGGCAAATGAATGCCCAAAGAAAGAAGTTAAGACCAACCATGTTTGCCTCTCTGAGGAAAGCCCAGACAGCAGCGAAGGTGAATATGAGCCCGATACAAACAGCACAGAGGCGCTAGATCGCAGCGGCTCTGTCATGACCTACAAGACTACAGTAGGCACGCCTAAGGATAGGCCATTCCAAGCACTCGAATTCACTATCAACATCAATGGCAAGCCCGCCAGAACCCTCGCAGATACAGGTACCATTGGCGGTACCCTGATATCCAACAAATTCGTTACAACACACAACATGCCCTACACAGCCAGGAAGAATCCCGTCACTCTAAAGAGGGCAGTTAAAGGATCGCGATCAACTAGCAACTTCTCTGTTGAGGTTATGATTCAGCTAGGCAAGATGAAGGTCGATAGGTTTCCTATGCTAGTCACGCCAGTATCAGACTATGATATCCTCAGCAGCATGGACGATCTCATAAGGCTAGGAGCGGTCATCGATTGCCAAAAGAACAGCATCTGCTTCTCCAAGTACAAGGTCATAGTTACCTGTGACGGAAAATCTTGAGAGTCTAGATCAGCCATGACGAAGCCACAGAAAGTACCAGACTTCCTGGCGATGTTTCCCAAGGTATTTGTCAAAGAAGTACCTGAGGAACTGCCCCCAGTACGGAAAATAATGCACACGATAAGCCTGATAGACCCGACGAAGCTTTTAAAGACAGCCACTTTCAAAGCGCCACAAGCCTTGATGACCAAATACAAGGTATGGATCAACAAGCAGATGAATGCCGGTATCCTCCATAGGACCAGTGTGCCCGGAGGAGCCAGCATGTTTGTGGAAGCCAAAAGCGATGGCAGAATCCGCCCCTTGGTACACCTCCGCTTCAGGAATGATAACACCCAGGCCGATCACACACAGATTCCAGAACAAAAGACTGTACTCAATGCGGTAGCCAGAGGACGATTCCGCAGCAAGATCGATCTCAGTGACGCCTACTTCCAGACCAGAGTGCATCCAGATGATCTAAAGTACAACACTATCAAGACACCCTTCGGTGGCTTTACCAGCCAGGTCATGATGCAAGGAGACATGAATGCTCCTGGAACCTTTGTGAGGACAATGGAGGACCTATTCCATGACGAATTAGGAGAGAACATATGGGTCTACATTGACGATATTTTTGTCTTCAGTGACACCTTTGAAGAGCATGTTAAGGACGTTACGAATGCCTGCAGTAAGCTGCAGCACTCCGGCTATTATGCCAACCCAAGAAAGAGTGTGTTCTTTGCCACAAACCTCGATATCCTAGGCCATATGATAGACGATGATGGCATCCACCCTGCACCAGCGAAAATCCGGACCATAATGGACTGGACAACCCCAGAAAGCCAGAAAGAACTGCAGCGATTCAATGGAATGGTTAATTATATCTCGCAGTTGATTCCCCACATCCTCACCATCACAGCCCCGCTCACAGCGCTGAGTGGGAACGCTGAATGGCAGTGGACCGATCTGCAGGAAGCAGCCTTCGAAGCGGTCAAGCGAGCTGCAGATAAGTACAAATTCCTTAGACCAATCGACTATAACAAGCCGGATATGATATGGCTTTTTACCGATACATCCCCTACAGGTACGGGCGCTTGGATAGGCCAAGGACCAACCAGAGATCCAGCCAGGCCTGCAGGGTTCCACAGCAGGAAGCTGACGCCATCACAAAGCAACTACCCCACACACCAACAGGAAACACTCGCAATCATTGAGGCTATGGAAGCATTCGCTCCCCATTTGCTACACAGGCAATTTACAGTGGTTACAGACCACGAGAGTCTCACCAAACTCATGACACAAAAGAATCTCAATGGATCACAGCAGAGATGGCTAACGCACATCAGTCGCTTTGATTTTAAAATAGAATACCAGCCAGGAGCGAAGAATTTCCTTGTAGACTACCGATCGAGAATCCATGAGGGAACCCCAGAGCCGTTAGATATAAGCCTCAAGGACCCCACTATCGATTATGACAGCCTTGAGCTACCGGACCACACCCAACCCCTACAAATCAATACAAGCTACGCCTCCTCTACCGATTTCGGCATTGAATCAGACGACGCAATGTACCTCTCATGCGAAGCCCAAACCTCTCCCACCCTTACCAGCAGTGACTCTATCAGTCGCTGCCGCCCTCAATACCTTATGGACGAAATTACTAGCAATGCAGTAACCCGTTCCCAGAAGCGCAAGGCTTCTGCCTCCTCGCCAGCTACATCAAGCGCAGCCAGCAATGATAGCAGAATATCGATTGGAAACTCTTGGGGTGATAATACAACTCTCCCAATCTCTAGTGAAATGGAACGACGGCACTCAGAAATGTGCTCGATGTCATGCACTGACGATGGGTGTGAAATACATAAGAATGAAAAAGAAGGTGCAGGCTACGGGCCAAAGGACCCTAAGGTCCAGAAGCAGAGCAAGAAGACCAAGAGAAAAGAGCCGGATAGGACTTCAACATCGAATACAGCCCTTGAGGCAGGACAGGCCTCACTCCCCGATATCCCATCCCTTTCAGAAAGCCTCCCACCTTTTCGTATGAAAGATACCATTCTAGCCATACCGCCCATGGCCTCGCCGGCCTTTAGTCCCCTTTACAGCCAAGCAGGCTATGACTCCGTTGAGGCAACCAATGCCAACCAATTCCTAAGCACCCTGCACTCCCGCCTTATGGGTATCCTCGCCCGCCGAGTTAGAGAAGCCCTTAAGACCGACGCCCTCTACACCAGGGTCAAGGAAACCGATAACAAATTGCACTATTCCATCCGCGATGGCCTTCTACTTGCCCAGAACATCAATGCGTACGAAAACCTTTATATACCGGTAGGACCTCTTGAGAAGGGGGTATCCCTACGGGATTTCATCCTCAAGACAGTCCATGAAGGCCTCGGGCATTTCTCAGCCTACAAATGCTACTCCTATGCGGCTAGAGTTCGTTACGGGGCGGAACGGGCCCCGGAAAACACGGGCCCCCGGCCCTTTTCCCCGCCCCGCCCCGCTCAACGGCCTGGGGCGGGGTGTCTTTTTCGGCATTCCCTGCCGCTGTCCCCGCTCAGGCCCCTGCCCCACCCATACCCCGAACGGGTCCCCGCGAAAAATGGGTGGTAACAAATGGGGCCCCGTCCAGGGAATGAGTGCGGGTGGGCCCCGGGCGGGGGCGGGGCGGGGATTACCCTAAAAATACCCCCCCCGGCCCCGTGTAAGGGCGGGGCCTGGCGAGTGAAAACCCGCCCCGCCCCGCCCTGTAACGAACACTATATGCGGCTTGCTTCTTCTGGTGGCCACATATGCGCCAGGACTTTGTGCTATACTGTCGGTCATGTGATAAGGGCCAGATTAACAACGAGTCCACCACCCTACCCTATGGACGATCCCTTACTCTCCCTGACCCCGACGAAGCCTACCAATGCCTAGCCATAGACTTCGCCGGACCTTTTAACCAATGCGATGGCTACACATCTATCATGGTCATTATGGACCGCTTTACCTCCTACACACACCTCATACCCCTCAAGGACGCGGCTACCTCTGAGAAAATCTTCAAGAAACTCAACAGTACTATCTTTGATGTCCATGGCCTCCCTCTCAGCGTTGTTCTTGACCAGGACTCTCGCTTTACCTCTAAGTTTTGGTCACAAATGATGAAGTCCCTTGGTATCCAGATCTAGATGGCGACCCAATACCACCACCAAACGAATGGCCAGGTTGAGCGAAGAATCCGCACCTTTAAACAGCTAATGAGGAACTTCATTAACCCCAGACAGAACAGCTGGTCCGGTACTCTCCCAGCTATTGCAGCAGCCATGAATGGTGCCCCCCATGAATCCCTAGGCATCTCGCCATCCCACGCCCTCTATGGACGCCCCTGGAGGATATTCAACCGTGTCCAGAGATCCGCCAGCAAGGTACCAGCTGTGGATGATATCTCCAATGTCCATGAACCAACGAGAATGGAAGTAGACATGGCCAGAAAGCATCCTACCTTCCGCCAGACTGTCCAGGCTGACAAACGTCGCAAACCCCTAACGGAACCCTTCAAGAATGGCAGCAGAGTTCTTGTTAGAGGCCGCCCGTATACCTCCTCCCCTGGACTATCCAAGAAGCTAGAACCACGCTGCTTCAGACCTTTCAAGGTCCTGGAACACCTACCTGACACAGACAACTACAAACTACACCTCCCACCCAGAATGGCCCCCCAGAAACCCTACTTCCTCGTCTCTTCCCTTAAGGAATACAGAGAGATCCATCCCGATCGATTCAAGTACCACAGAAAGGACAAGCCAGCCCCCATCCTAATCGACAATGCAGATGAATGGGAAGCAGAGCAGATACTCGACTACCGCCGCCAGAACAATAGGCACGAATTCCTGGTCCACTGGAAAGGCTATGAGCGAGTAGACGACTCCTGGGAACCTATCGAGAACCTCGACCACTCTCTGGAACTCATACAGGAATACTGGGACTCTAACCACCCTGCAGAACCAGCGCCTCAGATCACCTCCCACTACATTAAAGCTTCCTGGGAACCCATGGAAGTTTCCTCTAAACCCTGCACCGCAAACGATTGCCCAGACGACTTCTGGGAACCCTATGATGATGAGGAATATGATTCTAGCAGCTCTGAGCAGGACTATTTCCCCACAGATGACGTGAGCCTCCTATGGTACACCGACGAGAGCGCTGAGGACAGCGAAGACTTGGGAATAATTGTTGATTTTTCAGAATAAGGGAATGTAACATGTGTTCATGTTCCAGTAACGGTACACGGAGCGGGCAGTGCAGGATCTCCTATGTTTAGTTGATTTATATTTGGTTTATTTGATTTGTTTTCAGCTCCGCCACTGCCTCTGAGTCAGATAGGCTATGCTATCATATTGCTATGTTTTGTTTGCTTTGCGGGAAGTTTATATTTAGGATTCCGGGTATGCAATGGTCATGTAACACTGGCGAAGGCTGAGCACTGTTTGTTTCTTTCTTTGGTCTTGCAGGATTACCGGATTCCGGTATGTGCGCAGCTACTGGTAATGATGGTGATTGCAGGAAGGGTATCGCTCTTGGGTTTTGTATTTCAACCAGTCTCCTGGCTAGCAGGAGACAGCAGACTTCGACACACCTTCAGTCTAAGAATACACTTGGTTTAACGGCAATCCCTGAGTCCCTTAGCCCAATTTGTCCTTCAACTATTATCCTTCTAGCTACCGGTCCCTTGAAGCCTCCCTTAGCACCAGGGCTAGCAGGTCCATCGCCCGTCCTATTGTATTTTCGTTAAACAGGAATAAACCTGTTACAGCCCCTCAGCCCAGCCAGGGCCCCGTGTCATATGGGGCGGTCAGGAACGGCAAAGAGTTGACCCCGGGGCGGAGTAACGGCGGGGTCACAAAGTGAACACCCGCCCCGCCCCGTCACGAACACTAGCACCAGGGTTGCCGGCAACTCATTCTTTGTTCTGTGGATTTTCTTTTACTTTTTCATTACCTGTCTGATTGTGCAAGCTTCGTAGTTGAGATGTTGAATTTTCTCCCTGGGATTTTCTTGGCTAGCATAGGATATTAATCGTACCATTGAGCGCCCTTACGTTAGCATCTTGTATGACTAGCTATTTCAATCTCTTGTGCCTGATCCCCTTTCTCCCTTGCATCTTAGACTCCTAGCCTCGCTTTAGCTGAAGTTTAACGTTTACTAGATTCGGCCCACATCGCTTTATCAAACCAGAACTGTCCAGGCGCTGGGGGCGGTCATCGAGCGACTACAGTGAGTTCTACATTCCTGTGTGTTGATTGGTCAGCTGGAGATGAGGTTCCATATTTATCATCGACTTTAGATGTGGCCGATGTCTCGCTAGAATTGTTGTCGCTAACCGATACCTTTTGTCGCTAGTACCCCGCCTGAGGAACACCCCCATTTCGTCCAAACTTTTAAGCCTGGAGTCTTGAAGTCTTGGAGTGCTTTGTGTAGTAGGACCACGGACACAATGTTAAATATTCAGAAAACCATTTTTCGCAAGAGCATATCTGCGTTCAATACTGAGTGATAGTGTATGATGCACCCCCTCCCTAAGTCCTAGCGTATAAGATCTAACGTGTCCTGTCGAAAACAAGAAAACCACGCAAACTCCTTCTCTTCACAAGACTCGACATAGGTTGAACTATTTTCTTCCCTCCCAAAACCCCCAGTTATATTTTGGCTAACATCTGATGATCCAGTATTCTACCATGCATTGGCAACAACAGACAAATTCTCGCAGTCAGCCGACCAATGGAGCAGGCAATCGGATCGAGCGTAGACGCGACGTCGTACCAGAAACCTTGGGATCCTGTCAGCCAACACCGCGAGTTGGTAATCTGAATGGGCGTAGACGTGACGTCGTACCGGATACCATGGCATCCAGTCAGCCAACACCTCGAGTTTGTAATCTGAATGGGCGTAGACGCAACGTCGTACCGGATACTATGGCATCCTGACCGCCAGCACCTCGAGTTGGCAACTTGAATATGAACGGGCGTAGGTGCGACATTGTACCTGACCTTATTGGATCTGGATCCGGAATGCAGGCGTACCAATCTGGCAGCTCCCAGACGCTCTTAACCCACTAGCCGTGGCGTCGAAGCCAATCCCCAGGTCCTGGTGAGACCCGGGTTCTAGCAAGACCGCCCAAGCATCCGCGAAGAACAACAATATAAACCAGGGCGAATATTGGACCCGAGGCGGAGCCCGACGCGCTAGGGCCTTTGCAGACTGTTCATTCCAGCGACGATAGCAGTGATGAGTACCAAAACCCATGCAACGCAGATGAAACTGGATTGGAGACTGAGATCGATGTTGACGCCTGCGACATTTCCGAGGGAACAATATCGGGACGGCATCATAGGTCGCTGGCATCTCGCAGACAGGGAAAGGGTCAACGACCCATGGTGCGAATCTCAACCACCTCCGGATCACAGGAGGTACCTCTCGTTAGACGGACACCAGCAAATCGTGGACGCATAATCCGTGGTAGAGCCTACAGTCCGCCGACCTTTCTGTCATCAGGCCTGAGATATTCGTCTCCGCTAGCCACCCATTGTGGTACTAAATCTGGTGTCAGATCCTCGAGTCCGGTAGGTGAACTGGGTATCCCACGACCGGGGCGGCCCAGGCCGGCGACAGATTCACGGCGAAATACCGTTACAGGGGCTGCTGGGACCATATTAGAGCAGGCGATAGCCCTGATGCTCCGGTACACACTTTTTGATGACCCACTGCCGAACCCCGTTGCTTTGACATCTCAGATATACACAGTATGGGGAGCGGCGCTGGAGACGATATCGGATGCTGGGAATATTGAGCCATCGGAGGAGAGTGTGAAGCAGGTAAGTTGACTCAGCCGGAGGTGATACAACGCAGAGACGGTCACTGACTGTGACAGCTGCGTCAAAAACATACTGCGGTCAGAGCGCAATTCTTGTATCATGTGAAGCATAATATCAGACAGCTATACGATCTGCCGCCAGATAATCCTACCGCCATGGCGCGCAGGGTTGATTATCTGCTAGAACGGGACAGGTTCATGTGCCCATCCCATGGATATGAGGTTGGTTCCAGCCATTGGACTTGGGCAGACATGACTAATCGTGGAACGCATGTAGGACTTAACCTTCAGGTTCGTTGCCCCCCAGATTGGGGAAGTTAGATACCGCAAGTATTTCGACAGAATCAAAATGCAAGGCATGCTGCACCCTAAGTTTCTGAAGCGCATAAACGGTACGATGGTCTGTCTGACATGTGCAATACTGTGCCATTCAGTACGGGCATTGCAAACCTGCGAATAAAAGAATCCCCCCAACTTCAATGCTGAAGTAGTTGGAGGTGGGAGAGTGCAAATCATTGCCTGTTTTTTGATAACCGAGTCCACTAATCGTGAAAAAGGCAAGATCGTTTTCGCCGCCAGAAGAACACGTGGCCGGGGTTCGCCCGGGCGATGCAGAACATGTTTATATTAAACCTTCGACAGATGATCGCACAGAGGCTCGAGAAACAGCATTGCATCGGGCAGGCGAGGAGAGAGGGCTTGTCAGACGATGACCCCGCCGTTTATGTAGAACAGAAGCGTCAGCTAGGCAACCACACTCCGGGAGATCCTGCCCTACCGAGACAGATGCCGATTAACACCCACCTCGGCGGCCTGGGGTGGCTCAAGGATAGTCAAAATCGGTCGCAGGAGACTGAAACATGACTGGATCTCAGTCAAACGTCGATTGACTGGGAGGTAATGTTTCTGAATTCGGATGGGTCGAATCATGGGAGTCTTGACAAAGCAGGGGGGGCCGTCAACTCTCAAATTAGCAATCAGTTATCGCTCAGCCTGGAGGAGTCCCAGAGCGGAGAAGCTGGGCCGTGGGCGTTTGGGGCGCTGGAGGAAACCTGTGGCCGGCAGGATGGTGCGAATACCACAGAGGGTGCTTAAGTGGAGGTGGTACGTGTAGGTAGATTTAATTTTTTTTCTAGTCATGAGACGCACAGAAGCGGGGGTAATAAAGGTCATATGCAATAGGCAGATAGTATCATAGTAGATACTGTAGTATAGGGCGTCGGGATGACTGCAATAAATTATGAGCAATATCACGATAATTTTGGGAAAACGAACTTGAATCTAGAACATGGGAGAGTGTGAGGAAGAGGGCCAGAATAGTGGCTATGTGATCAGCGCGTGCGGATGGAGGGCGGGAGTATTGTGTGTCTGGAAGGCGCGCCAAGAAGTACCCGGCGTCTGGAAGGATCAGGTAAATAGAGCGGAGGGTATAGGTATCGGGACGGGGAAGGCGCATACAACAGACGCTAGGATGGCGTCAGGACACGATGGCCTAGCGTCGGAAGGCGTCAGGACATGATACCCGAGCGTCAGAAGCCATCAGTACATGATAGGCTAGCGTCGGAAGGCGTCAGGACGCACAAGATGTAGGGTGCATTTCAGGACGTTGTCAGGACGCAAGGGGACGTTGAGCGAATCTTGTGGACGGTGCGTCAGATCGACGTCGCATCCAGAATCGGAGTTTATGTCCTGTGCGTCCTGTGCGTCCTGTTGGTCTGACGAACAGGAAGAGGAATAAATTTTTTGCTGATGTACAACGTCTAATACAACATTTTCAAACCATTTCTACATGGAAGGGATTGTTTATTGCGTGTTATGGTAGACTGGGGGTTCCAGTCTTACGCGACTTTAACCATCCTACCATTCAAGTGTATGTAAATACCCATGCTCTATCAACCTGAACTGTCGTTCACTCATCTAAACATCATGAATCAATATACGCCTAAACTCCAGCGGACTTCCGGAAAGATATGACGAAGGGGCTTGAAAGGCACTCCTCATGAAATAACCAATTTTTATTTTGTTGGTATAAAATAACTCTTTACACACCTGTCCTCCAACACCCTGCTTTCTCTTAGCAAGCCCTAATATCCGACTCAGCTATCAGGGAAGGTATAGGGTCCATACACATACGCACAAATACACATAAGCACAAATACACATACGCACAAATACACATACGTACAAATACACATACGCCCAAGGAAGTAGACTCCAGTCACCTACACACCAAAGATCATTTTTCGTCTAACTTCTGAGAAAAAACCCTTCTCTCTTTCCTTGTCAACCTCCTTCCTCACGCACCTGTCCGTCAATACAACAAACAAGCAAACACCAAAAAGGTCACTCCTGCTCAATGCCTCCCAAACGTCGTCCAAATGATGGTATCTTGGGCCGCAAAGGTTGTGGAAATTGGGGGCCCCCAACTCGGCATCTTGGTCGGAAAAGAGCTGGCAGCCTTGTTGGTGGGGTCCCGCCGCCGGCTCGGTAGTCAACTGGCAGGGTGGCAATGGCAGAGATTATTAAGTATCGCTGCGATGGCGGGTATCTAATTCCCAAGGCCCCATTCAAATGTCTTTTCCAGGAGATTGTGTCAGATTTGGCACTGGAGCAACAATTCCGTTGGCAGAGATCAGCTGTTGAATGCCACCAGGTGGCTGCGCAAGAGTTCCTGGTGATCACAATGACCAGTAACTTGAGTTCCTCTCCCAGTATAATTATCTGATTTACTAATTCTTTGTTCATAGCGGGAGCCCTGGGTGCGGCACATGCTGTTCTCGTTACCCTCATGGTCCAGGACCTGAGATTAGCTGAGGATGTCATGA
>Ga0307510_10008078_pt1 | contig 12529 bp, 14 predicted proteins | sample 12_EM_MG_FD_207224 | JGI IMG/M metagenome (GOLD analysis project Ga0307510, IMG submission 207224) | Populus trichocarpa ectomycorrhiza microbial communities from riparian zone in the Pacific Northwest, United States - 12_EM | ecosystem: Host-associated > Plants > Roots > Unclassified | place... | reverse complement strand
GGCCCACGCGAGCTGCGGTCAAGTCCTCAAACAGAAGCACTGCAGGATATACGACCCGGGCCCACTCGTGAAGTCGGTCGTCAGTCGCGAGTTGACGATCGAGGACGCGGCATATGCCGCCCTGTTGGAGGTCGAAAGGCGGGCCCAAGAGTTAGGCAAAGTTGGCATATGGACCGATTGGTGGGGCCGCCCGCAGAAGATTTTCGAACACTGATGCTTGGAGGGGGTTTGAGTGCGTGTGAGTTTGTGTATGTTTCATTTCCCCAGCTACCCATCGTCCTTCCGCCGTTTTCTCACCCAGTTACTACACAGTTATAGGATCGGGTCTTGGGACAGTCCAGAAACACATACCGCTCCATCTGACGTGAACGTATTATTTTGGGCGGGGAAACCCGCGTTTACAGACCTGACTTTGCGCCTATGATATCTATGGTGTCTTTCCTTCTAGTCTTACAACGGGAAGGCTCCGAAATTCAGTTTGTTTTGCATCACAACTTAGCAGAATACTAAGATAAACGTGACCGACGCGCAATGCGCAGTGTGATGATGAGATTGATGCACGATTTCACCTGTCTCTACGTTCAAGCGGCAAACCCTGATTTCCCCTGAATGGGGCGTCGCTCTCGTCGACGAGCAAACCTGGGCAGCCACCTGTCGTCGGTTCATACGCCCTGTTGGATCTTCCGCCCATTGTAGCATCGTAGATGGAAGGGAAGTCCATGTGGAATAATTTTCAGTGAGAATCCAATGTGCGGCCCAAGGCTTGCGGCCCGCATGAGCGGCAATATCAAATATATTCATCAAGGCGTTGGAGGTGGGGAGGTTTTGGGGCGGGTCGGTGACAGTTCCAGTCACTGGCGAACGTCGCGGTGCACCCGGTGCGTGTTTAAGGTGAAATGCGAATTACATAAGCAGAATGTGCAGAGACGCCCGACGCCCGACGTAGCACTCTTTACGTTTTATCAGAAAAAAAATTGTTATTGAATCAAGTCCACACTCTAGTTCCGTCCACATAACGGAACGATCAAGTGAACCCGACTCACTCAGGGTCATGTCATTCTGCGGTTCTACTGGATGGACCACAGGCAATCCGTGAGAAATTTCAGAGAAGTCCTTCCAATTGATGGAGTACGGATTGTGTCGTCCCTCCTACTCAATCGGTGAATGTGAGAGGAAGATGAGGGTATTTGGAAGTAAAGTAAAGTTTGAGAAACCAATACCATGATGATCCTAGGCCAGAGGGTGCTTCCGATGCCCCCAATGCGTGCGCGCCACTCACCTTTCTTATTGACCCCCGGCGATTCAATCCTCTTCGGAGCGGAGCCGGTGACGCTTGGATTTGAGTGCTGGTGAGCATCAGGAGATATTGGTTGTCGCGCGCGACGGGTTCAAACCTCGTATCTTGATGACGATGCCACCTCGACCAGGGCGGATTATATCGTCTAAAATTCGGGTGTTGGAGGTCTTTCCAGTGGCATCCGAGGAAAGTTGAAAAGACGCCATACCTGGCTCATATATATTCCTCCCGCATCGCGCATCCGTGAGAGGGTTGTGGCACCGAGGATTAAGGGGCGACGATGGTCGAGTGGGAAGGTGTGGGTATAGCGCTCAAATGAGGTCGTTGCGAGTACAGCGGCTGTGGACAGGCGGTGGTATCCGTGGTATCCTTACCTGGGTGTGGTTGGAATCGGTTTGGACGACTTTTAAACGTTGCCCTCGACACTGCTGTCGCGACGACGACGATTTCTTCTCGTGATCGTCCGTGGATCAAGCCAAAGCTAGCCACCCTTTCCACCCACCGAAGCCTGTCCTTACCGACGCTCGAATCCGATTATGCAAAATGGCGTGTTGAATAGGATGTTTTTGAGTCTTGTGACATCACCGTTGTGCGGTGTGCGGTGTTTGAGTGCCACTACGGGGGCAAGTGAATACGGGGCTCGCTGGGGAGAGTGCGATAGGTCCCTCAGGCTGCGCTGCGCACCGGGAAAAACGTCTGAGTCTGAGGTAGGAATTCTGGCGGACAATAAATCGGATTCAAAAACAAAAACAAAATACTCGAGAGATTCTGATTACCTACGATGGACCTCTTAGCGACACTCTTCGGGATACATACTGCAGGAGTCTGAGTGTAGCTGTCGTAGTAGAAATTCAAATACTCCAATCTCACCATGAGGATGTTCAGAGGTCGCGTGATACCGGAATACGTTCGGTAGATGCGGAACATCGCTAGCATTGAATATTAAATCCCCGGTTAAGCGTGAATTTACCCCGCCACTCAGCTCGAAGCGAAGTCGAGCCGCAAGCTCTCGAAGGAACTTGTCCCCACGCAAGATAGAATCGGACTCATTCAGTTTGCGAGCAATACTTTGGAGGACATCGATTGGAGCTGCAGGAGTGTTCTTGGGTAAGTTTCGAATGTTAGATTTGGAAAGTGAATGCTTAAACTCGGTGTCTTCGGACAAGCCTACGTCATGACGTTGGGTTGCCCGAAGTTTGGTGACATGCTGGCAGGTCAACAACACCCTTGGCGCACTTCGACGGCTCCCCAGGCAGCGTAGCATACATCATCTGTGCGCACGGCGTGGATGTGAGAAAATCGTGTCAATGGGACGAACAGGAGACACTACCGAAGGCTCTGCGCGGTCTCCATCTACCATGGGCAGGTGAGGCCGATTCTGTGATTTTGTTCTTTCCTCGATAGGACACTCGGATGCCAATGATTAGCAAGAGGTGTACCATGTTCCGAATTTCATCTCGCTATTGATGGTGGGCTCGACTCGCTGTGGCAACGAGGCATCCTTGTTGCCGCTGTCTTGCAGAACGATCTTTGATTGTTTGACATGCGGGAACGAAAGGATCACCGGTGGGAAAGCCCCCATTAGGGAGCAAGTTGCTGGTCCAGTTTACAGCCCTGATACCTATCAGCTATAGCAAGGGGCGGGCTAATTGAACGCCTTCTAGCTTCGTTGTACGCGCGAACGTGCAGTGACCGGTATACATCCCTACAAATTTAAAGGATACTCCTCGATGTGAAATACTGACAAACATCTACAAGGTGTCTACTTGCCTGGTAGCATCTTTAATAGTCCTTTCCTATGGTCGTCCTGCTTTTCGCTTGATCGACTGCGAGTGTTCTGTAATCGATCGAAACTACTCACGCCCAACAGGACCCTAAGTCTCTGTACGAACGACCTGTATGTGGTTCGTAAGAACGAAGGGCCCCTGCCGATGGGTCCGTATAAACGACTTTCAACCCTCGATAATGCGAAAACCTAGTACAGAAGGTCAATCGGGCATGGTTCGGCTCCCTCACATCACAATCGGCGTACCATGGGTGCATCCGTGAACATTACTGATACCCCGGATTTGGTATCGACATTGCTGTTGGGACCACCCGCTAAGTCACTTTTCTACCTCAGCGCATCCCAGCAATTGTCGAATGATCTGTGAAAGATTGATCCTTTCCCAACAGGTGAGGACTTGGTGCCGATGAATGCTGCTGTTGGTCATATGTTGATCTATCATTCTTGCCTCCATCGTTTCATAGCATACACCGCAACGGAAGGGCGTCGGGGGAGTAAGCGATGACGAACGAGGCCAATGAACTTATGAACCGCAGTTTGCCCTCACTCCATCGTTTGCTCGAAAACGGGCCAAATCCAGGCCGTTGAGAGATGACAAATTACACGCCCCTTGGTTCGCGGCCCTTGGTTCCAGAAGGGCCGTGGCCACTTAGCCCTGGGCATGGGTCGTATTTTGTCGCGCTTCTTGGGCAGACTCGGTGCGAGTTTTTCATGCCCGTTGGGCCGTTGCTCGAAGTAGGAACAGGGGTGAGGATGGCGGGAGCCCGTGGGGGCCCTGGAGGCGTGGATACTCGGTGAATGCCATCCCGGGTCTGAACCCGTAGGTGGGCCAGTGGTTTTTTTGACTGGTTTCTGCATAAAAAGTGCTTGTCGGCCGTTGGTTTCTGGGTGTGGGTAAACTTTGAACGCGATGCGGTCCAGGTTGAACATCGCCCAGGCCAGGCGAAGGGGGGTCATGCCAAGCGCGAAGTTCCAGTGCGGAAACGGATACGAGGACAGCGTCTAGTCCGAGGACGGCCGTTTCAGCCCCTTCTTTTCCTCGCTCCGTCCCTCTCAGGCTGCTCCTCCTCAGAAACCCCTCCCGGACCTCCCCCCAACCTCCATTCATTGTACGATTGTGATAGTGCACACGGACATTTTCGATCATTCTCTATCTCTTTCTTGGCCCACGGCTGGGTGACTTCCTTAACCTCATCAAGGTCCTCAACCTCAACTGAACCGGTAGCGTGACCTGTCCCGTGTTTCTTCTATATCCAATGACCATTTTTTAAGGCGACGCAGCCGTCGGGCACTTGTACTGGTATGGCTGCCACTGGCCACGGTCTCCTGGTATGGGCACTAGAGTGCCACTCGTGTCATGGTTGGCCTGTATACAGGTTAATCTGTGAACTTTATGACACGCAGTGACTACGTTGTGCGGTACACTACAGCCCCAGGTATAACCGTGACGGCCCCTAGACAACTACGCAACCTTTTCATTCATGCGAATATGTCTTGGCAGTGAGCGTACAACACGAAGTTCAAGCCTGGTTACTAGCCCACACCCCGCCAAGGTCTGTTTCATGGCATGGGTCCTGCTCTGTTGCGGCTCTCACAAGTCCCTCTGGGTAACGGTGCCATATTGCATCCTTATTAAGATAAGACTAACCCCGCTAACGCTAATTCCAGCGCAAGAAAGCAAAAACAGGGCGACTGATATCGTTAGTCAGGTATTTCCTCCCATAACCTGCTTGCGTCAGGTGCCTGTAGTCACTCAACTCGAGCGAAGATAGGGTACGGGAACCATGGGATCAGCGTCGCTATTCATATCGTATTGCTAGGTGAATCCCTATGTGGCTACAGGTGCGTCGAATTTCATCGAGAATATCATATTAAACCAACACAATAACAGTGTAAACCTTCCAAATGAAAGGGGAGGCCAACCTGGTCCATGACACACAGCTTATTTTTACCGAGCTGTCCCAAGGTCAGGCCTTGCACCTACACCCCTATCCCAATTATACATAGGGCAACAAGTACGCCAAATGCGTTTGTTGGCATGACTAATTCTAACATCCACGTAGTCAATCGCACAGTGTGCCATCCTTGCTCCCGTCCCTTCAGAGTTGAATAGGTCGACGCAATGTCAAAACCAACCTGCGCCGCCTCAACCACCCTCCTCTGGCGGGTTAGAAGTACGTCGAATTTGTAGAAAACATCTATCTTCCGGGCGCTTACCCTAACATTGACGTATGTCTTCCCAATACAAGGAGGCGCCAGTCTGGTGCACGACCCTCCGCCGTTTGTTACGCCAGCATTCCAGAATCAAGTTACTCGACTCAACGCGCCCACGGACTACCCCGGACGCACTCGTGAAGAGGTTCATCGCATCAACGGTGAGTTGTCGATCGAGTCGGCGGCAAATATTGCACAGTCAGAGGTCGAAATCAGGGCCGGAGAGCCAGGTAAGATCAGCATTTGGGAAGATTGGTGAGGTCATCAGCAAAAGGAATTCAACCACTAAGGGTCCAGAGTGTGTGTGGGTCCATGCACCTTCCGTCCTTCCGCCCCTTTTTGGTCGAGTAACTCGAGTTACTGCCAGTGCGCAGTTAAAGAATTGTATCTTGGTACGGTAGATCCGCGGCATCTGGTGCGAACGTAACTCATTTGTGTCAGAAAGCCCCGTTTACATTCGATGCTTTACGTCCAGGATATGTTTAGTATGGTTCGAAGCTACAACAAGGGTGGTCCAACAAGGAAGGCTTTGTACGATAGTCACACATTAGCAAAATACCAAGGCCCCCGTAACCAACTGGCAATGCGCACGGTATGATGGCTAAACTGATGCACGATTTTCTCAGTCTCTACCTCCACGACAAACCCTGATTCGCCCTACATGTGGGTATTGCTGTCATCGACAAGCCGAACTGGACGGACACCTCTAGGCGTTTCGTCTTTGATGTTGGGTTGCCGATGGAAAGGAGTACGTATGGATGATTACGTAAAATAAACAAAAAAAAAGTTCATAAATAAAGGAAAGGGCCGAAAGGCATTGTCACAATTGGGGCGGGCGGTGGCGAACCCCGGACGCCCATGTGAATGCAGTCTAGCATGGCGTCCCTCCGGAAATAAAACAAGATTTCAATATATTCTCATTATTGAACGAAGGACAATCATGAAAAAGCTTATTCAAGACCGATCTTTTACCACTCTTTCGATTTCGTTACGTCCAGATACTAGAGTGACGGAACGGTTTGAATCAGCTAGCCAATTACCATGCGACAAGCTGGAGTGGTTAGGGAAGCGCCGAGGGTCCCGGATGAAAACGGCGAATCTCGGTGCAACGATGTTACTTGTGGATATGCCGAGATTGAGCGAGCGAGCGGTGGATGAGTTTTTCCAGGTGATGCGTATAATCGTTTCGTCCTTCTCGTTCAAATCGTGAGAAGATAACGCAATATGAGAGGGAGATGACGGTCCGTGGAGACACAGTAAGCTTGAGGAACCCATAGTATAATGGTCCTCAACCATCGGTGGTGCATATGATGGACAGCCGTCGACTGGGTGCATATACTCCCACCACTGGCTACCTCCAACGTTGGGTAAGCGTTGCTCGCCTCTCTTGGTGACCCCGGCGATTCAATCCTCTTCGGAGCGGAAGCAGAGGCCCTTGGCCCTCAGCCGCGAGTGCCATCACGTGCGATTGGCTCGTCCTGACGTTAATGTCGCCTTCGCGTGCATCGCCCAGCAACTGGGTGTTGAAGTCCTTCCCTAAAATATTAATAAAGTCCAAGGAAGGTGAAAAGAGGCAGTACCAGGATCAAATAGACTTCTCTCGCAAGCGCATCCGAGTTAGGGTTGTAGCCGTTGTTGGTGCTGAGGGTCGAGGGATTGTTGAGGGAGGGTGGATGGATAGCGTTAAAATGTGGCCGCAACGAGTGTAGTGGCCGTGGAATCCTACGCTGTAACATTAATGTAGTCGACGTGTGAAGAAGTGCGGTTTACACGTTGCTCTCCGATACCCCTGTCGTGGCGACGGCTCATGTTCATCTATGGATCTGGCCAAAGGAGCTAGCCACAGAGCTGGCATGCGACTACGTGTTAGTTGTTCCCTTCACCTGTCGAGCCCGCCATCACGATGTACTCACCACCAACTATACCAACATCTGAGTCCATCAGCACAGAACGGAGTGCCAAGTACGCGGTAGTTGAGTATCGAAAACATCACCGTCGGGTGGTGTCTACCATTCGTCGGGGTATCGCTACGCGTAGGAAAGGCGACGCGAGATGCGAAGGTTGCTGGAGAGTGTGGGTGTATAATGCCATGTGCCAGTGGCTGCGCTAAGCGTCGGGGCAAAACTTCCAGCGGAATATAAATCGGATTCAAAAAAAAAATTAGGAGGGAGATTCACTACTCACCGGCGACATCCCTCTAATTATATTGCAAGGCTTCCTTCCTTTGAGATGGGTACTTCCAGGGCCTGAAGCCAACTGCCATAGTAGAAATGTAATTACCTGGAGATTCAGGGGGCCGGAACACGGTTGAGTACTTGCGGAACTTCGCTAGTGTTGAATATTGAATCCCCGGCTACGCATGAATTCACCCGCTGGCGGCGGATTCGCTCTCCTCGAGTCACGGACATCAAGCCGAAAGCTCTCAGAGGCACTTGCCTACACGAAAGATGAAGTTGCCCTCGTTCAGTTCACGGGAAGTACTTTGTAGGATATCGCCCGGAGTCGGAGAGGGGTTCTCGGGTGAGTTTTCAACTGTGAGATTTGGAAAGTGATTCCTCACTCTCGGTGTCTCCATAGTACAAGCTCACTCGTGACATTGAAGGGCCCAAAGTCCGGTGCCATACTAGCAGTTCAATACTCTTGGAATACGGCTCCTTTGATGGCGTAGCATACATCAACTGCGTATATGATGTGACTGTGAGAAAATCGTGCCATTGAGATGAACGCGGGACATCATCGAAGGCTCTGCGTAGTTCCATCTGATGTGGGCAGACTAGGCTGATTCGGTGTGTTTGTTATTTTCTTGATAGGGCACTCAGATGACAATGATCGGCCAAGATCTGTTCCTTTTCCCGAATTTGATCCCCTATCGGTGGTGTGCTCGACTCGTTATGACAGCGAGTCATCCGCGTCGTGGCTGTCGCTTCTGTCTTGCAGAAGGTTCAGAGACGATCTTCGACATGTGGGAATGAGAAGAATTACCAGTGGGAAACCCCCAGTAGGGCGCAACTGTATGGTCCAGTTACAGCCCTGATATCTATCAGCTATCAACAAGGGGTGGTGGCTCACGCCCTGAGCCTCGCTGTGCGCGCAAAGAGTAATGGCCCTTGTACATCCCTACAAAGGGCACTCTTCTGTGTGAAATACTGACAAACATTTATATGGTGTCTACTTGCCTAGTAGCGTCATTCTGTTCCTACAGGCGTCCGCTTCGCTTGATCGACTTCGAGTGTCCTGTAACCGATTGGGTGATCGAAGCTATTCGCGGCGCCCAACAGGACCCTGAGCCTCAGTACGACCCCTATCTGGTTCGTAGGAGCAAAGGACCCCTGCCGATGGGTCTGTATAAAATGACTTGATATCCTCGACAATGCGAAAACCTAGTCCAAAGCGTCAGCCAGACTTGCCGCGCTTCTTCCGAGTCGCATCTATGATCTGCGTACCATAGTTGTATTCGTCAACATTACTAACACCTCCAGAGTCGGGATCGACATTGCCCATTGCGACCGACCGCCAAGCCACTTGTTTTACTACGACGCATCACAAGAACTATCGAGAAATCCAAGATATTTTGGCAATAAGTGAGGCCGGTGAGGACTTGATGTTGACGAATACCGTTGCTGGCAATGTGTTGATCTGTCGTCCTTGCATCCGCCATTTCATAGTGTACGCCGCAACGAAAGAACGTTCGTCGGTGGAGTAAGGCAATAACGAATAAAGGCTCCTCGAGTTTGCCCCCACGCCAACGCCACCATCAAATCCAGTGGTGTCTGACAAATCATGCCGCGGCCTTGATGATTCTGCAGGCAGGATGGGCCGTGTTTTGTCCGCGCATCTTGGCAGGACTTAGTGGAAGCCCTCCACGCTGCCAGGCTGGTTGCCTGGGAGCGAGTAGGAACGGGGGTGAGGATGGGGGCGGGGGGCGTACAGGAATAAACCTATCTGCAAAACGCTGGTTGTCGCAGGGGCTTCGAGTTTCTTTGCTTTGGGACTCATATGTGGGCCGGCAAAAGTCGTAGTATTCTCTAGTCTTCGTGGCGAAGAAGGGCTGGTCGATCGTTGGTTCTTGGGCACGGGTTAACTGGAACGCAATGCGGCCCAACTTGTTTGCTGACGAACTTCGCTCTGGCGAGAGAGCGTCGGGCGGAATTCTGGTGTGGAAGTAACCACCTGTCGTCCGAGTCCAAGGGGTGGGAGCGGAGAGCGTCTAGTCGACTCGGAGTACCCCCGTCCCCCCAGTTTTTCGTTTCGTCTCTTCAGCTCGTCCCTCCGCTCCCCCTCCGACTTTCTCGTCCCCTCCTCCTCCGCTTGAATCGTTCTCACGATTCGCAAGCCGTTTCCGCTCCTCTCCTGCCCCTTCCCCCGGTCTTTGGCTGTTCGCTTTTCCCAATACAGCAAGATCGTGGCACTCACCCTCATCTGAATCGGTATTTGTGGTTTCGTCACGGGTTCCTACTCTGTTACAATGACCAATTTCCAGGCTGCGTGAATATCGGGAGCTGGCACCGGCCTGGCCACGGACGCGCCAATGTGCCAGAGTGCCTGCTGTTTGCTGGCCGTTCCATGATCCTCATGCGACGAAAGCCAGTGGGGCCACCGCTCGCGGCGCTGCATTATGCGGTACACTACGGCCCCCAAGTACGACGATCCTAGACGACTACATAGCCTTTCGTCCGTGCGTATATATTTCGACAAGTTCTGACCGTGAAACACGAAGTGCAATCCTTGATGCCTCCCCTCCACCCAAGTTTGTCTCGCGAACCTCTCACACGCCTCGAGTTCCTTGGATCTAGGTGCCGGTGCCATCTCGAAACCTTATTGAGATGAGGTGAAGCACGCACTTTTGCTTTTGATCGGAAAGCGAAATAGAAGAACGGCTTCGTCCTTTAGCCAGAGTTTCTATCCTCCACTGTTGCTTGCCGAGGTGCCTGCCTTTGGCACTACTGTAGGCACAGCGGGAGCCCATTGGTGGTGCCCATCACGATTTAGATGCAAGTGAGCTCATTTCATACGCTCCCGTGCCTATATGAGTTGATGGGTCGGATTCCCCCCCTCCCTCTGCGTGCTCCCCCTTGCGCCCGCTGGGATTAGCCTAGGATCCACCTCCGTTTACCCTCGCTGTGTTGTAAAAAATTACGCCTCATAATCCTGCACATGGACGACTACGACATTGATTCGCTTGAGCTGGCCGACTCGCCCCCGGACGACATTCAAATGCCGATGCTACAAGTATGTCGAATCTTTCCAAGGTATCCTATTCCCTCAATTTCCCTGACATATGCCACCCCGGCGTTCGTGTACCACAGACTGCACAGTTTTTTTTTCCGGAGCATTTCCAGAATTATCCGTATATAAACGACCCCTTCCCGGACGAAGAAGAGGCCAGCATAGCAGTTATACCGGAGGAAGCATTCCCCGTGATACCAGAAGACGATCCGCATGGTTTACATGAAGTCCACCAAGGTGCTGACTGGCCGGAATGGCAACAAGCGATCCACCCTGAGTCCTTCCAGAGCGATGTGACTCTGCTCCCCCAACCTCAATCACATATGGGGCAACTAGTACGTCTTTGCCGGGTTATCTATCGCAATAGCTAATCCCGACATCCCCTTAGCCATTCCCTGCAGGGGGAGATCCCAGCGGGGTCCATGACCCTTCAGAGTACAACATGTTGGGAGATCAACCTGACGATGTGACTCCGCCTCCCCAGCTCCATTTACATACGTGGCAACAAGTACGTCTTTGTCGGGCCATCTGTCACGATGGCTAATCCCGACATCCACGTAGCAATTTGTGGCAGGGGAAGATCCCAGCAGTGTTCTTGACTCTTTTGAATTTAACGTGTTACTAGGGAATCAACATGCACCACCACCCCACCCTACCCAGGTAGAAGTACGTCGAATTCGTAGAAGGCACCTATTTTCCATGGCTTATGCCAGCGTCGATGTAGGCATCCCCGGTGCAAGGAGACGACGGTCCGGAGCACGACCCTCCAGAATTTGTTGCGTCATCGCCAGTTCAAGATCAAGCTGCTGAACTCGCCGCGCCCGCGGACACTGGCACTCCGCAATACCCGTGCCCTATATGCGGGCGAATATTCCAGCGCAGTCAAGAGAGGAATCGACATGTCCGGTCTTTCCTGCCTCACTGGATTTACTGTCCTTTCCCGCATTCAAGTTGTCCATTTAGGTGCAACCGTAGGGGCAATTTGGCCAATCACTGGAGGGAGGAACACGCAGGCAGCGGTCACGTCCCTCAGAAGCAGCATTACCAAATATATGACCCAGACGAGTTAGTAACGGCGGTCGTCAGTGGCCAGATGTTTATGGAGCAGGCGGAAAACAACGCACTGTCGGCGGTCGGAATGCGGGCACAAGAATTGGGTAAGGAAGGTACATGGGGAGGTGATTTTTGGGGTCGCCGTCGACGGCCCCACCCGGTTGGACACTGAGGGTACGGAATGTATATGTCCAGTGCTCCCTTCCCTGAAACCCCCCCCTCCCGGCGCGCGCGCGCGCCTTTTCCTCTTCTAGCTACTGTACAGTTTTAGAATCGCGTCTTCAAGTTGGCATGAATTTTTTTTAACAAAAAAATCTGCCCCATCCGATGCGAACGAATCTTTCTGGGCCGGAAACCCTGCGTGTTATTACAGCAGCGTGTATAGATACCTAGTTTTGTGCCCAGAATGTATACAGTACTGTATTGACGCTCTCACCAAAGTATAATGTTACACGATGACGCCCTAAGTTGTGGGGGGAAATCTATGATTACATATCCAGCTACACAGACACGTATCTACTATTCTTGAAGTGCTACGCGGGGTTCCGTACCCCTCGGCACACTCTAACAAACCAACCCTAAACTGATCCGATCATCATGAGTACAGTACTGATATACAGTCTTCCCCGCCGATACCTCCAGTAGTCAACATTGATTTACATTGGACGTGGGCAACTCTCTCATCGATAAGACGAACTGGATGGTTTTGGTCTCCCGTGTTGGATCTTCAGTGATTCTCCACTCTCGAGTTGTAAAGGGAGGAAAGTTTGTGTGAACGATTTTCTCAGGCACTTCGACACACAAAAGTGCGGCCAGGATCTGCTCAGTAATATCATATATCACATATAAAGCGATATTGTAAGGCATGCACGCGCGGTAGCCTTGGAATGTGCAATTTCGACCGATTCCGACATGCCCGACACGCCCGACACGCCCGATGCCACAGGACAGCG
>Ga0307510_10008077_pt1 | contig 12529 bp, 18 predicted proteins | sample 12_EM_MG_FD_207224 | JGI IMG/M metagenome (GOLD analysis project Ga0307510, IMG submission 207224) | Populus trichocarpa ectomycorrhiza microbial communities from riparian zone in the Pacific Northwest, United States - 12_EM | ecosystem: Host-associated > Plants > Roots > Unclassified | place... | reverse complement strand
AGGTGCTAAATGGCGACATTGACATAGAGCTCAGCGATGCCCATGCCACTTCTACCGCTTCTCACTAGGCTAAACACGCAATTAACCGTACTCGCTCAGCCCCGACACCTGGATAACATTTCACGTCGTCTCAAGCTGCTGTTGTCCGATCTCGATCGACTGGCAGCCGCGAACCAACAACATCGTCGCAACGCTGGCGCCGAGGGCGATGGCACCGCTGCCGCACCCGCCGCACTACCTGCATCTCTGCAAGAACAACTCGCGCCGGCTCTAGCGCGTCTTGTCCCCGCGCTTCCACAGATCCCCCATATCCTCGCGCGTCTTCGCACGCTCGCCACCTTGCATGCGTCCGCGGCACAATTCGTCAACACGCTGTCCGCTTTGGAGGAAGAGCAGCGCCAGTCGCGCGAAGCGCTTGATGCGTTGAGCCAAGCCATTGAAGGTGTTGAGGGGAGCCTCGCTGAGAATGGGCAGGTGGTGAAAGGGAACGTCGCTGGTTTAGAGGGGCGGATAGATGCACTTACTAAACGATTGGACGCTCTAAATGGGTAGAACGTAGGCACATACTAGGCCTGCAGCCCGACTATTGTGATATTGATATTATATAAGTAAACATGAGTTGCGTGGCGGGGGTCTCCTCAGAGGCCGACTCCCCGACGACATCGACATGTCATAGAATACCAACATCTCGGCTCTACGATCATGACACTCCGTCTCGTTCAACCCCATCCCACGGACGCTTTATCAATCGACCGAGGTCGCTTTCCAAGTTCCCGTGGTCGAATCGCATTCCTAGGATTCTCCGAGGACATGACTCTGATCGCCCACTTCTTTACGTTGGGGCATCGAACCCCTGATCAATGACCCTGAGGCGTCTGTGATTATGTGTCCTTCGTGGAGAACGTTTCACCTCAGAGAGCAATCATAAAGCGACTCACATCGGCTTGACGAATGTTGCCTCCAAGCCAGTAGACATGCTATAACTAGACTGCCGGTCAACCCAAAGCTTAGAGGAACGACGTTGGCTCAGAAAGTCGGATATTGAACGTCGCCCATGTCCGACCCATGGAAGATCGGACGGGCTTGCCAGTGACTCCGGTGGAAGATCTCGCACACTCCGCTAGTGCACTCCTTTGTTCTGATATTGGGACATTTCCTTTGCTGTCCCATACAAGGATAGACAAGGCTGGGCGGCCATCCGGCATTCAATTCTCCCCCAGGCTTTTTTCACCTATGGTGCAGACAAGTTGAAGGGGGTAGGACGAATGCATTGCCATCACCTGCAAAGTGGCATGAGCGTATGCCATTTTCCTGTGTCTGGTGGGCTCCATCAACACATAAGTGATGAATATGTTCCCGTGGTCATCGCCTGTCTGGAATCATCACCTCACCCTGGGCCCTGGGCTGTACTTCCCAACTCAGTCTCCTATTCTCGCGCCCATTTCGCTGACATGTGCTCAGGCTGTGTTCCCACATGGGATTTCGTAGCTCTGTAGCCTGTAGTAGTTGCTGCATCCCTGTAGCCACACCAATCGTTCTACCATCCCCACAGTACTACTGTAGTCACACCCCTCTCAAACACACAGCGCTAACTGATCACGGAACCCGGCGCGTCAGGCTGCCACATCATATGGGGAATCCACCCCTGACTCGGATCGATCCCGGATTGACTGATCCACGCCGCATACATGCTGCCCAGCACGTTTTTTTCCAGAGCGAAGGATGCTAACTATGCGCATTTGGTGGTTATGCGGCGGGTATATAAGTCAAGGATCAGCTAGTCAGCAGTCCTCCCCCTCGGGCTGCCATGCCAACATTCGACCTCGCCACTGCTGTGGCAGTTTTCTTCGCTATCTGTTTATTTTTCTGCATTGTTTCTTACAGCAATGACTTCGGTGACCGGGGACGTGGCCGCCCTCACCGGGCCTCGTCAGCACGTTACGGTAGCAGAACCACAAAGCCCGCCCAACGACCGCATACCTCCCCTCTCATCGTTCGTACCCACCGTATTCGTCGACTCCCCGCCTTCTTAAACCCCACATATAAAGGGGATCATCACTGGAGAGGGCCTACGGGAACAGGCGAAACACAGGAAGCACGAGATGGAGAAGGCGCGTGAGGAGGCCGACCGCGCGCGAAGGGTAGGGAACCACAGTGCTGCCAAGATGTACAACAGAGATGCTCTCGCGCATAGGAACGCGATGAAGGACCTAAATAAGGAAGCGGCTAAGGTCACTTTCAAGGAGAAGAACAAGGTACTCGGCCATCGCGTCGTGATGTAAGGTCGTGGATGTTTATACTCGTTCGTTTCGCGTACCAGGGTCTCACCGAGGGAACGGTTGACCTTCACGGGCTGTCTGTCCCAGAAGCTCTTGAGTATGCAAAGCAGGAACTTCAGTCGGCCACCCTGAGGGACGACAGAGTGGTCCGCTTCATCGTCGGTACGCCCTTTATTCATTCTCTTTAGTTTATGTCGACCTCAATAGTTTGTTGTTGGTGATTTCTCCCTGGTTCAGGCAAGGGGTTGCACTCTGAAGCAGGTAAGGTGAAAATTCGGCCAGCTTTGGAGCAACTGTGTGATGAGTTCGTGAAGATCCTGGACCGTCGCATCTTGTATACTCACGTTAGTCGATTGTAGACATGGGTATACACACTCCCTGGATCCCAGGAACGCTGGAGTGCTTATTGTTCAGTGTTGATGCAAAGGATCTCGAACGTCGTGTTTCATGAATAAACTTAGTTGCTACATGATATGACGTGTAAGTGTGATGATCACGAGGCGGTCATGGATGGTCGTCCTTGGTTTGTGCGCGTCGCCGGGTCCTTAGCTTGTCTGTTACCACAAGAATTTAGTCAGTATTGATAGTTGCGACACGGAAGGTAAGGTAATGAAAACAGAACAACGGCCCGGCTTGGCCGTTGAGTTGGCAGCGGAACAAATTGCCGAAGCCGGCTCCGAGGCCCGAACCTTGAACATCGCTGCAAGCGACCCAGAATCTTTCCGATGGACGAGTTGAATTACCCTAGCTTATCTGGTACCGTCCTCCAGTGACGTTGGGATTGGCGGACTTCAGTCTGGCAGGGGGAAGGGAGACGGGATCCGACACGTGATTTTGGGCGCCTTTTCAGACCCTGGTCTGGTATTGTGCCTTTGTTCACTGCATCTCATCTGCGATCGTTCTCTTGAGTTGTTACCCCTTGGAGGTTTACTTCCCGTATGCTCTATCCCCCATTCCGCGCACGGGATGACGCGCATCTATCACGAGTCATCATCATTGGTATAATACTTCTCCCACATTCAATTACTCATGCATGTCTCAGTATCGTATTGTCTCATCTTTATTGTTACAGCTGACCTAAATTGCACACTTGCAAGTGATAAATAGTCCTGATATCGAGCTCAAATGTATCACCATCCTCTCTGTCCTCGAATTCCTGAGCGCATGAGCTTCCGAGTCTGAACGGGTCCAAAGGTTCAAAACCCTCCGTGATCCCTTAACTCGTCGCGCGCTCGCCTTCAGCATCTCTTTGCGCTCTCGCAGTCTCGCTGAGCACCTCATTGGCGGCACCCGCATCCCATAACTTCTCTAGGAACGACTCGGATTACTTGTCCCATACGAGAATAGGCAACTGAAGGCTGGCCAAGACAACCTGGTATTCTTCCTCACAGTTTTTTTTTCAGTGCATACAAGTTGAAGGCGATGCACGGACGATGGATTACTATCATCTTCGGCACACATGCCAGTGTACTACTGAAATGTATGCAATTCTTCCTTCAGCCCGGTCGGTTTCACCCACGTCAATATTGGATATTTCCGGAAGGGCAGTCATCGCCTGGGTGTTCCAATCTTTATCGCGCCTCATCTTGATAGACCCGCACTGCCTAAGGCGAGAGGGGTTTAGCTGGCACATGCGGTCCTTCCTACTCTCACCTAGTGGCACGAGGGTACTGCTCGTCAACTGAGCTCCGTCGTTGTACTTGCTGCTCCCCCCCTGTGGCTATGTGCCTCCCTGCATCAAGTCATATCTTCTCAAATACACAACATAAACTCATTATGCAAACTGCCCCCCATATATGGGGGATCATCTGGACGTCCTGACTCAAAGTCACATCCTGCATCGATTGATCCACGCTACGTCCATGCGCCCAACACGTTTTTTTCCAGTGCGAAGTATTTTACGTGTGCTGATACTTGGCGCTTGTACAATGACTATATAATCCTGGGGACAGCTGACTCCCCTCCTCAAGCCGACATGCCGTTATTCGAACTCGCTGTCGCGACAGCTGTCTTTACCCTCTATGGCTGTTTCTCTTGCAACGTCTTATATTGCAGCCGCGACGATGATGACCAAGGACGTGGACGTGCTTCCCCAGCCTCGCCAGCAGGTTACGGTAGCATCACGACCCAGCCCGCTCACAGACCCCTTCCCTCTCCCTCCTACTCGCGAGATCGCCATACTCCAAGCAAGTCGACGGTCAAGACTCCTCTAGTCCCTGACCACGGAGGCAACTTCTCCCACCCAACTCGGAGTCATATCTCGCAACAGCCTGAACCGTCCCGTCTGCCAGTGGTTCCCCACCGCACTGCAGCCCTCGCCGTTCGTGCCCAGTGTCCATCACTTTCTTCGAGTTCCCGCCGACCTACTCCCGCACTTCAGTCCACTTCGTCCCGTGATCCGCATGCGCATAACAGACCCCGCGAACGCGAAACGATTCGCCGGGCTCCTCTAGCTTCTCTATCTAACTTGTCTGTCCCTCAGCCCGATGAGGGTCAGAATGTCGAGGGGAACGTCACTGGCGAGGATCTACGAGAACAGGCGAGACGCAGGAAGGACGAGATGCGGAAGGCGCATAAGCTGGCCGACCGCGCCCGACGGGAGGGGAACCGCGACGCCAAGGACAGATACGAACGAGATGCTCTCGTGCAAAGGAGAGCAATGGAAAGCCTGAATAAGGCAGCCGCCAAGCTCATTTTCAAAGAGAAGAACAAAGTACGTCGGCGGTCGTGTCGTGATGCCAAGGTCATGCATGTTCAGAGTCCTTTTTTTCATGTTGCCAGGGGCGCGCCAAGGGAACGGTTGACCTTCACGGGCTGTCCGTTCCAGAGGCCCTTGAATACGCAAAGCAGGAATTTCAGTCGGCCACCCTGAGGGCCGACTCGAACAAAGTGATCCGCTTCATCGTCGGTACGTCTTTCAACGGTCTCTTTAGCGAATGTCGTTCTCAACGGTTTATTGATGGTGGATTTAGGTAAGGGGTTGCACTCTGAGGCTGGTAGAGCGAAAATTCGACCAGCTTTGGAAAACTTGTGTGATGAGTACGTGAAGATCCTGAACAGTCTCATCTTGTATGCTCACCGTGATCGATCTCAGGCGTGGGTACATACACTCCCTGGATCCCAGGAATGCTGGAGTGCTTATTGTGCAGTGTTAACACAAGGTATCTCAAACATTGTGTTCATGCATAAATTTGGTTGTTATTGATACTTGTGCGAATTGATTCTACGTGAACGAATACTAATGATAGTGGTTTACTGTGAAGATAGAGAACTCGGTCACTTAAAAATGCACAATATTGGCAGCTGGTCAGCCTTTTAGCTGAGCTGAGACGGAACGAGCTGGCTCATGGGCCGAAACTTGAATATCGTCGCGAGCGACTCCAAAATAGCTGGCTTGAAGCCCTGTACCCTAGCAGATGCCAGTGAGTTCTAGCACTGGACGACTCGGATTTCGCTGCCGTCATCTTCTGCACTTATGCGCTACTACAGTGGTGTATGTCATCCTTCCGTTCGTCTGGTGGGCTCAGGCTTCATCATTCATATATAGTCATCGTCCGTCTGGAAGTGTTCGTCAGACCGCCCAACGGCCAACTCAGTCCGAGTCAATTCTCGCGCCGCCCATCGAACAAGCGTCCGTTGACACGTGCTGTCTTTCCCGCACTCAGGCTCGTTCTGAGGCTGAGGGAATCGCTCATCAACCGTGCGCCGTCGCAGTGGCCACGACTCGGATATCCTTGTAGCCATGCTGATCACAATCCGCCGTCCCCGCCATATTCACGCCCCTCTCAAACACACAACACAAACACATCATGCAACCTGCATGCCACGTATGGCAGATCACCTGGATGTCCTGATTCGCTCGGGATCGAATCCTGCACCGACTGATCTATGCCGCATACACGCTGCTCGAACCCTTTCTTCTAGAGCGAACCTAGAGGTTGTTATCTATGCTGATAATCGGCGCTTGTGCGATGGACGGCTATTTAATCCTGGGACCAGGAACCTCCAGAGAACAACAGGACTGAAGCCGTCCTGCCATGCGGCGGCACCGCTGGCACTCGCCGCAGCGGTAGCTGCCTTTATCCTCTATCGCACTTTCTCTCGCGACGACGAAGATGAAGACCGCAAGCATGGTCGTACTTACCCAGCAGATCGTCAACGCGACACCACTGCCCTCCCCTCTCACCGTTCGTACTAACCACAGTCTCAGGGTCCTCACCGCCTTACTCCCGCATTTCAGTCTACTACGAAGTCATCGACAACGCTACGTTGCGCGTGTATATCAAACGGGAATAACCACAAGGTATCTGGTAATTGGAAACTATATGCCACGAGTAAATCTATAACATCGAGGCGCTTTGTCTGCGTATGCCGAACAGTTCGACAAGTTCTGGAGTAATGTCGCTCGTCAGAAGCGCTTCGAATGGAGGACAAAAGCTGTCAAACCTTGCAACCTCGCCTCCTTTTTCTGGCGTTGTGTCTCTTTGCTTTTCATGCCCGAAAACGCCTATAGAACAAAGGTCAACGTTACGCTCTCGAAACGGGCACCAACCCAAGGTATTACCTCTGTAATCAGTTTCTTTTTCTTCTCCTGTATGTCGAGAACCTAGCGATGATTCGTGACTACCATGGTCCACGAGAACAACTGCAATACATACCTTTGCTTCAACCGTGTTTTCGGCAATAAGCTGGTAGACATGAACCGTCTTTTTCTGGCCAATCCTACAAGGGCAGCTCCCTTAACCTTTGCAACTACCTGACCTTGTCGCATTCTTACCTGTTGCACCTGTCGATGGCTTGACTCTCGATGCCTTCCTGCCACCAGCTAGGATAAGATATGAGCCACACGTTCCCACGTGTTATCGTTTCTAAAGCTCACGGGTCCATTCTATTCATTTCTAGGTCAGCATAGCCTTAAAACTATCCCCAGACGTACTCACAGATAGATATTGTTCGCAACCGTCAAATTAAGCCCAAGGGCACCGGCTTTCAACGAGATGAGCATGATCTTTGGGTTTACTCCGTTGGAGATCGGCGCTGCGCGAGATCGAGTTGCTGCTTTGCCCTTGCCCTTGCCCTTAGCTTTGGTCTTGCGCTTTTTACTCAGCGGGCGAGTGCTATCAGCATCATCATCGCTATCGACAGTAATCTCGAGCAGGAAGTCATCGTCATCGTCGTCGTTAGTCTGCATTAAATCTGCTTGTTGATACTCTCCACCGCTCGCTTCACTTCGGCGTGAGGACCGTGCGCTGCGTCTCGTCTGTCGCAACTCCGAAGTCGGAACATCTGGCATGGGTTGAACATTTGAGTTCTCCTGCGTGTCATGCTCGATTGGTACACAGAATGCCTCCAGTGTTTCTTGTCGCCGCGCTGCGGACATCCTGCCGTCAAATCGGGCGTATGGTATCCTATAAATGTGTATTATACGTGAGTGAGGAAATAGCAGGCGGTGGAGATGTATTGACCCTTCTTTATCAAGGACCTCTGCGATCTTTTTCAGGCAAGGTATCGCGTCAGCAAGCTGACAGAGCCAAAGCCAGTGGACCTACTTTATCCAGGAAAGTCGTAAACTGCGAGAATACTAGCGACTTCTCATTCTCCGGTGTCAGTCGCAAGAGATGTATGAGTTGATCTATCTTAGCAGAGGAGCCTGTCGCTTCGTCTATGTCATCTTCGCTACGGATTGGAGCCTGTGTCAATTCGGTTGGCGGAGGAGGTGCTATGAGGTCTCCGGTGCCGAGGGCGCGACGATCCATGGGGCACCTAGCATCACGGCTAATGACTTCCATTATGCTATCATTTGTTGAGCTTGCTGCCCCATTCTACGAGCACCTGAACTCACCAGGCTAAACAGAACCTGTGAGAACACGCAGTAATCCGAGGATCATCTAGCACGCCAAAACAAACGGGGCATTCCTCGCTGTCCTCAATAGCTTGCAAAAGCAGGCTCTGCAGGCGTGCCTTAACCTCCGGTGTGATTTGTATCATACAGACATCTTTGTGTTGATCCATTTGACGTAGTTGATCGACGTAGTCGCTTGGTATAAGACCAGGATGGAGCACCAGCTGGCGTAGCCGGGTGAGCATGCTTAGCGCATTGGTTGAAAACTGATGTCGCGTGAGTAACTGAACCTGAACAGTACCGCAAAAAAATGACGCACAGCTAAAGAGGAGTGATTGCTAGGCTCCCTCAAGAAGCTTTCGATGCGTTCCTTAGACAGTTGCTCAACGGTGTCATATAGCTCCTAACAAAAAAGTTAGATGACACGCGAAGGCTGAGTTGGAGCCCGCACCCTTGCGTCTTTATCCAGAGTGACGGGGACAACCGTCATTTCCACCTAACAGGATAATTAAAACCGTCTACTCTCGGTCACCAGCCTTGTTACGCACCCCTGGCAACGGGATGAGGTGGTTGCCGTTACTATCTTGCATCTATGGATGGACAGTCAACAGAGCGGACTATTTTTTCAGCTTATCCTTACCTCCTTCGTCCGTCGAATACAAATCTGAGACATGATAGCCTAGACAACCGCTCAATCAGTATGCTAGCTTTCTTTGTTTCTGAAACACCTACACGAAGTAACTCAGGACCTGAAGGATCACCATGCTTCAGTGGGCGTAAGAGCAGCCGAGTCTGGAAGTCGGGTTTATCCAGAGGGTCACAGATCCTGAGGAACGTAAGGATAGAGCCCAAGTCCTAACAGTAATCATTAAATATATGACAAGTTTGCTTTCGTGCTGGACGTTCACCTGTGGAGAGTTGATCTGCACAAGGGACGTTATGTCAGGTGAGCCGGAAGATAACAATAAATTAAAGCTTACTATCGGCGTTCCCGTTAAGACCCACCGTCGCTGAGCGGTAAGCGCGCACACCGATTGTGCCATCTTCGTCTTCGGGCTCCTAATATTGTGACCCTCATCCAGAACGATACGCTGAGTCAGGTTAGCGTCAACTCTTGTCGCTGCCACTGAGCTAGACGAGGGCGAATGTTACCTTCCATTGGACTCCAAACAAGCTACCGGTGTCCTTTTTCCTTCTCTTGCCCGCTGTCTCACTGGAACTACTATGGTCACCGACAACAGTTTGGTACGTAGTTACGACGACGTCATAGCTCTGCAGTTCCTTCGTAGACATACCACGCGTTGCGCCGTAGTAGACTACGTAACTCAAAGTGTCGGGCATGCAGTGGTCTTGGATTTGCTTTTCCCAGTTGGAAAGCACGGAAAGTGGGACAACTAAAACATGTTTTATCCACAACCTCGAGCAAATTATGATGGCACATACCTATGAGCGTGCTCTTGCTGTACCCTGGAGAAACGTCGTTCTTCGTTGCTAGGATTAGAGCAATCATCGTCAGAGTTTTACCCTATGGGCGGCATGAGACCCAATAATATTGATAGAATCAAGCAAGATAGTACCAAGCCCATACTATCACCGCATAAAGCGCCCCGGCCGAGCACAGGGGGGGTTTCCTGAGGTGTCTTTGTTACAACTAAAACGCGATAAAGTCACTCAACAATTAAGAACTAATCAAGACAAACACGTACTGTTATAGTAATAAGCCTGCAAGACTGCGAATAAGCGCCTCGTCGACACGATTAACGAACTACAACGCACCTTGGAGCCTGTCTTTCGGTACTGCCAGAATTGCACAGGCTTATCCTCTTCCTTCATCGGAAGTTTTGGATTTTCGTGCTCAATGGCCCATTGCACCGCTTGTTTCTGTCAATGCGCCAGCTTATTGAGTACCGATACACTTCTCGTACAATGGAGTAGTCACACACTTGGTGTCTCAGTAGATCGACACGGAGCTCGCCGCTTGCTATGCCGGGCGGGTTCGGGTGTTCTGGCAAATTCAACACATCTTCGGCCGAACACAAGGTGTCGAGGAGCGAGGAACGACGGCCTTCATCGTCGACCTTATCGAGATTTGCGAGCATCTGCCTGAGTTCTGCAGCACGAGCGAATTCCTCTTGCTGCTTCTTGAGAGCCTCCGGTGTCTGAGAAGGCGGCATGCGTGTGCCATATCCAGAAGACCGTGAATCATAGCCTGAGAAATCAGGGGATCCATAGGATGTGTAAGACGTAGTTGCTTCATATGGGCGCACGCTTGACCCCGAAGGGGTGGGTGCTGAGGACCTGGCCCCACGAAGCACTGGCTCAATTTGGTTGTGCTTGTCGGCAGCCCCGTAAATCTTCAGGGTGCTGAAACTTTGTCAGTCAGGTATCACACACGCATTTACTTTGTACCCACACAGACAAGGAATAATTGAACCTGTGCACTGCAAAACCAATCACGAACGGCACGGGACTAGATGGCATGAAACTTACAATTTCCCTCGTTCATGGTACCTTCGACTGTGATCAGGCCCGCATCAATGAGGGGCGCAAGTTTGGCGGCCATCTGACGAGGCATATGGCCGACTTGTGTACGACCAATATTCTGCACGGCAATGGCATTTCTGACCATCATACATGAAACGCATCTTCAGTTTAAGAGCGCAGTTTGTAACCTACCGGTCAAATCTGTTTTGTGGCTCTCTGATGAGGCGGACTTGCTCTCCAGAGTCAACAAGACCTACCATGCAAAAGTCAACATGAAAGGCTCGTTCATATTAAGTGGTGAGACACCCGTACCTTTGTAGTATTGTACGCCTACAACATTGGACGACAAGGCGCAATATAGTTCGTCGACTTGCTGATCCACGACATCTTCAGCATCAGCTCCCTCTTCCCAAGCTGTACCGCCAATCGCGGCTTGGCGAGCGGCAGCCTGTGTCGGGGAAGGCGCCGCTGCATTTTGGACTCGCGATGGACCTGGCGCGGTGTCCGCCTTACGCTTCCGGGGACTTACTGCAGGTGGCTGAGTTGCTGTCGCCTGAGCAGGTTGCGAGATCGGCGGCAGCAACGGCGGAGCACCCGTGACTTCCCCCGGGTCTACACGTTTATTCTTCAACGCCAGACGCACGCGCGCTTGATCTTCTGCGCGCAAACTCGAGAAGCCCGCAATACGTTCGACGCCATATGATGCGAGATTTCCCAGTATCTGAGGCGTCACGCAGCCCCTGTGATGCCGACCTTCATGAGCAAGACGGACGCGCTAGAAATGCTCGGGTTTTACCAATGCTTCCATTGCACGACCTCGCCATAGTTATTGGCGACAGTACGGCCATAGCGAAGCTCATCCTGTCCGATATTGGACCCACCACAGAGCTTGCCGTGGCATTTCGCCCTGGAGCTCTTGCTGTACTGTGAAAAGGAGGACATATATACGTAAATGTCGCCCTGAGAAGGAAGTTTTCGGAGAAGCTGAGTTACCTCGATGTGATGGGTGGCCGATTGCACGGCACCACCAGGAATAAAGGGACGTTTCCCGTACATGTACTCCTGAGACCTACGATACGAAACAAAGAGATATGAGATAGTGTCCAGCCGCGCGTGACACGTGATAATCGATCTGTCAAGATGTCTCTTAAAATCAGGATTATGGGAGAGGAATACGAAGTATTAGACACAGGCAAGTCACCTACCTTTCCTCCTTGCTGAATTTTCACCCAACGAGACGGTGTCTTGAGAGGGAGGGGACGGAGCGCCGGAAGCAATTCTGTGGTGCTATCGACGCGTCTTGACGCGTAAACAGACGCCAATAAACGTAATAACCTTTCCATTTCGAGTCACTCTGCCGTAATCGTACTCTATTCACTCCTCTCATTCCAATCTTTCGTCATCAAAGATTGCTGTCCTAAGTACCCCGTCCTCGCGTACCAGCCCGCGGTACATCCCCGGACAGTTCAGCGGCGTTGCCACTATCTCGCGGATAAGCCATTGTCTCAACTGGGGCACAACACTCACCATTGCCCTTGTTGTCCAGTGCGATCACGCCTCCTGCACCCTCCTCTCTGCGCAGCGCCTCGATGACCGACCGCGCGGCTTTATGCACTGACTCACCGAGGTACTGCATCCGGTGTGCCAACGTCACTGCCGTGTTCTGGCGAATAAAGTACTATCGATGAAATGAAAAAAAAGGAAAGGCGTAGAGGGCATCAGCACCACACTGGAAACCCAATCACCCACCCCTCCGGGGTAGGGAAAAGGACGCACATCACCATCACCCGTGCCGCTCACCCCCACAGCGTGTACTTTACTCCGCCATGGTCGGGATAACCACCGCCTCCACCGCCACCGCGGTGCCTGCCACTCCTCCGCCCAGAAGCCCGCACCGAGGTGTGGCGTGTCGCCGACGCGACCA
>Ga0307510_10008076_pt1 | contig 12529 bp, 10 predicted proteins | sample 12_EM_MG_FD_207224 | JGI IMG/M metagenome (GOLD analysis project Ga0307510, IMG submission 207224) | Populus trichocarpa ectomycorrhiza microbial communities from riparian zone in the Pacific Northwest, United States - 12_EM | ecosystem: Host-associated > Plants > Roots > Unclassified | place... | reverse complement strand
CTTCCACACTTTGGTCTTCCTTTTCTTTCCCTTCTTATTTTTGTTCCTTTTCCTCCTCCTCAATTCAACTGCTGAAGGAACCATTAAAGGCAGAATTCTTGATTCTCCAGCTCAAAAGAAAAGAAAAGAAATTAAAGAAAAGAAAGAAAGAAAGAAAGGGTTAGCAGCATTGATAGATCATTCCAAAATGATCATCAGCTGGTTGGCATGACTTTGCCTGGCTAATTTTGCTTAGCTAGGTTGTGAATATTCCATCTCTACCATATCGGTGAAGCAGAGTTTGCTTGCTGCAAGCCAGAATATGAAAAAGAAAAATAGAATATATATATATATATATATATATCAAAAGAAATTTAAAGAAGCAGCCCTTTTTTTATTCTCTCGTTTTTAGGAGAAAGGAGTGCGATTCCTTTAACAAGCACGTTGTGCGAATAATGATACTATAGTATTATAGTTTATGCCCACAATTAATTAAATGTGTTTGGTAGTATTTTTTAAAATATATATATTTTACTTGAGTAATGGATTGAAATAGGTTTTATAGCCATGTTCAGTATTCTCCCTTTTTAAATTTTCAGACATAGATTAAACACGAAGGGCTACATGTCTTTGTCTTGAAGATATGTTATGTTATATATTAATTTATTGGGGTGAAATTGATTCTCCATGAAGGATCCAGCTCTTAGCTTATTCGTGAAAGCAAACCCGCGTCTTCAAGCATTTAAAACAGGAAGTGCTTTCCAAGAAGAAACAGAAAGTGAAATACCGCGTTGAATCAGCCTCCATCCACTGCTTCCACGACCATTCTTTTGACATCCATCCACCTAATGGAATCTTGACACGTCACTATCAAGAGGAATTTCTTTGCTTCTACAGCAAAATTCGATCCATGAATTTCACTTTTACGTAGAAAAAAAAGGAATACAATTTTTTCGTTTTGATTATAGAGGAAATGCTTAAACTTGGGATTTCTTGAGGAAGGGAAAAAATTTAAATATTAGCTGAGCTATAAAAATATATTCCACTTCAATGCAACAATATAGAAAAGAAAAGGAAAAATAGAAATTAGCAACAGGCAACTTGTCAAGAGAATGGTGGATTGCCCAAAAACAGAAGCATAGTAGTGTTCGTACAAGATCAAATGAAAAATGTCCATTGGAGGTTACCTTGCTCACTTTGGCAGTTAGAAACCTGAAAAATCCTCACCCACTTTCTTTCTTTCTCCATTAAAATCCATTGAATTCACCAATTCCACCACCATACCATTTCTACGGAGATAAAGGAAAACAAGAAACCAAAGTACAGTTCCTTTTAAAGAAAGAGACACATGCAAGAACATCATCAAGAAACGTCAAACATGTCAAGAGAAGACATAGAAAGAGGAGGAGGAGTTAAGAGCAGAGGCAACAGCAACAACAACAACAACAACGGTTACTTATCAACTCCAACATATCTGATAGAAGATGCAGAAGCTCATTACTGGACATCATGGCTTGTACCTATGTTTGTGGTGGCACATGTTGTTGTCTTCATTGTTGTGATGTACATCAATAATTGTCCTAAACATTTACATACAAGATTTGAAGGGAAGTGTGCTGCAAGGTTTCTTGGGAGGTTTTCTTTTGAGCCTTTGAAAGATAATCCTCTCTTTGGTCCTTCTTCTGCTACGTAAGTAATTTCTCTTATTCTTTGCTTCACCTTTTACTCTTTGTATCATTTTTCTTGTTCTTGTTTTTCTTGTCTCTTTTCTGTTTTATGGAGGGTTTAAAACTTCTTCATGACTTAGCTTTTAGATTCCTGGGTTGCTGTTGTTTCAGTAGTTTTTGATTGATAAAGTGAGTTTGAGGAGGAATTTTAATCCTTTTTGATGTGTGTAGAAATGAATTTGGAAATTTGGCATTGCTCTGATGAATTAAGAATGCCTCGTGCGTGGCTTCCATGGCGGGGGGGGGCGGGGGGTTTTTGATTGATTAGATGCTTGAAGAGAACTTAGTGTGATCTGCTTTAGAGACCGATGCCCATATCTCAATTACTGTATTTCATTGCTGTGTTTTTAGGCTGGTCTGTGTCGTCTTTGGAGTCAAATGACATGAATTTTGAGATTATTGGTTTGAGATACTATATGTTTTTATGATGGATTTAAGGCTTCAGGGGTGGAAATTCTGTGGATATGATGAAATAGATCTTTTACTTTTTCTCTTTTTTTTCTCAAACACTTCTAACCTTGAAAATATGTTTCTAACCAGAAGCATTTGTAAGAAATTAAATGTTTTTGGATTTTTCAGGAACTAAATTAACTTATTGAAAAGTTGACATCTCTTGGTTCTCATCATTGTCAATAACATTAAGATATGGAAAAGAAGGCAGGAGAAACATTAAGCAATTACTTGAAGTTTTTTTTTTTTTTTTTGTGGAACTTTCAAAGGTTAGAGAGATTCGGAGCTCTTGAGTGGACCAAGGTTGTACACAAGCACCAAGGATGGAGGCTTATCAGTTGTATCTGGTTGCATGCTGGTATTATTCATCTTCTTGCAAACATGCTGAGCCTGGTCTTCATTGGCATTCGTCTCGAGCAGCAATTTGGGTTCGGTAAGTAGTTATCAAAATTTCTTGAGAGGCCAATGCTTCTTTGCTATCAACACCAACAGTAAATTTGATGAAACTTTCAGTTGCTGTTATTTTTCGTCGGGCTGCTTGAGCTGTATCACAGGGCTGCACATAAAGATTTGTTATGAAATTGATTCTTGTAGTCTTTGTTTATCCATGACGAACAACTAAGCTCTCATGGTACTATATTATTTTCCTGTTTCTGGTAGTACAACTAACCTTAAGGCGATCTGATGCTTTTGTCACAAATTGGCAGTTCGCATCGGAATTGTTTATCTTCTGTCAGGATTTGGAGGTAGTGTGCTTTCCTCTCTATTTATTAGAAACAGCATCTCTGTTGGTGCCTCGGGTGCCCTTTTCGGGCTTCTTGGAGCAATGCTTTCAGAACTAATTACAAACTGGAGCATCTACACCAACAAGGTCAGTGGTGTTTATTCATTGTTTGACATTTTAGTGTTATGCCATTGTTCAAGATTTTCAGTTCCATTTCCTGGTTATCCATTACTGTGTTGCAAATTGCAACCATAGGAATACAATGGCATTTGTAACGATATACATAACTTAGTTGTTTCCGTTCCTCTTTCGCCTAATTTCTGCTATTTGTTGTTTCCACAGACTGCAGCTCTGTTTACACTTCTGGTCATCACAGCCATTAACCTTGCAATAGGAATTTTGCCACGTGTTGATAATTTTGCCCATATCGGTGGGTTTCTGTCAGGGTTCCTCCTAGGCTTTGTTCTGCTGCCCCGTTCACAATATGGTTGGCAAGGGCGTCGGAATCTTCCCTCCGGTGTTGGTTTCAAATCTAAGCTCAAGGCTTACCAATATGCTCTATGGTTGGTTTCTGTGGCGCTGCTGATTGTAGGGTGAGTCACACTGTCCAACACTTCAAAATATCAACTTAAACACACATTGATCTTGGGGCCCAGGAAATTCGTTGATTTATCATCCTCTCCATGTCATTTGAATGTTCATTTTCATCAAGCTACCATATCATAAGCATAATGGCATAATATTATACAATCCTGACGCGCTCGCCAGTTTGGAAACCCATTTTGATGTCATGAAAAAGGCAAACAGCTGGAACTATTTCACTTAGCAGTAAGCATCAGATGCTCCTTAACCAACATCATCAGTCATTGAACACCGATGTCTGGTTTGATGTTGTGGGGCATGAACACATTAACTTATTGTTCCACTTGATAGTACTAGATGGCCACATGAAAAACCAGTGACCACTGAGTTTGCCATTGCTTGAAAAGTTTGAAAAATTGATGACCAGATTTTCCGTCCTCACGATCAACAAGTTTTTACTTGATTTGTTCTAATGCTTTAATAAAAAAAATGCAGATTCACAGTTGCATTGGTGATGTTGTTCAAGGGAAAAAATGGAAATGATCATTGCCATTGGTGTCACTACCTCAGCTGCGTACCTACTTCCAGATGGAAATGCGATGAAAACAACCTGTAGTGGGGTAGAAGGTCGTGGTTTAATTTGTGGGTTTAAAATTTCAATTTCCGTGTGTATAAATTTGTATATGTATGCATAGTTTTAGCTTAGAAACTACTTTGATTTGTTGTTTGCCTTTTTTTTTTTTCTTTTTAACGTACAAAAGACTTGCCATTGTAATTGCTTCATTTTCTACCATATATATACATGCACAGTTCTTGTTTCGGGAGAAAAAAATGAGAGCAAATATGGCGTCGCCCGGACTCGAACCGGAGACCTTCAGTGTGTTAGACTGACGTGATAACCAACTACACCACGACACCAGATGCTTAACATGGGGAAAATGGTATAGTCCATATGATTATTCAAAGTCCAGGATCACAGCAAGCTTCGGTCCTCACCTTGTTCCTTCATACACTCATGTTCTCGGTCTCACGGTGGCCAGAGGCTCATTCAACAAGTGTGAACGAGCGCACACCCTCTTCATTTCACACCAACCAAACTGTATCAGCACTATTAATTTCCCATCTCGCACTAAATAACTCTTAACTATTGAACTAATACTAGAGGGTGATCCCAGTCTATTTTTCAAAAAATGGAGGTCCAAAAAAGAATGACTGGAGTGCTCCTGTTGCTGTTGCTCTCATGGGCTGTGACAGTGGCGGCCGACGTCGATTGCACGACCGTGACAGGGTTCCTCACGGCTTGCTCTACATTCATCACCTATGGCACACCAGACCCACTTCCAGGCTCACCATGTTGTGATTCCATGATGAGCCTCAATGTGATTGCTGAATCTGGAAATGATAGGAGGTCTATCTGTCTATGCTTAATGGGCCTCATCACTACCTATAATCCTAATGCTACAGCAATTGCTACTCTGCCTGGCTTCTGTGGATTAAGCCTTGGCTTCATTCTTGATCCTAATACAGATTGCTCCTCGTAAGCCTTTCTCTAGCCCATCTAGATTCTGTCTCAGTACATAATACATTTGCCATTCTTAGCTGCCTATCTATTTTGTATCCCATGGTTGCTTCAGAGCTTGCATTAATTGCCTGTTAATCTCAATCCTGCTTGTCATTTCATGTTATCTAATGCTATGTATTGACATGGAAAGTGCAGTGTTCCTTGAGTTGTTGAGGTCAGTGAAATTATGAGGTTGGTTCCAAAGGAGATGCAGGCTATGGGGGACTGAATAAGAAGCTTGTCTCCAAGTACAGTCACTAAGAAATACAAAATAAGTGACTCTTCTTTCTAAAATATCAAGTTTGAGGTTGTATGATGATGAATTGATAATTGATTTTCCCCATTGTCTCATTTAAGCAAGTTCGATCGATAATTAATCTAAAATTTTATCTGAATTTAATTTAAAATTAAATCAAGTAAGAATTGATATAGTTAAATCTCGTCAATCCAATCAAAATCTGATTTGATTTTAATTTTTTTTAAGATGATATTATTTTTATTTTAAAAAAATATATTGAAATAATGTTGTTTTAGATTGATCTAAATCAACCTGCTCAACTTATAACCTGATTTTAGGTCGGGTGATTTTTAATAACTTTGTTTCTAGATTAGGCCAATGTTTAATGTGAATTGATGAATTCATAAAATTGAACATATCCATTCATTCACTTAAAGTTGTTTTCTATAGTGCTGAATCAAAGCTAATCCATATCGAAAGACTCCTAGAATTAGATTGTTTAAAAAGGGAGATATGTGATGAATTGGTTGCTACTTTTCATTTCTTTCCACCGAAAGAGATAGGATAACTGCTAAAAAGTCCCAAGATCACACACGAAGTTAATTGGCAACTGGATTGGATTAGACCAGTTAAATCACTATTCTCTCAGGAAATGGTAAAAGCAAATCCACATTTTAAGAATTGCCTTTTTTTTAACCTCAAGATTTGATCCCACCTCATGCAATGTCGTTTCATTAATGGACTAGATTGGAGCTATTTGTGTAAGATCTGATTGTTTCTTGTGCGATAAACACTTTAGAGAAGAGTTCTTGAACCTGATTCGAATTAATTTGATAAACTTGTGATTTATAATGTAACTCGAGTTGAATTTTAATTTAAACTGTTTTGACATTAACTTGGTTAAACCTCTGAATAACCCAATCAAACTAAGTTAAACTCTGTAATCAATAACTCGAGTTTTTCTTCGAGTAGGATCCCTAGCTGGTTTCGATAGCTATACTTGAGAGAGTGTGAATAGCGCAATCCTATATAATACTCATATTATAACATGTTCTTCGTGATTTCTAGGATCCCAAATTGAAGACAAAGTGAGACGAAAGAAGGACAATTGCACCATCACCTGCTGTCGCCGGCCATATTCCCCTCTCTGAATTGTTCTTTCTATGTCACCATCACTACTAAAAAGTTCGCATCATCTAAATTCTTCAAAATAATGATTCCTTTGCATGCTCTGGGAATCCAAGGTTTACATTTGACTGCTATGGGCACTAAACAACATATACAAGCTGTTCTTTTTAACTGCGATGCATCAGTGCATTCTTTTCACTTTGATGTTCAGACAACCATTGACAGATCAAATGGGACCATCCAATGTTGATAAAACAAGTGAAAGAATCTAGCATCCGTGAATCCACAGTGGGGTAAAGATACAGATTTCGATACTTGTCGGGTTTAAACTTCTTAGCTTTGTGATTGCTATTGGCTAACATATTGCAATTTTTTGGTTTTTATACATATATGTGGGCTATGGTAAGGACAGTCACGGATCTTAACCGACCATACAAATCAGTCACGATTCACTCCTGTGAAGCAAAATCCTCATTCAAATAAAAATGTTGGTCAATCAAACCAAACATTTTTTTATGGAGGCAGAGTTCTAAACAGATGATTCTACAGACCCGAAAATGAAAATCCTCATTCAAAATAATAATTCTACTTGTTATTTTTCCCTTCTGTTTTCGAATTTTTAGCTTAATTTTGAATTTTATGTCGTGTTTTCTTTTCTATTTAGGAAATGATCGGTTTTTAACCTATTTAAAGAGTTATTAAATAAAATATTGACAATTATTCAAAAATAAAATACAAAGTAGGGTCCTCCCATGAAAACCCTTTTCAGCATCATTTCTATTTCTCGTGCTGTCTTCTTGTGTTTTCATCAGCGTCAGTTCTCTTACATAATGTTTTTGTATGACAGCAAAATTGGATCATGAATTTAGAGACAATAAGAAACGAGAAATATATAGGCATAGCTATAATAACACTTGAACATTGTTGTAATCAAAGAGGTTACAACCACAATTTTGGGATATTACATCAATCCGAAACACTCAAAATGTTAAAAAGTTCAGTTCTGTAAAGACAAAGTCTGTAAGATCAATGATCAAATAATTACAACTATAGGATGTTGCTGCACACACCGGAAACGGAAGAAGAAAAACCGATAAGAAATGGTACGGTTTTCACCTCAAGTCGGAAGTCCCTAGTCTATTCAAGTAGCCAGATGCTACGTAAGCTTTGTTTTGAAGTTCAGTATTTTGAGCAAAACCCCTTTCTGAACGAGTTTCTGAATCAGAATACCCCTGAACAGATCTTCTGCTTGAACCATATTTCTCAAACTCTAGCCTCTGCCTTGGGGCACTTTGTGACCTGACCTTGGCTCGAGATGATTCAGTGTTAGCCATGTAGTTGGGGTAACCCGAGTATCCATTAAAGAAGCCCCACGAGCACTCACTCCTTGTTGGTGTAAAAGGGCCTCCTTTCCGACCACTACTTCCAGGTCTAGATGTTGCAGAGAACATTCGAGGGCTATTCTCAGCGGTCCTATAAACTGCTTCATCATTTCCTAGAGGTAATTTAAGAGACTGCAAAATTTCTCCTGAAGAGATGCTCGGCATTGGATTCGGTTCTTTTTTTGATAGTTTTGACATAGAGTCAAAAGTCATAAAGCTCTGATTGTTATGATCTGAAGCCAAAGCATGCTGTGAAGTCTGAAATGTTCTATTACTTTGTTGGGATTTCACATGGGGCTTCCAAGTGTCCACTTCAAGAATCTTGTCACTCTTCTCATCATCAGCATTTCGACTTCTCGGTGGATTGCTGCCATGGTCATTCAAAAAACTTTCTTCCATCCAACGGTCTAGCCAGTTCGAACCCCATTTTACTTTGTCAAAGTCAATGCTCTCCCTAAAGTTTGCATTTGAACCACATCTCTGCATGTATTGAAAAGGGAAAATGCAATCAGAGTTCCATGGTGAATTGCAAAATATTCATGGCACGGGGATAATCATTCAAAATAATCTATGAAAACAATCAAGTGGTACCTTGAGAATCGAGGGCCCATCAAATTTGGTACTAGAAACACGAAACAGGTGATCCTTTGAAGGACTTGCAGGGACCTGAGGAAATGCAGTTAAAGGGTGACTATCACAGAAAAAAAAAAGAAGCACCTGTGTCAACAATCATATCAAAGCTTTATATTTTTCTAGTTGAGTCCTATGGATATGGTTTGATCAGATGGAGAGCAATTCTGTTTTGGCCTGATAAATTCTGCCACTCAAGGAAGTTTCAGTATGCTTAATTACAACTCTCAATTTACAAATGAACTTGGGTTTGGTCAACGACGTGCTATTCATGTTAGAGAGTAGGGCATCACTAAGCTGTCCTCATATGCTCATCATGGCCGTCTCTCAATCTGCTTCCGAATAGCATATACCATTCTTACAAAGCCAAATGCTTTTTAATTAGTTTAGCAACAAGCAGGAAGTAAGCACTTTCAAATTTCACTATGCCTCATGCTTGCATTCTTTGCTTTCACATGCACCTTCTGTCTTACTTGAATAAACAAAGGATAAACTATATTTTACAAGAAGTTGGCACACGGGCGTGATCCTTCAAAAATGATGTGTATTGAGAATTCTGAAGGACCATGGTAAGCATTTGAAGTTCTGTATTCAATCACATTTACATCTCTCTCTATCTGTTATTTATTTATTTTTAGTAATTTCTTTTGTTTATTTATTTTTCTAGTGATTTCAAAGTGACAGGAAAAACCATCTAAATAAACAGAAAAGAAAGTATACTTACAGCATAACGAGAATGAGAGGACTTGCCAGTAGTGTGCGATGAGTCCGACACATAACTGCGACTAGCACGGGCTCGAGCCTGCAGTCTCACTAATGTCTGCATACGCCTAAGCATGTCTGCTGTTTGCTTTCTCACAATGTGGCCTCTCACTAAGGCTTGAAGCTTCACCAAAGCTTTTAGTGCCCTTAGTGCTCTCCTTGCCTTCATTATCACCCAAAGAAAAAAACAAAAGATCAGCTAACTATTCTCACCATGAACTATCATGCCTAAACCACAACCAAATCTAACATGAAAAAAAATGAAAAAAAAATATAAATGCTATATTATGGAATTATTTAAGTTCTTAATGATCAAGTTCTATTGGCACCAAATTCCAGGAATTTTAAATGAAATGGATCAGAATAAGCATGGTATTTAAGAATATGAATGTATGAAATTCTTAAAGAAGAGTTGTGGGCTTAATCATTATCTCAACACTCATCAATTTATTTATTTATTTTTAAAGAAAGGAAAACATGATGGAGAAAAAAGTTTCAACTGGTGTGGGAAAATACTTGAACTTTCAGCCAAAATGACTGTAAAGCTGTGTCCTTGGGTAGGTGAAACTGGAAAATTATTACATACCTAGATTAGATAGCGTAATAGAAGAGACAAAATAATGAGGACAAAAAGAACATGTTTCACTATATCTTTTTTTTGTTACAGATTTCACTATATCTAAATACAAAAATTCACTCTGATATATATTTATTTTATGTTTTTATTTTTTTAATTAAATATTTTTTTATTTTTTTTATATATTTTTGAGGTGTAATAGTGTGAACTTCGATTAGAAAGTTTAACTGTCACATAATTTTTTTCATCAATCAAAGAACTAAAGTTTCAAGTTTGACAAACATAATAAAAGCTAAAAGGCTACATTCTTAAAAAAATGGCAACTTGCAAAGTAACACGCCAAGCTCTAGAATCCAAAAATTATGAAAAACTTCAAATCCAAGCTACAATATTAGAATGTTTGCCCTAAGCTGACACTATAAACCCTACCCAGTTGAGTGCTAATCACTCCTTCAATTAAGGAACAACCAGCTGATGATTTGACAACGAAAACTTGGCAGGAACCTCACACTTGCACATCTCATTAATGGACCACCCTAATTCCATGCACAGATGGTCCGTTTCTTTGTATTCCAAAACACATTTTGATGAACACAAAACTGCAGTTATCATGAAACTATTTCCCAAACTAATAGCTGCATTATTTCAACAATCATTTAAAAAATTGCTGGGCTAAATCAGCAAAAAGAAAACTTTTATAGGGTAAATTAATGGTATCCATAATAATAAAAAGAAAATTGGAAAGTAGTTTAAAACAGCAATTTGTAGCTGTTGGCATAATTCCGTGGGCTCCTTGTACACAACTGTAGAATCATGAAAAGCAGACAGTGAACCCCATAAGGCCATAACAACTAGCACCAACCATACACGAAAAATCACTCCAAATGGAAGTCAATACTCTATGAACTAATAAATACTTCTCAAAACATACAATTTTTTCCTTAATTTTAATGATTAGGGGCATCTTAGATTAATTAATTATCTTAAAAATAAATTCACAAGCGCAGACAAGAGACTGGGGCTGGACTAGTGATGAAAGCATATCTCATGAAGTCACGAAGATGGTACTAACACATGTGAGGACATGAGACACGTGCAAGGGAAGAATTTAAAAAAAAAAATAAAGAGAGAATCAACTCCTTTTGAACTATAGTCTAAAAGTTTGATGGTGATATTACTTGAGGGAGAGATCCAACAGGCAAATGCATTAGTGTGGGTTACAATTCTTGGCCATGGAAGGAACTGTTTTTTGCTTTGGCTTTGGCCCACTCCGAGGAAAGATAGCCTTTGAATTGTTTTGGGAAAGGAATAGTTGTTATCAACTAATAAAACCAAGTGATAAAAGGTAGTTGAATTTGGCTAATAATAATTAAGAAAAAAAAATCAGAACTAGGAAATTAAATTAATTAATTTTTCTAGGTGGGATTGCATTTATTTCTTAATTGTTGAATCTCCCATTTGAAAAGTTAAAAAATTAAATATGAATCTTGGAAACCTTCATGCATCTAACAATCCAAGTTCCAAGCCAATCCTAAAATGATTCAAGATTAATTGTTTTGGAAAAAATCAAGAAAATTAATTAATTCTCCATGCATCCCCAAATAATTCCAATTCCCAAGTACCGAATTTCATAATTCAAAATATTTCTTTTCCCCCCCTATATTTCCTCATCAACCAAGAGAGTCAGGCAAAAAGAAAAAAGAAAAAAGAAAAAAGAAACTCTGCAGTAAAATGACTAAAAGACCAAATCACACAAAGAAACAAACGTAATGGCCTCATATTGAAAGGGTGTTTATGGAAGAAAAATATCACGATCATGTCAAGAAATAAAAAAAAATAGGACACTTAATTACCAAATAACCACGAAAGGCAGATTGAATTTTAACAGCCGACACTTCCTCCACAAACCGCCGGTGACTGCCACCAACATTACCACCACCTCTCCCACCAGGACCACCACTAGTCAATCTAACAACCTCAGCAGCCGCTTGAGCAGCAGCAAGTGCAGCTTCAGCAACAGCAGCAGTAGCAGCTGCCACAGCTATTGCATGTTTATTAGCATCCAAATTGCTAGCATCAAAATGAGTAGTTGACACCGAATCTTGATCAACCTTGTTGGACTGTGACAAAGAGGGTGTTGTTTTTGAAGATCTAGACTTCTTCCTGGGGCCAAAAAGTCTCCGGAAAAACCCCATCTTTCATAGTTCAAAAAAGATGGGTTCTTTGAGGGAGTTTCTGGTTAAAGAAAGCATTTTTAAGTCAAGAAAGAGAGCTGAGTCACTTCTGAAAGTGTTGTGTGTTTTTGTAATGTAAGAACATGGGAGAGGCTTTTAGATTTTCTTTAGGACAGGAAAGTGAAGAGAGATTGGATTGTGTGTGTTGTGTAAGAGAAGGTGAAGGTAGACGCAAGTGAGTGGCGTTTGTAGGGCACGTGCTGAGGGTAGGGTGGAATGTCTAGGGTACTAGGGTAGGCTATTTATGGGCCAATGATGGGTATGGGGTGCCTAGCTTTGATTATCAAGTTTTAATGGAGGTAGTGAAGTTTTCAAATTTGGGGTGATGATTACTCTCGACGATTTAGTTAATTTTGGTTAGCTATGATTTTATTGGCAGTTGATAGTCATTACAAATGAAAATATCGTTTGAAAATATATTTAATGTGTTTTTTATTTAAAAATTATCATACTAATATTTTTTTTATATGATTTTAATATTTAATGCTAAATTTAAAAAGAAATATTTAGAAAATATCAATTTAATTTTTTTTAGATAAAAAATATTAAGAAACA
>Ga0307510_10008075_pt1 | contig 12530 bp, 11 predicted proteins | sample 12_EM_MG_FD_207224 | JGI IMG/M metagenome (GOLD analysis project Ga0307510, IMG submission 207224) | Populus trichocarpa ectomycorrhiza microbial communities from riparian zone in the Pacific Northwest, United States - 12_EM | ecosystem: Host-associated > Plants > Roots > Unclassified | place... | reverse complement strand
TTTTTCTTCCCTCTCTCTTTTTCATGTGGGGTCATAGGAGTTAGGGCGAATATTTCCTTCTAACGTTCCAAACATTCATCATAATATTATTATTTTATCTCATTTAAAGACGGATACCAAGGCTTCTTCTAGAAGAATCATGACCCAACCGTTGCTTAACAACTAAGTTAAAATCAGAGCATGAGAGTATCCAAGAAACCTCAACAATAATATCGTAATCACCCGCCAAATTCTACGACTTGTCTCAATACTAATTATTTGTACTTTTATCTATTTTTGTCATAAGAAGAAGACACATATTGTCACAAAGGCATTCCATGCAGTGGACATCTCTCTTCCAGTAAACGGGAGCAGAGACATAGAAATTCATATTAAAGGACTTTCTAAAATTGAGGTGGGAGATTGGCAAGGTAGCGGATCTAGAAGTGGAATGGCATGTAATGATAGTTTAGAGGACTTGGAGATGGAAGGGGAGGAGGATGACGATAAAGGATGGGAATATGATCACCGGAACTAATGTCCTCGCCATCATTAACTATCACTCGCCCTGTGTTACCAGAAAACTTTATATCCGCCACACCTCTTTTTATAACTTGCCAGGCGTATTTTGCCACCCTTCCCTTAAGCGAGCACTAGTGCGATTCCGACTCATACGAGAACTTACGGTACTTCACCCCCACCCCCACTACTATACCCTATAGAGAGCCCCTGTGGAGGAAGCCATATTTGCGCGATGTGGAAACCGCAGGCCATGATGACTTATATCTCCAGGAGGCCGCGGCTGGTAGTTTGGGATTTAGCACGGGGGAGGGGAGGGGGAGGGGGGAGAGGAAGGATGTGAGAAGTAAAGCATAACCCATGCGAGATGTTTTTCGTTACTGATTTTCCTTTTTCCTTTTGGTCTCTCATTTCTGGAGAAGTGGAAGGTATTGCGTTGATGTGGTTACAGGGGTATCATACGTACGGTACTCGAGCACAGTACGTGTTTCCAGTCATCCTATTGTTTAATGGTTACCGGAAGGGCTCCAACGCTCTTCGCGAGGCTGGCGGCGGGGGGAGTTCTAAATTGCGGGTCTTCTGTTGGCGCTGGACTGCGTTGGGGACGGGCGACGGATAGGCGACGAATCATGATAATGCTGCCCGCAACTGGAAGTTTGACCAGTGGGGACTGCAAAAATTTCAGGAACAGCTCAAGACTAGCTCCCTGTGCCCGAGCACTTGGAGCGAGATTAAATGCCAGTAAACAACAACCGGTAGCACTGAACTCTAACACTACGCCCTGTCTCTAAAGACTGTAACAGCGAGAAAAGAGGCCTTGAGGGGATAGAGAGATCTAAAATGAAATCACTGGAAGGAGCCTCGTGGCTTTCCTATTCACACGGCCTATTGTTGTCGGTGTGTGTTTAGTCTCAGTTCACGGTCATTTAACGTCACCTCAAGTATAATGGAAGAAACTACTCGTAGAACCCCTGTAACCTTTCGAGACCGGGGCAAACCCGCGAGGCATTGCCGGTTCATAACCAATAGAAAGAGGCAGCAGCAGCGAGTCTAGCTGTTCTCTATTGTTTTATCCAATTTGCAGAGCTAGCACAGGCGCCACGGCGAAAATGATACATGAGATGCGCATTAATTCCACCACCCCCGGGTAGCCATCTTTACAAATTTGTCAAGTAGTCCTCAATTTCCTGAGGGCTCAGTTTCCTGAATCTAGGACCCTGAGAATTGGCAACCCCTTCGTAGCCCAGCAAATGATCTGCTGGAGGCCCAACAATCCCGATCTCGACAGTGTCTCCGGACATCTCGCCCTCAATCTATACCCAGCCGAGTCACATCAGATAGCTGCTCACAAAAGGCACCACATAACAGGCAGCAGAAAAACTCACAGTCTCCTTTAGGGTCAACAGAGCGATGTGGATAGCATCTTCCAACTCTAATCCCTCGGCATACCGCTTCTCAAGGAAAGTTTTCGCAGAAGTAGCACTCTTACCAATGGCAGTCGCCTTCCACGGGAAATAAGAGCCAGATGGGTCAACCTAGTGAGAAAATTCTCCCTTTTAGCCTTTCTCCGTACCAGCTCGAGTAACTAATTATATCATACCTGGTACAACGCTGGGCCACCCTTCCCAGTGCCCGCTGGCTTATCGTCCCATCCAGCCACAAGCAAGCTAACACCAAAGGGCCTCACGCCTCCACTCTGAGTAGCCTCCTGCATAACCTTGGCAACGTCCTGAACCAGTATTCTTGTAGGGGGGTATTCGTTGTAAATTCTCTTGTAGTCACTGTGAGAGACCTTTCTAGCCTTGTCCGTGAGAACTCTGTAGTCCGGCCCCATACCCGAGTAAATCATTCCGATGTTGGGTGTTATACACGATATCTTCTCAAGGGAACATGAGTTCATAAGGGGCGTTGAAGACTTCTTTTCTGTTGCAAGAACGACACCATTGGTAGCTATTTGATGGGAATAGCCGATCAGACAAGAGCTGCCAAACAAAAGCTAAAGGGCGCTGGAGATAACGTTATGTGTACCTTTGATTCCGAGACTGGTTACTCCCTGGTTAACTGCGTTGAGCGCATATTCTGGAGAAACCCCGTCGAATTAGCACCCTGGATTGACCCCCACCACCGTTCTCTACCCCACATCCATCTTGAAATCTCCCCCCCATCTCCAAAATCCATCCTCAACCTCCCGACTTCATCAAACCGTGACCTAATCCAAACGGATTTAATGGAGGCTTACCGATCTGAACGAGTTTTCCGCTACACGCATCCACTTGTCAGCAAAGAGCTAAGAGCCTCAAAGTATAGTGGGGCTCCGTACCTAGGGGAGAATGTAGTGAGGGAGAACGAATATCTATCGGCCATGGTTAATGTATATTGGGTATATCAAGTACAGGCCGAGAAGGACGAAATCGGAAGAGATGGGTATGGATGGAGGCGATTATGGAGCTTCTGTGGAGTTGGGTGTAGCTTGCGAGGTGTGCAAGATGGGTAAACAATTGAATTACCCCACGAAGGGGTTACCCTGTCAGACATTGTTGGCTATCACTCGCCTTTGGGCTGAGGCTTTGGCACTTTGTCATCCACGAAGAAAGCATGGAAAATGCGACCAAAATCCCTACTGGATGCTTCTTTAAGCTACGAGCTCCAAAAACTCCCCGATATTTATTGTCAACTAAACCCCATTATCTCTATTATCAGTCTCCCAGCCCTTCCAAATATTAGACATTCTCCACCCCTCCAACTTACACCAGACGAACTTATTATATCATAGCTCAATGCAGGACACCCCAAAACTACACCCAACCCCCTCCCACAATCCCCATGCTACCAACAAATACTCCCTACCCAGCCTAAGGCGTTAGTAGTCATACCACCCTAACGAAATCCCCATCTCAGCCCCAGCGGTCTTTAAAAATGCTGCTACGCCTTCTCCCAAGGGTGCCCCCAATCCTGTCTCACTCCACGTAAACTTGCACACCTGAAAAACCTCCTCCAGCTCATTTCCCAACCCTTCAAACTTTCCACACGGACAAGTGCCCAAATCTACCCCCTCCGTATAAGCGAGTACCAAAACAGAGTACCTATAAAACGCCCGGTCGACCCGGAAAAGTTCATTCCTGCTCAAATCATAGGAAGAAAAATTGATAGCCAATCCACGACCACGGCGCTCTTTGTACTCCAAACAGTTCCCAATAAATTCCCTACGCCAGAGGTCGACCAAGTCCTGGTTCCGATGCAGCTGGGTCATTTCGGAGACTCCAATCTCAGAGCCTCCGTCCATAATCCCACGAACGTCAGGTCCAAGAGCCAGACTTGGGATTTCCCTTCCCAGAGAAACCTGTTTATTGAGGAGCATCAATGCATCGTCGAACAGTGCCCCAAAATGATTTCTGCAAACCGCCTCGCATATTTCGAATTTGTTGGATGCCCAAACTGTATAGCACTCCTTGTTCCTACCCACCATGCCACTAAGGGAGGAGTGGTCTGAAAGAGCCTTCATTCGAGATAGTATGTCCGCTGGAGTCATGGCTTTAGTCCTAGTTGGAGTTGTAGTAGTTAGTTGTGGTGGTTGGCAGGTATAAGAACAACTATCGTACGAACTTATAAACCAACTATCAGCGAGGCATTTTGAAGGGCATTAAGCTGTCTGAAGCTTCCTTTCAAGATTGGATCGGCCAAAGGACTTGAATGGCAAGACCTCGTACCTCAATTAGCCCCACTTGAAAGTCACGCATATGCCAACAACATGTAACAAGAAAGAGTACAATCTCTTATCATAGAAACCAAACATCCTACAACCTCCCTTGGGTTAGGATCTGAGTTAGGCTTAGCAAGCTAACGGACACAACCACAGGTCCATCAAACGGGAGCCGTGTTGCGCTGAACAGAAACTTGAAAAATTGAGCCCGCTAGGACCCTTTTACGCTCAGGTAAGTCGGAGGTTGTTCACAAGAAAGAATTAATTACAACTATTCAAACCTTGATTTATGAGCTCCTCCTTTTCTATCAGGAAGATATTCGTTCCTCCGCTCAGTACCGGGTGTCGGGAGCCTTCTCGTTTCCTAGAAAAGCTCATGAACAAACGGTACTAGATTGGGTAATAAGAGGCTTGTTTCTCAAGACGCCGAAACTCCCTTTCCATGGAACATGTTGTCTTGCCTCGACAGTATCACCGCCACACTATAAGAGCCGAACCTATAAAAGACGAAGGTTCCGAGACAGCGTTCTCTTAATGAAATTCATCCAGCAACCAAGCACAACAGGCAAGGCTTATGGTCAAGGAAACAGAGACAAGAGAGCCACGGTTTAATGCGATAATCTTAGCCGTCGATGAACAACAAGATCACCCCCGAATGGTTGACTAAGGAGTATTACCGTGCTTAGAAAATCTTGAAGAATAGCACTAAGCCCAAACTGTGGCATATGATATAAGTGCTCAGTTGAAGAAATCCAACGAAGAAAACCCCATTGTAAGATACCATAACATCGTGGTTGCCTATTTGACCCTACACCTTGTGCCTCCTGCAGCACTCTGTGCTGATGGTAAATGCCGGCTGCCAAGTGCCAAGTCCTAGGACACCAAACCCTAACCCATCCCACTAACTAAACCATTTTCTTTTTTCCTCAAGATCCCCTCCATCCTTCCATCCCAACACCCTCCCCCTCAGGACTCCCTTCTCTTCTAATCGAACTACTCGAGTGCAATTACCATCACTAGGTCCCCCGCCTCTCCGTAAGTTACTACCCCCTCTTCCCTGCATCCAATACCAGCGCACCCCATAAAAAAAAAAGGCAAATAAACCACATGATGAGCAGTTTTATACTCCCAAGCAAAAATAGGAAGAGCCGTATGAGTCCTCCTCACAAATAAAACGCTCCCGAGTACTCCGTTTGCGGGGAAAGGATGGCGGTGTTGAGGACTATGCTTAGACCATTGGGTTCTGATATCTCTCCCCCAATTATTCATGCCATGCTGTGTTTTTGAAACGTTTGCTTTATGGAGGAAACTGGGGGCTGACTTAAGTTTGAGATTAGAAACTTCCGAGATTTTTCGCTTTTGCGTACCACAATACCACATGGGCAGTTCCATTGGATCCGCAGAGATATAATGTGAGACGCACTGCGTATCCACGTGGCTTACACAGCGAACTTCCCGCTCTGGTGTGGATCTTTGATCGATGACGCTAAGGCATTATACGGTAGAACTCTCCACGATTTATGGCCTGCCGTTGCGCCAACACAAATTTCAGATCGTTGTACCGCCCTCGAACTCGGTGTAAATCAGAAGGTATAAAAAGGACCTAGAGGGTGAAGCACGGTATGTTGGAACAGTGTGTTAGCAGCCAAGATTTCAGCTCCTCGAACTGGTAGGCGAGGCAAGCCTTGCTGAAGTGGGCCAAACCGTCCTCACACCAGAAACCCACCATCCTCCGTAGGAAGTTACAAATATCACCACTTACGGGCCACACTGCGCTCTTAAAAACCCGGGCAATTGGCAATCCAATCAGGCCTCTTAATGTCACTACGCTTTGGCCCCACCACATGGCATCCTACATGTCCCAGTCGCACACAAACACCTGCCCTGCGGCACATCCGATCTATGCCTATTTTTCCCGCAGCACTCACAAGTCACATTGACGGGTAGAGAATGGAAATATATATAGAAAACAGCAGCTCATATCCCCAATCTAATGCAACCCACAGCCAAAAACCAAAACAGAAAAAATGAGCGCACGTGGAGAAAAAAGTAAAGGAAGCGTAGCAAAATTCAACAAGAACATCATTCCCAAACACCCACATTTCTCGCCTTCCAACCTATACGGCAACCGACCCACCGATCCACCTGCTCAATAGACTATCCTCCACAATTACACTGCTAAAATTAACCCCACTGCCGCCACCACAGCGAACCCATATCATCATTCAATTTCGTATACCATATCATATCCCGCACTCACGAACCGCAAATTCCCAACCAAAGAGGAAAAAAACAATTGACAGATATAAAAATCTGATGAGATTTTTCGAAAAGATTTGAAAGAAAACTAAAACACCCTAAAGGACAATCCCCGGGTCAACCCCGAAGAACACCTAAGCTAGAGAAACGTTATAAAAAAATTTAACCTAAAAACCAGATAATATTATGGTGCTTATCATAAGGTCTTGAATTTTTTTCCTTTTTTCCATCCTTCGTTTCCCCCTCACCCTTCAAGATGCATAGATAGACAAGACAGAGAGACAAGAAAATATAAGCCAAGTTTTAGTTTTAGTAAAGACGTGAAGAGAAAAAAAAGATGGAAAGCAGAAAGTAGTGGGTAAAAAAGAGCCTAGATATGCTACCAATGAGAAAAGAAACAAAACGACAACAAATAAAAAACAAAAAACAAAAAACAGGAGCCAGTTTTTTCGTTTTCCCATCCTTCCTTCGATCCTTCCTCCCATCCTTCCATCCATAACTCCCCTTTTTGTCACGCCATTGCAGAAAGAGAGAAGAAAGCCCAGCAAATAATGTCGCTTGCTCGTGACAAAGCTCCAGAGTCCAAAATATACTTGGAGAAAAAGAAAACACCCCGACAAGAAAAAAAAATGCAGAGAAAAGGAAACCAAAGAGCCATTAATAACTCAGTCACTGACTACCTTGCGAAACCGCCTTGGCCAGCCTGTTGACCGTGCTGTGGTTGTTCGTAGGGTTGACGACCGTAATACTGTTGTGACTGTTGCGGCTGCTGGGGGTATCCATGTCCCGCCTGTTGTTGCTGTTGCAGGGGAAGGTAGGATGCCCCACCGTACTGTGTAAATCCGGGACTCTGGCTTCCAATACCCCTGGGGGAAGGTGATATTTGTGAGCGCTGTCCAGGCTGTTGCTGCTGCTTCTGCTGTTGTCTCTGAGCAATGGCCTGCTGGACGGCAGCACTATTGAAGTTACCACCTTGCGTCCACGATTCTCTCATTTTGCGCTTCTCTAGCTCTCTAGCCTCGATTGCCCCCAGAAGTCCCGCTCGGTGAGGCGGCTGCTTCTGTTTCGCATTATCAAGATGTAACAACGTTGAACCTGTTTGCTTTGCAACATATTCCTGCTCTCGCGCAGAGAGGTGATTTGAGATGTCCACAGTGCCGGAGGCTAATCCACTTGAAGCGAATGCCGCCTCCCCGCCGCGAGAAGCGGGCCGAGGAAGGTGTTCAGCAGAAGGATTGCGGCCGCTCGTTGGGGAAGTGCCCGAGGTTTTCCGCTGATGGACATATCTGCTTCTCGATTGTTGCTGGGCGGCAGCGGCTGCTGCTTTTTCGGCAACGTATTGTTCTGCATTCTCCCTCCGGTCTGGGCTTCGCCCGCTCCCAATCTGAGCCATTCCAGGCTGCCATATTACGCTCCTGCGCTTTGACTCTCCACTCTCTGACCCATGTGACCCCGCCTTCTCATGCGCAGAATCGGGGGATGGTCGACTCCAAGACTCCCGTCCATCACTACCACCCGAGGATCCTGAAGACCCACGATTCTGGCCCCAAAGGTCCCCACTAAGGCCCATTGACTGGCGCCGAGGATCACCACCTATTAAAGTCCCATGGAGAGAATGGGGAAATTGCTCATCCCGATCTATAATCTGTGCATTTCCCCGGTTGACACCCTTAGATTCGGCGGAGAGAGTACGTCCGTGATTGATTGTCATCCCAAAGTCAACCTTAGGTATATCGGGGGAATCTTTAATCTGGTCAGAGGTGCTAGGGCGATAACGGGCATCTCCAACCACAACCTCTGGCTCCGGCATCGTCTTCCCAACTACCTTCATGACTCCAGCCCTCGGCATGTCAGTGTCACGCTTTGGTAGCTCCTCGCGTGTAGTGTGAATACTAGAATAATCCGGCTCATCTTCTTCGTCATCTTCATATTCACTTCCACTATCAGTAAGCATTCGCTGCATCCGTTGAGCCCGCTTTCGATCAAGGGTATCTTCTTCGCCCGTCCCATGGTCCGTTCCAATCTTACTCAAGGCTTCATCACTTATCATGTGCTGCGCAAGACTTGCTATATCTGCGCTGGTGGGGGAATCATCGGCGGCCTCGGATGCGGGTGTTCTGCTGAGGTTTGTCTGGATCTCTGGGACTACTGGACGGTTAATTTGTTTGAACGGGACTTTTGCAGGGATTGGTGGCGACGGCAGGGGATCCGAACCTGCCGTGATTTCACGCCCGCTGGTAAGTTGGACAGGTGTCGGCACATCTGTGTCTTGCCATGAAAACCTCGGAGGCTTAGTCTCCCCCAGCCTAAGGCTTTCGACCCTGCTAAGGGGAGGAGGCTTCATGGATTGTACAGACTCAGCAGGATGTGGTGGCGGTGGTGGCCTGTTAGCGTAGCCTTCTTCATAGGCTTCTTTCCTGTCATTGGTTGGTGGTGGGCCAGCAAGCAGAACCTGCGAATACTGTGGAGCAAATCCTGGGGGAGGCTCGATTGGAGATTGGTACGGAAGGTAACTCTGAGCTGTGATCTGGGACTGCTGACTTGGCAAAAGAGGGGGTGGGGGAGGGGGGTACATTGCGCTTATTTGTTTCGATGTTGGGGCAGATCCATTTGATATCAAGGATGGGGGGAATGCTGGCGGCAATGAAGCCGGGTTTGCTCCAGTATCATTACCGTTCCTTAGTGGCATCCCATCAAATAAGTTACTCTCAGTGGACAGTCTAGGTAAATCGTGATCCCGATGAACACCCAGTCCCACCGGTAGGTCATGTTGCGGCGCTTGCGACCTCATTTGTGGTAGCATGTGCGGAGGCTTTGAGCTTGGGGGATGTGTCATTACAGGAGTAGCCGGTACTAAGTCTGGCGACGGCTGGCTAGTCTGCTGCTGAAGGCGACGAGCAGCGGGATCGATAGCACCCTGGAATAGACTATCATCGGAGGAGGAATCACTTCTCCCAGTAGGCAGTGCTTGGTCATAGGCTTCTTGCCTCTCAGCCATGGAGCCTAAAGACGGAGGACCTCGCTGTTGTCTCTGGTATTCCAAATAACCCGTGGATTCGGAAGTAGAGCGTTGGTGATAAACTGCGGACGTCAAGGGAGGAGTACCCGCAGGAACATGCTGGGGAGGAATCTGTGACGCGGGTACAGGCAACGAAGACAATGATCTTGAAGAGTCATCCTGAAATGCCACGCCCGGGAATCTCTGTCCAGCCGGAAGACTAGTTCTCGGTCTTGCACGAGCTGTTCCGCTCTTTATCTTTGCCGCTGTCAACTCCTTCAACTTCAATCTCCACTCTGATTCTGAATTGATCGATCCACCTTCAGTCACGATTAGCCCCACAACATCCTCCCCTTGTAAATACCCGTACTGTCGCTCCCTTGGCATAGCGAACATTAGCCCCTTGGGATCATCAACACCTGCGATAAGTCTCCCCGGACGCCCATAGAGAGCAAAGACGTCGAACGTGGGAAAGAGCCAGCGGAGCATTATCTCGAACCCACTGACAGCCGGATGGGATTCAGGCATTACAAAGACGAACCCCTCACTAGTTGTTGGATGTTCTGAATGTATTGTAATCTTTCCCTCAATCTTTACCAAAGTGGACTGTTCAATAAGTGGTTTCGACTGCGGATAGATTGCATAGGCCGAGAAAGCGTCTGTAATCGTTGCTATTGGTTGTGATTTTTTGCTCTTCTTGTTCTCGTAGAACTTGATATCCCCTTTGAGAAACGGAACGGCATTGTAGGCAGATTTGTTTGCCTTTTTCAGAGCTGCTTTTTGCTTTTTGAAAGCTTTCTCGTCCGGCGGGGTTACAACGGCCCAACACCTCCTCCAAGGAGTCCCCGCCCCGAACCGAACCCGGGCCCAATCCTCATACTTGAACCTAGTCCTCTCCATTATGGTAGTAATACTATTTAATGTCTTGCCCTTCCCCGCGATCAAAGCTCCTGTGTAAGCTTCCTGTAGGCAGGAGTGCTCAAACATGCACAGCCTGATCCCAGCCGTCCATTGTGTAAGGGAGTGATGTGAGTTGAAGTGGAAGAGGTATCGATTTCGACCAGCCGTAGAAATACTAAGGACGTTCGTGAGAGGAGGCACATCCGGTAACCTTGTCGGCAAAGTGTCAATCTATTAGGCGGAAAATAGCCGGATCAGCAATCACTCATAACTAAAAGAAATCAAGGGGTCAATAGCTACCATCTTGATAGAAGCATCGGTAAGGTTGAGGTATGTCGGCACAACTTCGCCATCCTGACCCGCGGCATCGAGCTGAGTAGCGTCCCATAGCGATAGCACAGTTCCTACAAGTTGAGCAAAGCACTCAACCCACGATCTATCCTGACTCGGTTTACCATCTAATCAAGGGCCACACAAGGAATCAGTATACAATTCGCCCTCACTTATTCCACCAAAGCGACAAGCGGCAAGGCGCTGTATGTACCTGGATTCAAATCATTCAACTTCAAAAAATATCCCTCGGTATAAATCTTTTTGGAATGACTGTTCAAGAAGGTGAATACGGGCTGCAGTTCGGGTAATGTGTCTCGCTCAACTTCGAGAAGCGGCGGTTGGTAAGGCTGAACGATACTCATCGGCCTAGAACTTGGCCTCGAGCTTCTTGAGGGCGGCGGTTGTGGAGAATCCCGAGATGGACTCGCGATGTGAGCTTCGGATATAGAAGTAAAGGTGTCGCGTCTTATCTTTGTACCCTCTTTCTCGGTCGGTGATTTTAACGAGAGGAGGCTTCCAAAGGACGCGGACCAAGCTGTGATTGCACGGCGGCTATTGTTAGCAAGGCCATTTTTGGGCGTTGTTGTTGGGGTTTCTGGGGCGGCTTACACCGGGTGCGAGCCATCTTGAACTCTACGACGGAGGCGTTTGTAGGAAAAACACAAAGATATATATATTCACACACACGCACGTCCTCACACACGCCCGCCCAAACCGATCCGTAAGCACAAACAGTTTACCCTCCTCGGAGAAGCTAAAGGTGAGTGCACTGTAAGAGTTCCGAGTGAGAAGCGAGTGGAATGAAGACGCCAGTCTTCTGCGGTAGCGAGAGGAATGTCGGGTACCGATAATTATGGGTGAAGGGAACAAAAACAGGTAAACTAAAACACAACAGAGAAAAATAGGAGATGGACGAGGAATGGGAAACGAAGGGTAGTGCAAGGCTGAGAGATGTGAGGTAGAACACTAAAACGAAGGAAGGAAGGAAGGAAGTAGGAGAAGAAGACAAGAAAGAAGACAAGAAGCAAGCAAGACAGCAAACGAAGGGTTCCCCTACTCAAGGGAAGGCGGTTGGGTGGGAGTGGCTTGATGATGATGAAACGAACAGGTAGAGCAGGATGGATAGCGATGACCAATCGGATCGTTGGACCTAGACGCAAGAAAACGGGTGGTGCTTTCTTTCTTCTTTTTTTTTTAATTCTACCTTTTTCTATTTTCCCTCTCTGAGGCCAAGGGCCTCCCTACACCGCAAGCTCTATTCCTTACTTACCCAGCCCATTGCCTCCTATGTATTGGGAGGGCTTGACAGGAGAATCTCCCACCTGTTGAGCCGTGGAATCCCGAGTGCACAGTGCCAGTTGTGAGAGTATGATACCTATCGTGCTATAGACTGACTAGACTATATGCCACTCGCACCAGACAGTAACTTACACCACCCCCAATTTACGCCTGACAATGCACGCCTTTGTCCAACCCACTCCGCTTAAGGCAAGAGGCATTTGCGTGCCAGCCATAATAAACTCATCCCAGCCATTACATGTACCCTTTTAAACTTGAGCTTCCTTTCCTTCTTACTCTAACCAGGGATCATACGGTATCCTATCATGTCAACTCACTCTGCACTACTTATGATATTGTCACCTTGCTTTCCCCCCCCCGCCCCCTGCCGTCTCGTCCCCGCTCACTACTATACCTTAGTGGGGGTCTCTAAGTACTAGTATATGCCCTTCCCCAAGCATATCAGCCCACACATCCCACACTCAATTCTGTTCATACCACAGCAAGAATCTGTGTGAAATATCTCCTCCCCTCGCGCCCCCAATTCGCCAAAACTCCACAAAC
>Ga0307510_10008074_pt1 | contig 12530 bp, 11 predicted proteins | sample 12_EM_MG_FD_207224 | JGI IMG/M metagenome (GOLD analysis project Ga0307510, IMG submission 207224) | Populus trichocarpa ectomycorrhiza microbial communities from riparian zone in the Pacific Northwest, United States - 12_EM | ecosystem: Host-associated > Plants > Roots > Unclassified | place... | reverse complement strand
GGTGAAGTGTAAAAGATAAAATAAAAATAAAATAAAACAAGTAAGACAACAACAGACAGAACCCACAAACCCTTAAACCCTGTTTTCTGCCCTTTCCCTCCTCTATCTTCCACTCTCACCCATGGAAGAACAGCCCTGCTGAAACACCAACAACAAGAACCATAGAAAATCCAAAAGAGAGAGAGAGAGAAAGATGCTTGCTTTTGCCATTCACAAACCTCACGTCAATTTGAACAAAAAGCTTGCTTTTTTATCTTCTTGTCACAACTACATGGGTTCTAAATTCTTGCTTAAACCCACCACTAGTACTATTCCTACTCCTTTGCCTCTGTTACCTTCTTCAAATAAACAACAATATCGTACCTTTAAAAGATTGTCACCTGTTTTTTGTTCTTCAAAACCCACCTCTAAGTTTAACCGTTCTTTGCTTACTCAAACTAATGGCCTCCCTTTTTCTCCTCTTCCTGCCCCAGGTATTTATCTTATGTTTTTTCGTGTTTTTTGAGATGGGTTTTTGTTTCTGTTACGTGGGGTTCTTGGATTTTGTTGGATAAGGGTGATAGTTTTGTTTTGTTTTTTTTAGAAAGGTTAGTGTATATGAATTTGTATGTTCATGTGAAGATAAATGCGTGGTTTAGAGGGTTGATGTGGTATTTTTGTGTGTTTTTTGGTCTGGTTTTCAGTTTATGGTTTGGACCCAGAAGTGAAGAAATCAAAGTTGGAGATTTTAAGGTTTAAATTAGCAGAGGTGGGGATTGAACTAGATCACTTTGCTCCTGGACAGTACAATGCCTTAACTTGTCCAATGGTAAAGATCTTTGCATGTTACTTTTTGTTGCAATGCTAAAGTTTAGCTTTGTCAAGGAGTTGTCTATAAGATTTGATTGTGTGCTTATCATGCGAAAGCAAATTTTAAACTTAGATATTGACAGTTGGTATTAGAAAAGAACTAAGGACTCCTTTGTTTTGTTTGAGGAAAAGTTGTTTCTTGAAAGTAATCCGAAAATACTGTCCAGTCAAAAACAAATTTGATTTGGTTTTCAGGAAAGTGTTTTCTTTTTATTTTGGACGGAAAACACTTTCTAGAAGTTATGAAAAATTTAAAAATATCATATTATTTGCTGATTATAACAAATTTTGTCCTCAAACTTTTAATTACTATATATTTTATTTTGAATCTTTTTTTTTCAGTTTGACCCCTTAGAATTTGATTTTTATATTAATTTTGGTCTTATTTTTATGATTGTTATTTGCTTTTCTCTTATTATTTTTTTAATTGAAATTTTTTATCTATCAAATTCGATTCTCATTCTTTTAATTGTTACTTATTTTATTTGAAATAATTTATGAAATTATAATTATTATTATTTTAATTTCATCATCTTTCAATTTTTTTATCTTTAGATTTGATCTCCATTATTTTGATTGTTATTTATTTTATTTGAGATAATTTATGAAATTAGATTTTTTTTCAATTTCATTCTAATTCAACATTTTAATTCGTAAGATTTGTTCCTCATTATTTTAATAAACTTGAAAAAAATATTAATAAGTTATTTTCTAACTCATTTTTCATGACATAACCAAACATTGAAAAGTGTTTTTCAACTTATTTTCTATGACACTACCAAACATCGGAAAATAATTCACTTTTCAGGAATCCACTTTCCAAGGAAATCACTTTCTAAAAGAAAACTACTTTCCAGCAAACAAACGGGGCTTAAGTAGTAAAAAATTTGATGAGGTTTATATTGCTTGAAATTGATTTAAGTAGTTAATGCAGTCACAATAGCTGATTGCTTCAGCTAGCGAAAGATATTTGTTTGTTTTGAAACAAAGGAACATTAATAAAATGTTTGAGCTTTGAAATAATTTTTCCTTGCAAAAAAATTTGGACATGGGAACAATCTGCTAAATTTGGTGTAAAGTCTCAGTTTCTGTGCTATCAGGAACTCCTTTTATTAAGTTTGATTGCAATGTTTAGAAATTGTACTTATTTGTGGTTGCTGTTTTTTGTGTTAGTGCAAAGGCGGTGGTTCAAAAGAGAAATCCTTTTCTCTTTTCATCAGTGCAGATGGGTATGCTCTTGCACTTTTCGTGAATCATTTTTATTTGTGGTGATTATAAAATTGTCAACTTGGGGCATCTTTGATGTCTAGGGGAAATGCATCCTGGAATTGCTTTCGAGCAAAATGTGGGTGGAATGGTGGAACAAAAGTAAGAATTTCTTGTCTATGTTACATGTAAAACTATTTGTTGGTCATATAGTAGTGAAAAGCATTTGCCTGAAAACTCCTCCTTTGGTTGCAGCCCTTTGCAGGTAGCAAATCTACATATGGAACCTCACTCAAACTTTCCAAAGTTAAGGAGATAAGAGAAATCACAGAGCAGAGTCTGGAATTGGAACCGCTATGCGATGAGGTTGTTGCGTTATCTTTTTACCTTTGTGTTTTAATACTAATCTTGTCTTGTATGATGCTGATTTGGGTGATGGTTAGTCCACTTTTAAAGGTGCTGGCCAGTTCAGTCTCTTGATGTGCCTGTGGTCGAGAGCATTCGGGAGCACTTTCTTCATATTGATTTTTGGGAGCACTTTCTTCATATTGATTTTCAGGAACATCTCTGGGAAATGTTTTTAGCATAACTAATTTTCAGTGGGATGGGAAATGAGAGTCAGTTTAGCTACATTCTTTACGTTCTCAGCCAATCTATTTGCCTTTTTCTTATTGCAATGCAAGCCATATAACTATTTTTGGCATCGTTTCAGCTTGTTTGTTATTTCAAGGAGCGGTTAATATCAGCAGAGACGCTGGCGAGAAATCAAGTTATGCAGAAAGGTTATGGCGACCGTGGCCAGGTTCACGACACTACTGAAACAACAAGAATACTTCTTATGTTTAATCATTAATTGTAGTATGAAGATTCCTATGAACCTCTAATAGTTGTAAATTCAAATGAACCATAATCACGGATAAACTAAATGGAATTTTGGGTGGATTTATCTTTTTTTTTTTTTGATACATAAAATGCAAAAAATTTGCTACTTTCACCTTTATGAATGGAAACAAAGTTATATCTCCCTTTTATGATCAGTACAAGAAGAGATTTTAAAGTTGTTCCTTCATTCATATGTGTAAGAAAAAGAGGGGTGGGGGTATTTTCTGTTGCCTATTTCAAATATTGATTAATTTGTTTGGACAATATGTTCTTGTCATTTCAGTTTAAATGTGAATTACTTCTGCCCTTTCTAATAATTCTAGACATTTCATTGGCAGGTTGCTATTGCTTTCACTTATCGGCGGAATGGAGTGCTTGTAAGCTGCAAGTATCGGGACATCAACAAGAGATTTTGGCAGGTTCTTGTCATAAATGTTACTTTTCTATAAAAAAAATGCCTAGGCTTGTATTGTTGAACTTCTATATTTAGTTCCGAGCAATCATTACCATCATTTTAAAATCCTTAGACCTTGTATTTTTAATCTCCAGTGGATGAATTCCTACTGGGAAATCTCTCTTGAATGACTCCTAGAGGGATCATTGAACTTTCTCTGACAAGGGAGACTTTTTTTGAGAACTTCATAATCTATGTTTTTCTTCATTTTAAGATGTGCTTCCTCTATGTTTGTGTTTGAACCTTTTTTATCCTTATTTAAACTTGAACTTCATGTTTTACTTCTTGGGTTGTTTCATTCAGCTTTTCAGTAAATTCTTATGATGGTATCCTTGTCACATTCAATTTCTCCTAGGAATTTTTTAGTAGTGCTTATTTGATCCTTTACTAATTTGCATTTATTTCAGGTGAAAGGCACAAATAGTATTTATTTGATATTTAATTTGAAGTAATGTGTTTCTGATCCTTTACTATTCTGCTTTATTTCAGGAAAAGGATACAAAAAAAGTATTTTACGGGCTAGATGATATAAAGGGAGCAGATGAAATCATCATTGTATTGTGTCTGCCTTTCATTTTGTGAGAAATTCCTTAGTTACTTCGTGTGATGCTTATTAATTTATTCTGATTGTAGGTTGAAGGTGAAATGGACAAGCTTGCAATGGAAGAAGCTGGATTTCGTAATTGTGTGAGTGTCCCTGATGGTGCTCCTCCATCAGTTTCTCCAAAGGAATTACCACCTAACCAGGAGGTCTGTGTCAACTTTAAAATTCAGAGTTTTGTCAGCAGTGTTTATTACTATTTATTATTTAATGCAGTCAATGATAGAGAAGTTGAGAAATTATAGTTATTTAATCTGTGATTATGTATATTTTGATAATTCCGGTAAAACTAGTCTATATTTAGGTATTTTTCTTAGGATTATTAGTGCTATTTAGACATCTTAGTTTATTTAGAAACTAGAATATTAGTTAGGAGTTTGTAATTATGTTTTCCTATTAGTTTAGGACTATATTTGGTGCTTATATATTTATGCAGTGGGAGGACTTTGAATAATTGAATTATGAGTATTTGATATAGTTTAAGGGTTGTGGCCTTGTTTTTTTTTTGTCCTTCCTCTCTTTTCTCCTAAGCACTCTTTTCTTCTTCCTCCTGAAGTATTTCTGATTGCTACAGTAATCTCGGGTTGTTATTCACATTACAGTTAAAATCCCAATTCCACCTAAAACACATCCTTAATCAATCACAATTCTGCATACCTGCAACTTAAACCCTGATTCATCTCTTAAATTCCTATCTCTCCAACTCTATCAACAAATCCTCCATAGGACACTAATCTAAATTTGTCCGACATCATTATTGAATCTAGTCATGTCCATTGGAAAACAAAATGGAGGAAAAGGATCCATGCATGTGACCCCATGAGGCTTATTTATGTAGGGAGAAATAGCATTAGTGTGAAAACACTTCTACACAGACTGAATAAAAATGCAATCCTCACCTTTGTGATTAAAAACCATTTGAATGCTAGTTGCTAATTTTTTTTTTCTGTTCTTCTGTAACCTTATTAACAAAGTACTGTTAATTTCTCAAACGGGTATTCAGAGACCTTGCCAAATTAAACCAGTAATTTTCTCATTGTCCATGTTAATAATATTTGGTTCCTTCTGTACTGGAAATCTGCATCTGATTTGCTTATATGTATCTGTGAAGCTAGGACACAAAATATCAGTATCTCTGGAATTGCAAAGAGTACTTGGACAAGGTTGGTAAAAATAACTTGCACTGCTAGTGGGTGCAACCTGTCAATTTAAAGATGCAAGTTTTGACATTTATTTTTATAGGTATCTCGCATAATACTTGCCACTGATGGAGATCCACCGGGTCAAGCATTGGCTGAAGAGCTGGCGCGCCGCCTTGGAAGGGAAAGGTGCTAGCTTGTCTGCTGATAATACTGTTTCCTTTGTTACATGAGAATGATTTTCGCAAATTTGTGAAGAAAAGCCATCATTCTTCTTCTTTTTTTTTGGTGGATATAGATGTTGGAGAGTCAAATGGCCAAAGAAAAATACAGATGAACATTTCAAGGATGCAAATGAGGTCAGATATGAATAGCCATGACTATGTTTAAAGTACAAGTTGATTTTGTTTCACCTTGTTCTAATTTTTTTCAGTGATAAACTTGTACATCATTTGGCAAATGATGATTCATATGGCTCTGATTCAACAAAAAGGAAACTGAGTTCATATGCTATATGCTATTTTTCCTTTCCTCTGAACTATTTATTCTGGAATGATTTATGATTTAGTTTATTAACATTAAACCATGTTGTTGGTCGTATGCAGTTCATGGATTTTTATAGATAATTGTCCTTCACTAGATGAATCCACAGAGAACAATTTTTGAAAGGCTCATGAAGCTTACTTACGTTGGACATTTCCTTCTTGATATTTAACAACACTGGTAGAAAATATCTTCAGGTTCTCATGTTTTCGGGGCCACTTGCGCTGAGGGATATAATTGAAAATGCTGAGCTATACCCTATACGTGGATTGTTCCAATTTAGCGATTACTTCCCTGAGATTGATGCGTATTATAATCGCACTCTTGGGTATGAATTTGGTGCCTCAACTGGGTGGACAGCTCTAAATGAAATATATAATGTAAGTCCTGATTGTTCTTTCTTTCCTTCTCCTTTAAACCTGCATTTTTTATCTTTCATCATGGAGTATTTATTTAATTTCAGGTAATGAAATATTATGTCGCATGAGAATATCCTTTGAAAAACTGTATTTGTAGAAAATTGTTATGGTTTTCAAAATATGAAGTTGTATTTATCATCTGAATATATTGATAATCTAATCAGATGCTTTCAATAATACGTCTGGAGATAGCTGATCCAGTTTTCCTAATTCTAATTCAATTGAAAAAAAGAAGAAGAATTAAAGGAAAATATTGAAATGAGGGAATGGATTGCAAAGAAGGGAAGGGGGTACAGTGGGAGGGAGCTGAACTTCTGTAATCTGTGGTTTTGAAAGGAGTTTTTGTCTGATATTCAGTAGGGTGGAAATATTCATGTTGTCTTAATTTTCTTCTCCATTTCTTTATGTAGAAGGATTTCTCATTATTTCGGTTATAATCATTCGATCTCTTTTTGAATATTGAAATTAAAATCTTCTTTATGAAGAGGAGAAGAATGTGAACTGAGAAAAGTAACCGATAAACAGGTGTTTCTCTTATCATCTGTTGGAAGGGGGGTAATGCTGCTGTTATATTCTTTTAAATTACCACGTATCAGTAAATTAGAGAAATCTGTGTATGTGAATGTTAGGGAGAGGGACAGTGAGAGAGGGCAAGAGGAAGTTAATCATTCGTTCTTTTAAATTAGGAAGAGATGCAGTGAGAGAATTGAATTTCCAGGGTTTTGAAAGGAGTGATATTCATTGTGGTTGGAAATTCATATCGTCTTAATTTTCTTCTCCATTTCTCTGTATAGAAGGATGCCATATTCTCCCAGCTGCAATGATTCATGCTCTTTTCATGAATATTATAATTTTTTTAACAAAGAGGGAAAAAAGGGAATTGAGAAGTAACTAATAAACATGGTGTTTTTATCATCTCTGGGAAGGGAGTTAATGTTGCAGCTGAACTCTTTAAATTACTAGTAAATTACATATATGTGTGTCTCTGAATAATGGCAGACAGACTGGTTTTAATTGCATGTATTTTGATCAGGTTATGCCAGGAGAGTTGACTTTGGTAACCGGGGTTCCCAATTCAGGCAAGAGTGAGTGGATCGATGCTCTATTATGCAATCTTAATGAAAGTGTTGGCTGGAAATTCGCACTTTGCTCCATGGAGAACAATGTAAGCTAGTTCCTTTTTGGTTGTGTTTTGACATGCACAATCTTGATGTTAGTGGTGGTTATCACCCTTCTTTGTGCATGTTCATTTAAACATGGATTAATTGTGATGAAATTGAAATAGCAGTCTCTGGATACAGTTTAGATGCATTTAGCGCATACGATTTGGGTTTTGTAGAATCAAGCCATGCAAGTTGTCATATTCATTGATTGAGCTACATGGTTTTAGAAATGTAGTTAACTTCACATATTTTAAAATTCTTAATCATATTCATGTGAGTGTTCTTCACATGCAAAAAGGCTTTGTTTAATATATTTTTTCATCCTTTATCAATATTATGTTTATTATGTATGTTCTTTTTACTAATATTTTTCTCAACTGGTTGTCTTTTTTCTTCACTATAGGTCCGGCAACATGCTAGGAAACTTTTGGAGAAACACATGAAGAAGCCCTTTTTTGATGCACGGTCAGTATGGTCTATTTCTCCATCATTGCTCTATGATGTCCTTGTCATGATTTTCAACATCCTATATTGTAATTCTTGATGAGTAATACAGCAATTGAAATCTTTTCTTGAAAATGTACTCTAAAACTCTTACCTTTCTAATTGTAAATCGATTGATTCTTATCTATAATAATATGTAATATTTACTTTAGATTGCCAGATTAGTTGTGATAATTCATTTGGTTTTTTGTCACTTGTGCTGATTTCCTTTCTGCTTTTCATCTCACATGAATTCTTTTAACTTTATTGTTTGATTTCTTTGCTAACCATAGTTATGGAGAATCTGCTGAACGTATGAGTGCCAAGGAGTTAGAAGAAGGGAAGCAGTGGTTGAGCGATACTTTTTATCTCATAAGGTAAGTTACACTTTACAGTTTCCACTACAGTTCAGGTGATACAAGTACTTCTAGTTATTATAATTTTGACTTGGAGTGACAACCTGTTTCATGTTTCCTTTCTAGTTAATCTGGACTTTATATTTCTGCTTGTTGATTTCTCACTGATTCTTAATGTTCATGCATTTACAAGTCAAGTCTATCCTGAAATAGGGCAACTGGCTATACTGATTGGAAACTGATGTCTAAAAAAGAAAAATTACATGGTGGTTACGTTGATGTCCAGAAATCTGCTGAGACCACAACCTGTCAGAGTTTTTTTTCTAAAGCTATCTCGGTTCACAAGTGCTTTTTTTTTTAATTTATTTTTTAGAAAAGATAGTACAGCCTTTTATTCTGGTTTATGAACTTTCATGTCTGGCATAGAACTTTTAAAATATTTTGACTATTTGCTGTTCTGTTCCCAAACCAAAGTAGGTTGATGAATAATTACATGTAGGGAATGGTTAATAAATATTCTATTTACTAGCTGTTGAACTTCCTTTGCACTTTGAAGAACAAATGTTTGAATGATCCCAGAACCTTAATTAATAATAACTTCTGGAAGAGTAGTCCTTACTGTGAAGCCTCTGATGTTTCCAAACACTTGCTTTTGATCTAATTGTTGTCATTCTAATCAAGTTCATGATGTAACCTGTCGGCATTGCTTTTGATGTCTTATTATGTGGGCTTTTCCTGTGGTTCATGGAGTAGATGTGAAGATGATGCGCTTCCAAATATAAAATGGGTTCTTGACCTTGCAAGAGCTGCAGTTCTGAGACATGGGGTCCGTGGACTAGTAATTGATCCTTACAATGAGCTCGACCATCAACGCCCTCCTAACATGTGAGATGTCCATCCCTTTTGCTTGTAAATGTTGAGTTTGTGATGGGAACTAACACATGCTCTAAATTCTCTAGTTATTTGTTATTTCTTCATTCTTTATCTGCTAATGAGAGATTGCAGTGTAGAACTCATGGCTTTTGAATGATTAAAATTTGTTCACTTGCCTAGTTTCTGTTAATTTCGGCTCTTCTCTTTTACGTGTTAAATTGTTGTTTATGATAATAGCATCATTAAGCTGAAATATTCTGTCACCCTGATTTTTTTTAATCCATAAACCTTTGAATTGTTGGTTACTTTCTTTTCTTTTTATCAAAGCAGTACAACAGGGTTTTACTATATCTCTCATTCCAGTCCGGTAAATATGTATTATTCTCATAATTCACGCTTGTTGTTTAGACTAATCCATCCCCCCTCTTTTCTTCCTACTCATTTGTTTATGTTGAGTATTATGAGTATAAGGCTTGTGTCAAGCACTAATCACTGAAATGTAAGACTGATTCAACTTTTGTTAAATTTGCACAAGACTGATTCAACTTTTGTTAAATTTGCACAGCAGCTTATGGCAAGGTGCTATCTCAGCTTTTCACAGATGTGTTCTTCCATATAGTTTATTTCACAGATGTATTAGAGGACAATAAACATTCTCTTGATTATCTATTTTGTTGTCTTAGCTTAATTGCTTATTGAAAATGCATCTTGTTTAGCAGAAACTAAATGCAGGAAACATAATCCCTTGAAATGTTCGAAGAAAACCATATTCTTTTTGTACGATTTCTTTTTGAATTATGTATATGTGCCATAAATTTGTAATTCGATGCTTGATATGAAATTTGCTTATGACAGGACCGAGACTGAGTATGTTAGTCAGATGCTTACACTGATCAAAAGGTTTGCTCAACATCATGCTTGTCATGTTTGGTTAGTGGCACATCCGAGACAGGTTGGCATTTGTAATCTCAGGTTTTTACCTGTCTTCTTAAGGACCTCCGTTACTAACATGTGTTCTGTCTAACAGTTGCAAAATTGGACCGGCCAACCTCCTAATCTATATGATATCAGTGGCAGTGCACACTTTGTTAACAAATGCGACAACGGCATTGTCATTCATCGTAATAGGAATCCAAATGCTGGACCTATTGATCAAGTACAGGTGAGAACATTTGCATGGTCTCCTGCATATGCTTGTGTTTATATTGCTAATTTTTCAACATCATTAGTAGACAATGGAATCTACATGATAATCTTGTATTGCACAGAGACACATGGCATACTCTTTGTTTTCTTTTCTTTCTCCCTTTAAACCAAAAAGTTTTCTTTTCATGTACTTATCACCGTCATTATTCCTGGACACAAGTCTATTAATAAGTTTTATGACCTGCAGGTTTTGGTCAGGAAGGTTAGAAATAAGGTAGCTGGAACCATAGGAGATGCCTTCCTGTCATATAACAGGTATGAGACTCAAAATTGTTGTTATGGTGTCACATCATAACCTTAGCCTTAGCAATGATTACGAGTAACTTCTCTTGGCTACCGAAATTATTTTGGCTTGACTTGATTCTGTCAAATACAACAGGTTTTAATATGGTTTCTTAGAATTCCAATTCTAGCATAATATGTATATCATCACCATGGAATGTAAATAAACTAAGATTTTTGTTTCAGTAGAAAATAGTCCTATCTACATGGCAATAGCAGGGAAACTATTTGCGCGGAATTGGTTTCTTTCTTCCGCCAAAACCGAAGAAGATTTAACCATTTTTAGGGTAACAAATAGTTCTGTTTTTGGTCTAGAGTGCAGTTTAATCTGATTGTTTTGTTGCTCATTTGTGTCCCCAGATGTCTTCCCTAATATCCACCATCTTCTCACCCTTTCCCCCAGCTCTATCTACTTCGTGTACTTGTTTACACCATGTTTAGATTTGGATGTTTTGTTTCTTTACATGAAACAAGTGTTAATGAATCTGTTGCGTGCACTTTGGCAGAGTAACTGGTGAATTCATGAATGTTGATAAATCTACTGGAAGCGACAATCAAGGCTTTAAACCACTTAGAAGATAGCAAATTATGTAACTAACATGAAGATAAAAAGACTTGTACATTTTCACTTGTGAGTTAATATATACATCACAGTTATTTTTTGTATGATGATGTACTTTAATGATCTAATCTTGTAAACTAGGGCTTCATATATCAGGTTTTGATGCTTTGATTTAACAAGCCATGTCTGCACAGTTTTCTTTTCTTTTCATATTTCTTTATTCTGTAGTTTCTCCCAGCCTTCATGCTGGTGTGCATGTTTTTGTCCAAGTGCAGTATTTTAAGTGTGAATTTAATATCTAACTTGGGGTTGATCTCATAGACCCTAAATCCAGACTGGTCTGGCGGGTAGTAGGCCTCGACTAATCTAGGTTGAAGAAAAAATAGGTCAAGGCAGTGACAGGGTAAAAACCAGGGTTGACATGTGACCTGGTCTTCTATTTGTTTTTTTTTATTGATTTTTTTTTGTCTATAACAATATTGTTTTGGTTTTTTTTTTCTTTTTTAAAAAATAAGGGTTAATCTTGATGTTTATCCTCTGAACTTGTGATCATACCTTGTCTTGATCGATCTTGGGTTGGTTTTATAACTATAAAACCACAAGAGATTAGAAAGAATGACAATTTTTAAACCATAAAAGGAATTTAGTTTTGCTAGAATACTAAAAGAGAAGTTAATATATATATATATATATATATATATATATATATATATTCAAACATGGTTCTCTGAGAAGAAAAAGTAAACCGAAAACAGAACAAAAGAGGAACATCCTATTTATGTAAGACACAACTTTATTAAGAAGTACAATACTTACGTTGTAGAGCAAAATATCATTCTGCAGACACTGTTTTATCAGAAACAATATGTGATTCACCAAAAAATTGTTGGATGTTTTTGTTGTCCATTATATAAGAATTGGTTTGGTACATCGATATATCCCCTCACTTTTCTAATGTCAGCAATTTTGTGCGTGCAAGTTCTTTCAACCACAAGAACAAAATACACCTCAACCTTGTTGCTTTTGGTGACGTTTAGGTTATCACATTTGACGATGTCTGAAGCAAATTTGAAGAGATTATGAACCTTTTCATAGCTGCTCATTGGGGTTTGAAGGTTGCTAATAAAATGTTGGGTCGGTAGTCTTAGAAGTTTTATTTTGTTGTGTATGCACAACTCATTAAGCATCAAGAGAGCTGCATGAATGAAGAATCCTGTGGCAGCTCAACTTATTAAATCTTGAAATTATTTTTTAATGAGTTTGAGTTTTTTTAGGGTTAGAAGATTTATATAATCGTTAATTTCAGAACATGTGAGATTAGTTGAGGAACGCATAGGCTGACCTGTATACCAACATTAATAATAAATAAAATAAAAAAAAAAGAAAAAAAAAGAGAGAGCTGCATGAAGCCTCCAGTATTTTACGAGGCATTATTCATTCAAGTAGCAAATCTACCACATGCTGCTGTGACTTGGCCACCTAACAAAGAGCAATGATGCCACAGAACAATGC
>Ga0307510_10008072_pt1 | contig 12531 bp, 6 predicted proteins | sample 12_EM_MG_FD_207224 | JGI IMG/M metagenome (GOLD analysis project Ga0307510, IMG submission 207224) | Populus trichocarpa ectomycorrhiza microbial communities from riparian zone in the Pacific Northwest, United States - 12_EM | ecosystem: Host-associated > Plants > Roots > Unclassified | place... | reverse complement strand
CCGGCCACCTGGGCCGAGGGACTGGCGGCGCTCGCGGACAAGGAAGAGGCGATCGGAAGCCATACGTTCACCGCACAGGAGCCCGTGATCATCGATCACGGGTTGCACGATGGGTTGAGCGCCGATTTGCGGCAGCCAACGGATGGTCTCGGCGGCGCCTGGTATGTCGTGAGCGGCTACAGCAACGCGACGGTTCGCTTCGTCCCCGGCGACCACCGGTTGACGCAGCTGCAGGAGCAAACAGCACTGGTCGGCGGCCCTGAGGAACACATGCTCCGGGTTCAGCGCAAGTGCATCGACCCAGGCACCGTGGTTGAGATTCAACGCACTTCGCATTTTCAGCATTGGCAACTGATCGTGGCCTATCCATTCATGCACTACACATACGCCCTGGACGGCAAGGATTTGACGGGCGACAGCGGAACCGTCCAACTAAGCAAGATCACGAGTTTTCCGCAATTCGACGAGACTCAGTTCTATCTGATCGGAACGAGAAAGGAGAACCGCACGGTGAAGCTCAGCTACCAGTTCCTGCCGGTCGATGGCGCGCCGCAACTGCGAAGGTTGGTGCTGAGCAATGACCCGGCCGACGGGAACTTCGAGGTTATGTTGACGGTCGACGGATTGTTGCCCCAGCGTCCGCCGGTGCCGGTGCTGAGCGAGGGGATCCGCATCGTGGGGCAGACCATCGACTTCGCGGCAGGTTTTCTAGACCGCTACATCGCTTGTGTCGCCAGATCGTTGAAGGAGAAGTGGGTCCGCGTGAAAGCAGTGATCCCAGACCGTTGGCGCACGCCGGAAGTCGCCTGGAATCGCTACCAGGAGATCGTCAACGAACTCGACGACTTGCAGGCGCATCGGATTCTCGACGCAAAGAGAGTGTCGATGATCAAGCAAGGCGTTGCCGGGAAGCTCAAGTTGGATCTGTCCGATCAACACGACGATTGAATCGGGCGTAACTCCTCAGGTCGACGCCTTCCCCGTGGAGAAGCCGATTTCAGCTCTCAGGCTCCCTGTCTCCGTACGTGATCTGCACGACGCGGTTCGGGGCGGGAGATGTGTGCACGACGCGGCGAGCGGCGAAGTTGCCAGGCACCTTGAGCCAGGGCCCACACATGTTCAGGTCAACAGGTCGTGAACCAGCCGGTCAATGCTCCCAATGATCACCGCGAGGCGCAGGGTCTCCCTGTCCAGTGGGTCGATTGAGGGCAGAGCAATGGCGAGCGACATGTAGTGCTCCCTCATCAACAGCAGGTCCGCAACGTACTCGGCGGTTTGGGTGTCCTCAGACATCTGGGTCGGTCCTGATGGGGGCAACGCCGAGTCATCACCACATCGGCAGAAGCATGAGCCGCGCGAGCGCCTTGTCGCGCCCGGCGTCCTCACGCATCCAGCCGGACCACCAAGCACTCACAGCGGCTTGCCATGTGTCGCCGAACGGCGAGTCGCTGGCAAGCTCAAATCGTCGCTGCAGCCAATGCTAAGGCAGCGCAGGAGGCGGCAGCCTCGGCCGCGTCCGCGACTGAAGCAGCGAAGAACCTGGTGCTCGTGAAGCAGGCGTTGGTCGTCGAGTCGCTTCGGTCGCTGCGGGCGTCCATGAAGGACCCGGACACGTTCGAACTGAAGGAGGTTCTGATGACGGACGCCGGCAGCGGCTGCATCACCTACCGCGCTCGGAACAGCTTCGGCGCCGCACTCCAAGGACACGCGGTGCTCAGCGTTCCACCGGCGCCGAAGGCTGGAGCCAAGTCGAAGGAGTCCATTCGCTTCCTCGTGGAGAGCCAGAGTGGCTTCTCTGGCGCCTGGAACAGGAGCTGCGCGAACCAGCAGGGAGAAGACCTGACCCGTACAGCCAAGCGCGTGCTCAACTGGGACTGAGGGCGGGCAACAAGGTTGGAAGAGCTGGCATTCAGTGAGTGCAGAGTGCCGTAGCGACCGGTGGCGTAGTTCACCGTCGCCAGGGAGCACACTGCCACGTCGTGCGCTGCCGGTGGACATAACGCGTCTTGGTTGTCGAGTCCAGCATGGTTGCTGGGGCGGCCGTTGAGCCATGTCATGTGCGGCGCGTCGATCACGATATCGCGCGTCATGTCGACGCGAAGCGACCAGCCCACCCCTGACGGCTGAACAGATCGATCATGACGACCGGCAATGGCCAGCGCTCGTCTGTTGCGATAGCGGTGATGTCCGCCCGCTCAGACCTTGGCAGGCTTGGCCACACCGAACTCCCGATCAAGCAGGTCGAGCGAGATCGGCAGGTCGTGCTTGAAGTGGGTCGGAGGCGGCACCTACCCTGGGCGCGAATGCCGTGCAGTTGCATGAACCTTTGCACCCGCAGCTCGTTCGCGCGGATGCCGCGTGCGTCCGATCAGTTCCTTCCAGATGCTCGGCCCGCTACAGCCACCAGGTGTCTCGGCCTGGATAGCCTAGACGCGCACCAGCAGCACGTCTTCGCTCAGATGGCGCGGCCACTGTCGCGGTTTCAGCTTCACCTGCCATTCCACCTAGAAAGCCGATCCGTCGCGGCGAGTCGCGGCCCCCGCGGACTTTACTTCGATGCATCCCCCTCGGCACACGACGGCCCTACTGTCGGCGTTTGCGTAGCCAACGCCCTCCCTACGGTGAATGTCGGGAACGTTGTACATTGTCCGTAACGCGCGCGAAGGGTGTGATCTCTTCGAGTGTTTGAGCCGGCGAATGGTGCCGGGCCGTTCATAGTGCGACCGTTGCAGTTCGCCACCACGGCGCTCGCGGGGATGCCAGAGGCAGGCGCAGGCGGCAATCGGCTTGTGGACTTCGCCTCTTCACGCTTCGGATGCGTTTTCTGCGGCGGCGTTCCCATACCGCATTTGCGTCTCGGGCGTAACTGTCAATGCTTACATCTTGCATTGAAGACCCGACCTTCCCTACATTGGTCTTCGAGCGTTGCATCGATGCTCGACAAACAGCCGCAGCGAGAAGGCGGCAACTGCGACGCAAACCCTAGGGAGGGGCAATTCATGAAGACGATCGTTCCGTGACATAGGGGCACGAAAAGCACTTGTGCAGCACGGGCGACGTCCCTTGTATGCGCGGGTGCAAGAGTCAGCCCCTGGTCACTTGAGTCGATGACTCAAGGGCGATCGAGTCCGACTCAATGCCTTGCGGCTGGCTTGCCGATCAACGTCTCTTCTTTGTGATGGTGCGCCTTGGGGCCTGATCGTCCCGCGCCACTCGTCATGGCGCGATTCACGACCCGAACATCGGGTGCAGAGGGCATCGGTGACGGGTTCGAAGCGATGAGGCGGCCAGGGCTGCACGACGTGCGAGCAATTCGTGCAGCGCCAATCCGAGTAGTACCGAGTAGCGACAAAGATCGCGCTCGTTGAGGGAGTTTGGAAGAATGAAGTTCCTTGTACAAAGGATGATGGGCGGCTTTTGCTTGCCGCTTCTGCGCGAAATTCAGAACTTCCGTGCTGGAACGCTAGCGAGTAAAAGCTCCGCTGCGGCGCATCCCGTCGGCTGGTCTTCTCCTGCAGACCTCGACGACTGTCTGAAGTGCGCCTGTGCGGCTTCAAAGTCCACGGCGCGCATACCCCACCGAGATCGAACATTGGTTGGCCAAGAACGCGATGTGATGGGGCCAAACGATATGGTGCGCCTGCCAAATATTCGCGTTGCTCTTGGCATCGCGAAACCGTAGTGGTCTGCGCTGACGCCTCGCGTGCGACTCGACACTGAACTTCAATCTCGCCGCCTTTGAGGCGTAGCACTAAAAAGAACGTGATGAATCATGGTCAAGAACATAACTCTCAGATTGGCGTTTCTGCTCGTGCTGGCGACCGTTGGTGGAGTGGCCTTTGCCCAATCGGGCTACGGGACCATTGACTTAGCCAGCGGAGTGACGCACGCGCACGTATTGGATCGCCAGCCCATTTTGTTTGCGATCGATTGCGAGAAAACTTTCCAAGACGGGAGCAAATTCAGCTACGTGAAGCAATATCCGTATCTCGTCGCGAGAGGTAACGAGAATATAGCGATGAGCCAAGGAGTGGCGCAGCTTCAACAAGATCTGGCAACGTGTTATGCGGGGTTTTTGGCCTCCGGCCCGACACCCACCGTCACCGGTGATTGCAATGCGTGGCTCCCGTTTGATTACGAGCACAATTCGACAGGATCTGGTGTTGGAGATAGTTTTGTCATAATGTCTACCACCCCTTCTGATTATTCTAGTGTTATTGCGGGAAGATTTTCATTTTCAATCCAAGAGTGGAATACTCTTTGTAGATTTAACGTTTCAGAAGGGGCCCCGTTATCCTCCGGAACAATATTGTCAGTCTCCTCGTCCGTGGGTGCGAACAATGTCTATGGGCCCTTGACTATTCCAGCCGCGTGCGACCCGGGATTTCAAATGCGCGCCCTCAAGAGCGACGGCGTCACGCTGGCTCACTATGGCGACACGGGCCTTCGCTATAAATGCATGCCTGCCCCTACTGACGCGAACCTCGGTTCCTGCGACGCGGTGGCGGGAAACAGCTTGGTGGGTCACCCCATCAATCCGGCGACTGGTAATAAATACCTCCATGAAGTGGACATGGAAACGGATGGTGCCAGCGCATTGCAATTTGCCAGAACCTATAACAGCGGGACGACTTCCTCTTTCCCTGGAAGTCCTCCAGGGCGCGGGTGGTCGCACTCCCATCTGTACGCACTAAGTGTGGAGGGGCAAGCGCAATATGTTTCGATCATTCGTCAGGATGGTCGAACCGAGAGGTTCACTCTTAGCGGAACACAATATGTTGGCCTGGGTAGCTCGCGGTCCGTGCTCGCGGCGACCACGGACGGCTCAGGAACCCCTACCGGCTGGCTCTACCGCAGCGAAGATGGCTGGCTCGAGAACTACAACACTTTGGGCCAGCTCATCAATCGAACCAGCAAGAGCGGTTACCAGCAGACCTATGCATATTCCGGCGGCGCGGTCGGAGTTAATTTGGCCAGCGTTTCCTACTCGCCATTGTCGGTGACAGACAGTTTTGGCAGGTCGCTTGCATTCACATACAACCCGGACGGGTCGCTCGCCGGCGTGACAGGCCCAGCAGGTTTGTCAACGAGCTTTGCAGCAAACACTGATTCATACGGCCATATCACATCGCTCTCTGCAACCTATCCCGGTAGTCAGACTAAGCAATACATCTACGGCGGAACGTCGTTCGTCGATACACCTTCGACACCGGCGTGGAACTTTCTAACCGGCGTTGTTGACGAGAACCAGTCGCAATATTCTGTCTATACATATAACAACGCCGGTCAAGGCGTGAACACGTCACTGGCTGGAGGCGTCTCCAGCTACACGATGGCCTATGACTCGGGCTCACTGCGAACAAGCGTCACCGATCCACTGGGCACGACGCGTACGAGCTCCTTCACCCAGAACGCCACGTCAGGGGCGTTGCAGCTTACCGGGCAATCGCAGCCGGGCGGCGCTGGATGTGCGGCCGCATCCTCCGCGGCCACGTACGACTCCAACGGCAACAAGAACAGCGAGGACGACTTCGTTGGCAATCGTGTCTGCTGGGCCTACGACCAGTCGCGCAACCTCAAGCTGACTGCTGTTGAGGGGCTCGCTACGTCGGCGGCGTGCAACGCAGTGACGGCAGCGAATGCGGCACTTCCCAGTGGCGCGCGGAAAACGAGTTACTTATGGCATCCGACTTGGCGAGTGCCGATCAGCGTCGCTGAACCGCGCCGCCTCACGACTCTTGTCTACAACGGACAGCCCGATCCGACCAATGGCAATGCGATTGCTGCGTGCGCGCCCACCGCTGCGTTGCTGCCCGACGGCTCGCCAATCGTCGTGCTCTGCAAACACGTTGTCCAGGCCACGACGGACGCCGATGGCCACCTGGGTCTGAGCGCGACACTCGACGCGACTTCGCTGCCCCGGACAACATCGATGACCTACAACGCCTTGGGCCAAGTCCTGAGCAAGCAGGACCCGCGCGGCAACTCGGCCAGCTGGAGCTACTACGGCGATACTGGCGGCGGTCACACGACCGGGGATCTGCAGACCTTCACCAACGCAGTCGGCCACACCACCCAGTACACGTCGTACGACGGGGCCGGACGCTTGCTGCGAAGCGTCGAACCCAGCGGCGCTACGGTCGATCGGCTCTACACGGCGCGAGGATGGCTCAGCAGCCTTGCCGTCACGCCGACCGAGAGCGCGGCCAGAACCACCGGCTTCACATACGACGCGGTCGGTCAGATCACTCGGGCTTCGCTCCCGGATGGGACGGCCATTCAATTCACATATGACGCAGCTCACCGCCTGACGACTGCCATCGACGGTGCTGGCAACTCGGTCACGTACGCACTCGACAACAGCGGTAACCGTGTGGGCGAAGAGATCAAGGATCCGCTTGGCAACCTGGCGCGGAACATCACGCGCGCCTTCGATACTCTGAACCGCCTGCAGAGCGTCACCGGAGCCGCCCAGTGAACGCGCCCGCTACGCACGATTGCCCACACTTGCATGGGCTGTCGGGCACCTCACCGCGGCCGAAGGAGCGCCCAAAATCTCAACTCATTGGGCGCCTGGCTCATGGCGCCCGACGGCGGATAGCAGCGGGCCTTGTCACTTGCCTTGCGTTCGCGGCGGGCAATGCCTTCGCGCTGACGTCGACATCGACCGTCCTCACCTCGAGCGTCAATCCAGCCTATGCAAGCCAGAACACGACGCTGACGGCGACCGTCACGCCGTCAGCGGCCACCGGCACCGTGACCTTCAAAGACGGCACGACGACGCTTGGGACCGGCACGATCAGCGCCGGCAAGGCCACCCTCAGCAAGAACTTCACGACGACCGGCTCGCACAGTCTGACGGCCGTATACGGCGGCAATTCCACGTATGCGACAAGCACTTCCGCCGCGATCACGCAAACAGTCACCGCGCAGGCTAATTCGACGACGGTGCTGGCATCCAGCGTGAATCCAGCGTTCGTCAGCCAAAGCACGACGCTGACAGCAACGGTCACGGGGTCCAGCGCAACCGGCACCGTGACGTTCAAGGACGGCACAACAACGCTAGGAACTGGTACGTTGAGTGCTGGCGTCGCGACCTTTTCAGCGTCGTTCTCAACTGCAGGTTCTCACAGCCTGACCGCCGTGTATGGCGGCGATACAGGAAACGCGACTAGTACGTCTGCGGCGGTCGGCGAAACGGTCAATGCCAAGACGGCGACGACGGCCGTGCTCAGTGCGACACCGAATCCCGCGATTCCTGGCCAGAGCGTCAGCCTCGGCGCGACGGTAACCGGGTCGAACCCGACCGGCACTGTGACATTCAAGGATGGCACCACGACACTGGGAACGGCCTCGGTGGCGTCCGGCGTTGCAACCCTCTCGGTCACATTCGCCGCGACCGGCTCGCACAGCCTGACGGCGGTGTATGCGGGTGACGTCGGGAACAATGCCAGCACTTCCGCGGCGGTCGCGGAGACCGTGAGCAAGGCAACCACCACGACGACGCTGGTGGCAGATCCGAATCCCACCGTGGCGTCCGGGAACGTGACCCTCAGTGCGACGGTCGCCGGCGCCAACCCGACCGGGACCGTGACGTTCAAGGACGGCACAACGACCCTGGGCACGGGTACGCTCAGCGGCGGGGTCGCGACACTGGTCAAGACGTTCAGCACGATCTCGACGCGGAGCCTAACAGCCGCCTATGGCGGGGACACGGCGAATGGCTCGAGCACTTCCAGTGCACTGAGCCTCCCGGTCAACAAGGCTGCGACGACCGTGTCATTGTCCTCGGCGACCAATCCGTCGTTGCACGACAACAATGTTGTCCTCAATGCGGTCGTCACCGGACCGGGAGCTCAACCCACCGGAACGGTGCAGTTCTGGTCGGGTGGGGTCAATGGCTCCAGTCTTGGCTCGCAAACGCTCAGCTCCGGTCAGGCTTCGGTCTCTGCCTACTTCGGTGGTCCGGGCACATTCGATGTCACCGCGGTCTACGCTGGTGACTCGAAGAACTTGGGCAGCACATCGGCTGTATTGACCCAGGTCACGACAAAGACCACGCCTACCGTGACCTTGTCGACCGATGTTACCCAGGTGTATTCGCAAAGGGCCTACGCCTCCACAAGTGGAGTGAGTGGCCTGTACAACAACATCCATCTGAGCGTATTTGCACAGCTAGGTCAGGGTGCGATGCTTTCGATCATGGATGGGTCGACTCTCATCGGCACGACTACCGTCGACGTCAGCGGTAACGGGGGGCTGTATGTGAATCTGCAACCTGCGGGCACACGCAATCTCACCGCGAATTGGGCCGGTAGCGCCCAATCCAATCCGGCGACGTCGAACGTGGTCAATATCAACGTGCTCCCGGGGCAACCCCAGTTGGGCGTCGACTTCCCACAGTCCGTGGTCGCGGGCAGCTCGGCAGGCCTGAGCGCAACGCTCTATGCCAACAATCCGACCGGCGGTTCTCCAACCGGGACTGTCGTCTTTTCGGAGGGATCGACCCAACTTGGTACGGGTGTACTTAACTCGTCGTACTACGCGTCGACCATCACCAGTTTCGCGACCGCAGGAACTCATACGGTGACCGCGACCTACGCGGGTGACCCAAACAATGTCGGATCCAGCGGGACCGGCAGCATCACAGTCACACAGGCGCAATCTCAAACTGCACTCGCGGTGACGCCAACGCCGACGATCGTCGGTCGGACCGTCAATTTGGTCGCCACCGTCACGGGCGTCAATCCGAGCGGAACGGTGTCGTTTCGCGACGGCAGCACGGTGATCGGAACTGCGCCGATCACGGCGGGCCAGGCGACGTTTTCGACCAGCTATCAGTCCACCGGGGTCCATTCGTTGCTGGCCGTGTACAGCGGAGATGCCAACAATCTGACGAGTACGTCCTCGACGGTCACCGAAACCGTCAACGCCGGCGTTGCCACCTCGACTGTGCTTGCCTCTTCGATCAACCCGGCATCTGCCAGACAGACGATCAACCTCACGGCAACGGTGACCGGCTCTAACCCAACGGGGGCGGTCACGTTCAGCGACGGGACAACCATCATCGGTACCGCGCCACTGGTCGCAGGCCAGGCGTCGATCGCGACGGCGTTTGAAGGGGTGGCTGCGCACAGCTTGACCGCCACTTACGGTGGCGACGGTGTGAATGCGCCAAGCCGGGCCGCCACGTTGACCGAAACGGTCAACATCAACAACTCGGCGACGACTGTCACAGCCTCGAAGAACCCGTCCTCCCCCAACGCGCCGGTCGTTCTTTCGGCACTGGTCAGCGGCGGTTCGCCGACAGGGACGATCACGTTCTATGACGGCGGCAATGCACTCGGAAGCACCGGCATGTCTGGTGGGAGCGCAGCGCTGACCACGTACTTCTTGACCACCGGATCGCACGCCGTCACCGCCGCCTACTCGGGTGATACGGCCAACAGCTCAAGCACGTCCGCTTTGCTTGCGGTGGCCGTCATGGACGGATTGAGTCCGGGACCGATGACATGGGCCTTTGCCTATGACGCCAAAGGCAATTCGACCAGTCGAGTCGATCCGAACGGCAATCGCGTCGCGAGTTTATATGACCGACTGGATCGACCGACGACCCTTACCACGGCTCCGGCTTCGGGAGGCGCCCAGCCGTCCGTCGTCTTGAGCTATGACGCGTTGGACCATGTCGCCAGCGTCCAAGACCCAAGAAGCCTTGTGACGACTTATGGCATTGATGGCCTGGGCAACAAGATCGCTCAGTCCAGTCCCGATAGCGGATCGGAATCGGCTGCGTACGACGCGGCGGGCAATCTGACGCGCTCTACCGACGCTCGCGGCAAGGCCACGAACTACTTGTATGACGCGCTCAACCGAGTCACGAGCGTTTCGTACGCGAGTGGTGTGGCGACGACCTTCGAATACGATGGGGGAACCACGCCAACGCCCAATAGTCTTGGCCACCTCACCAAGATGACTGACGAATCGGGGGTTACGACCTTCGTCTACGACAGCCTCGGCAGAATGCTCTCGAAGGTGCAGCAGGTCGGAACCAAGACGCTTGCGGTGACCTACGCCTGGGGAGTTTCCGGAGGGGCCACAGACAAATTGCTGAGCGTCACCTATCCGAGTGGCAACCAGGTGAACTATGTCTACGACAGCACCGGACGGGTCAGCGCGGTGACGGTCAATCCAGTGAACAGCAATGGTGTCGGCACCAACACGGGCGCCTACCTGAATCTGTTCTCGGGGATCACCTACAACGGCGACAACAACATCCTTGGCTGGACCTGGGCCGATGGAGCGCCCTATCAACGCACTTATGACGCCTACGGACGCCTCAGCACGCACCCTGTCGGTTACCCCCTCGGAACTGGCAGTGCCGCAGGACTGACCCGGACGCTCACATACGACAACGCGGCACGCGTTACGGGCTATACCCACAGCAATTCCGCAGGTGCGCAAACGGCGTTCGATCAGGGCTTCGGCTATGACGGGTTGGATCGCCTGACGAGCCAATCCACGACAAGCCTCAACTATGGTTACGGGTTGGATCTCAGCGGCAACCGCACCAGCCGCACTGTGGGTGGCACAACGTATGCGAATACCGTGGATCCGGTCAGCAACCGGCTGACCCAGGCGCAGACCGCGGGTACCAGCGGCGTCGTCAACAACGCCCAAGCCTACGACACCGCGGGCAACTTGCAGTCCGACGGACAGGCAACCTATGCCTTCAGCGACCGTGGGCGCATGAGCAGTGCCACGGTGGGTGGTAGCACGATTGCCTATCTGTACAACGGATTCGATCAACGCGTTAGCAAGGCCGGCGCCTTGGTGCCCACCGGGGCAGCGTATTACGCCTACGACGAGGCAGGACACCTGCTGGGAGAATACGACGCCAGTCTCAATTCGATTGCAGAAACCGTGTACCTTGGAGATACGCCGGTGGCGGTGTTGAAGGAAAGCGGGTTGGCTTCGAACTCGACGCTGCAATTGACGGTGGGCAACGTCTACGTCGACCACCTGGATACGCCGCGGGTCATCACCCGAAACAGCGACGAAGCGGTGCTGTGGCGCTGGGACGGGGCAGAAGCGTTTGGGGCGACGCCGCCGAACGAGAATCCGAGCGGCCTTGGAATCTATCGGTTCAACCAGAGATTTCCAGGCCAGATTTTCGACCAGGAAAGCGGGCTCTTTTATAACTGGAACCGGTACTACAGCCCGAGTGCCGTTGGCCGGTACACAACTCCTGACCCGATCGGCTTGGCGGGCGGGATCAACCCGTACGCATATGTCGAGGATAACCCCGTTGATTCTATCGACCCCTTTGGCCTTCAAAAGGGTGGTGCCCGTACTCTTGTCGATACAACTGCGCTTCGCCTCGCGCCGGACGTCACGCCCTCAGCGAAAGCAGGTGTTGACGCAACGCGGGATGCAATTAAAAATGCGCTCAATGCTGGACCAGATCCGGGGAGTTCGCTAAAGAACTGGTTTGGCTTCAGAAACAAGGAGGCTGAAGATGGAATTTCAAGAAATACGATATGCTTGGTTTCAGTTTGCTCGTCGAGAGGCGGGCAATCCTTTACGAATGATCGAAATACTTGCAATGCGTACGATCCTGCTACAACCACCTGTACCTGTCTAAAATCCGGTCTGCTACCTGGCGGCGCGCCAGACTCTGGAAGGCTTCCTGGGCTATGAAACAGAAACTAGTGTTAATCGCCTCGTGCTCTTTGGTGGCCACAATTTGTCTCTTATTTTCTTTTGTACAGAAGAAGAATGAAATTCGAGAAATTGAGAATAAATACGCATATCTTGATGCCTTAAATACATTTTCTATTTACAAGCAACATGTTTCAATTTCAAACAAAATCAAGCTCGGCGAGGAAAAATCGGCTCAATGTTTGATTGATGTCATAGCAAGCTACGAATACGATGAGATGAAATTATGTCTTTCCAGCGAGAAATGTCGAATATTTGTGGAGAGAGAAAGTGGACAAAGGTTGATGGAGATTTTTGGCGACTCTCCTAAGGGATTTAACTATTACAGTAGAGGGCAAGTTTGCGGAGATAAGTGATTCTTATGCTTGAATGGAAATCCGCGATTCTTGAGCGAATTAAATATACGAAGCGAGGGGGTCGTTGTGTCGCACCCGCGCAATCTATGTTCGAAGTCTCAAGATTTTCCTGGAGCGCGATGCTTGGAAGCGTCGCAAAGCGCTTTTCTATCCCCCAAGCTAGGTTGCGGGATTGCCACGGCTTCACCCTCCTCGAACTCCTGGTGGTGATGGTCATCATCGGCCTGCTCGCCAGCTACGTCGGTCCGCGCTACTTCGACCAGATCGGCAAGAGCGAAGTCAAGGCTGCTCGCGCGCAACTCGACGCCTTCGACAAGGCCCTGTCCACCTACCGCCTCGACACCGGCCGTTACCCCAGCACCGACCAAGGCCTCAAGGCCCTCGTCGAGCGCCCCTCCGACGAAGCCAAATGGTCCGGCCCGTATCTGTCCAAGGCCCTGCCCACCGACCCCTGGGG
>Ga0307510_10008071_pt1 | contig 12531 bp, 8 predicted proteins | sample 12_EM_MG_FD_207224 | JGI IMG/M metagenome (GOLD analysis project Ga0307510, IMG submission 207224) | Populus trichocarpa ectomycorrhiza microbial communities from riparian zone in the Pacific Northwest, United States - 12_EM | ecosystem: Host-associated > Plants > Roots > Unclassified | place... | reverse complement strand
CAAGGTCAAGTACGTCGGGATACCGGCCGCGAGCGCCCAGTCCAAGTACGACACCGCGATCCAGGGCGGCGGGCTGCCCGACGTCGGCGGTGTGGGGACCGCGGTGCTCGCCGAGGTGGCGGTGCAGGGGGCGCTGGAGCCGTTGGACAGCCGGCTCAAGTCCAGTTCCCTGAACGGCAAGTTGAGCCAGAACCTGCTCGACGTCAGTAAGAGCGCGGGGGGAGGGGACACGCTGTACCAGATCCCGACCTCCGCCAACAACGGCACGTTGTGGTACCGCACCGACCTGTTCAAGGCGGCCGGTCTGGACGCGCCGACGACCTGGTCGAAGTTCTACGCCGCCGCCGACAAACTCACCGACAAGGCGAAGAACAAGTTCGGGTTCACCATTCGCGGTGGCGAGGGGTCCATCGCGCCGGCGCTCGACGCGGTGTACGGGCAGACCGGGATCACGTCTTTCTGGAACGGCGACAAGACGACCGTCAACGACCCCAAGAACGTTGCCGCGTTGGCGAAGTACGTCGGCCTGTTCAAGAAGGACACTCCGTCCGCCGACCTCAACAACGACTTCACGAAGATGGTCGCGCAGTGGGACAGCGGCACGATCGGAATGCTGAGTCACAACCTCGGGTCCTATCAGGACCACTTGAAGGCTCTGGGCGCGGACAAGTTCAAGGGCATTCCCAATCCGACGCAGGACGACGGTACGCGGGTGCAGATCTCCAACCCGGTCGACGGCTTGAGTCTGTTCAAGTCCAGCAAGAACAAGGAAGCGGCCTGGAAGTTCATCGAGTTCGCGGTGTCCGCCGCGGAGAACTCGAAGTACAACGAGTCGGCTGGGCAGGTTCCCGCCAACACGGATGCGGCCAGTGCGGCGTGGATTCAGAAGTCCGAGCCCACGCAATTGGCGGCGGCGGCGCTGAACGGGGCCTCCACGAAGATTGTGCAGCTGCCGTATTACCTGCCGGACTGGAACACGATCTCCAAGGCGGACAACGAGCCGAACTTCCAGAAGCTGTTGCTGGGGAAGATGACGGCCAAGGAGTTCCTGGACACGTTGGCCGACCAGTTGAACAAGGCGCAGGCCGACTGGAAGCAGAACCACTGAGTTGGGTGGTTGCGGATTGTGGGGGACTGCCGGTCGGTTTGTGGCTGGTCGCGCAGTTCCCCGCGCCCCTAAAGGCATGCACCTCAGCTGCGTTGAAAGGCACCCCTGTGTCCTTAAGTCGTAGGCAGGTCACCCTCGCGGCGCTGGCCGCCGTTCCTCTTCGCTCTGGTGGGCGAAAGGGCCGTACGCTCTACATTGCCGGTGATTCCACCGCCGCCCAGAAGTACGCCACCGAAGCTCCGGAAACCGGGTGGGGTATGGCGCTCCCCTTCTTTCTGCGCAAGGGGGTGAAGGTCTCCAATCAGGCTGTGAACGGCCGGAGTTCGAAGAGTTTCGTCGACGAGGGGCGGCTGGACACGATCCTCGCGGCCATCCGGCCCGGCGACTTCCTCCTCGTCCAGTTCGCGCACAACGACGAGAAGAGCGCCGACCCCACTCGCTACACCGAGCCGTGGACGACCTACCAGGACTATCTGCGGCTCTACATCGAAGGGGCCCGGGCTCATGGCGCCCGGCCCGTGCTCGTCACCCCCGTCGAGCGGCGCAGGTTCGACGTCGACGGCAACGCGCTGCCGACGCACGGGGATTACCCGGCGGCGATGCGTGCGCTCGCTCAGCAGGAGCGCGTCGCGTTGCTCGACGTCGAGGCGTTGTCGCTGGCGCTGTGGCAGCGGCTCGGGGTGGAGGAGACGAAGGTCTACTTCAACTGGACCGACACCGAGCAGGACAACACGCACTTCAATCCGCCCGGCGCTATCGCCGTGGCGCGGCTGGTGGCGCGGGAGTTGCTGCGCTCCCGGGTGCTCGCGCCGCGTGACGTCGTCCGGTTGCGCGACGACATTCCCACGTCCTGGATCACCTGGCCCGAGGCGACGGACGCCTCGGGCCTCTGAGCAAGGAGACCCGCACAGTGCGTATATCTATGTGTCATGCACGCGTCATAGCGTCGCTCGTGGGCTGCACGGCATTGGCTCTCGCCCTGACCAGCACCACCGCCCAGGCCCACCCGCGCAGCCTCGCCCGCGAGACCCTCGGCGCCGGTGACGGCTGGGCCTCCTACGGCACCGGCACCAGCGGTGGCGCCGCCGCCACCCCCGAGCACGTCTACACCGTCACCAACTGGGCCGATTTCAAAGCCGCGTTGGCCGCCGCCGGCACCGCGCCGAAGATCATCAGAATCAAGGGCACGATCGACGCCAACGCAGACGGCTGCGACTCCTTCGCCGCGCCCGGCTACGACTTCGCCCAGTACCTCGCCACCTACGACCCCGCCGTCTGGGGCTACGACCAGAACCTCGACAACGAGCCCGCCGACAGCCCCGAGGGCCTGCGCCGCGTCTCCGCCGCCAACCAGAACACCGCCATGAAGGCGTTCGTCCCCGCCAACACCACCATCATCGGTATCGGCAGGAACGCCGGCTTCAAGGGCGCCAGCCTTCAGATCACGGCGGTCGACAACGTCATCGTCCGCAACCTCGCCTTCGAGAGCCCCTTGGACTGCTTCCCGCAGTGGGACCCGACCGACGGCGACACCGGCAACTGGAACTCCGAGTACGACAGCGCCGTCGTCTACGGCTCCACCCATGTGTGGCTGGACCACAACACGTTCACCGACGGCGACCACCCGGACAGCTCGCTGCCCACCTACTACGGGCGGATCTTCGAGCAGCACGACGGCGAACTCGACGTCGTCAAGGGTGCCGACTACGTCACCGCCTCCTGGAACGTCTTCACCGACCACGACAAGACCATCCTCATCGGCAACAGCGACAGCGCCTCCACGGCCGCCGTCGACCGGGGCCACTTGAAGGTGACGCTCCATCACAACCTGTTCTCCAACCTCGTCGAGCGCGCACCGCGCGTCCGCTTCGGCCAAGTCGACTCGTACAACAACCACTTCGTAGCCGAGCCGGGCTTCGGCTACAGCTACGGCATCGGTCTGGAGTCCCAACTCGTCGCGGAACACAACGCGTTCACGGTCCCGGCCGGCATCTCCGAGGCGACCATCCTCAAGAAGTGGTCCGAGGCGCCGCTCACCGCCGACGACAACTACGTCAACGGCAGGCTCACCGACCTGATCGCCGTCCACAACGCGGGTGTCCCGACCGAGATCCTTCAGTCGGGCGCGGGCTGGACACCGACCCTGCGCACGAAGGTCGACCCGGCGAAGGCCGTGCCGTTCATCGTCGACCGAGGCGCGGGCGCGGGCCGTCTGCGCTGACACCACCACACCGGGAACCACGCCGGGAACCACGCCGGGAACCGGGCCGGTTCCGTCCGACCGGCCCGGCACCGGCGCCCATCTCACGAGCCGCACCGCGAAGGAGCACCCGCATGCCCTCGCACCACTCCCGCCAACTACCCCTGTCCAGACGGGGATTCCTCATCGCGAGCGCCGGCGCGGGCGCCGCGCTCGCCCTCACTGCCGTCCCGATCCCCGCCGTCGCCGTCGGCAGACCACACCCGTTCGGCCGCTACGGTTCGCCGGCCGCGCGCCTCACCCCGCTCACCCTGTACGTCGACCCGCGCGGCCGGGGCGACTTCACCACCGTCCAGTCCGCCGTCACCGCCGCGACCGGCGCGGGGTACACCCTGGTCATCGCACCCGGCGTCTACCGCGAGACGGTCACCGCCGGAGTCACCGACCCGGCCACCGGCCAACTCACCGACGCCGCCTCCGAGATGACCTGGATCGGCGCGAGCGAGGACCCGCGTGACGTCGTCATCGTCTACGACAACGCCAACGGCACCCAGAAGCCGGACGGTTCGGGCACCTATGGCACCTCCGGCTCGGCCACCACGACCATCCGCACCGACGGGTTCACCGCCCGCCGGATCACCTTCGCCAACGACTGGCTGCGCGCCGACCACCCCGGCATCACCGGCACGCAGGCGGTCGCGATCAAGGTGCAGGGCGACCGTTCGGCGTTCTTCGACTGCCACTTCCTGGGCCATCAAGACACGCTGTACGCCGACTCGTTGGCGCTCGGGATCTTCGCCCGCCAGTACTACGCGCGCTGCTACGTCGAGGGAGACGTCGACTTCGTCTTCGGGCGGGCAACGGCCGTCTACGACCACTGCCACTTCCGCACCCTGAACCGCACCGACCTGGCGGCGGCGCCGTACGGCTTCGTCTTCGCGCCCTCCACGGCGGTCGCGAATCCGCGCGGATATCTGGTGACACGCAGCCGCGTGAGCAGTGAAGCCCCGCACGGCTACTACAAGTTGGCCCGTCCCTGGGTGCCCGGCTCGGACACCACCGCCCACCCGATGCTCACCGTCCGGGACTCGGCGCTCGGTGCGGGGATCGACGCGGTGGCGCCGTACACCAACATGTCGGACACCTATCCCTGGCAGAGCCAGCGGTTCGCCGAGTACCGGAACACGGGCCCGGGTGCCGTGATCAGCGTCCCGGAGAACCGGCCCCAACTCACCGGCGAGCAGGCCGAGTCGGCGACCCGCGAGGCGTATCTCGGGGACTGGACACCGGGGCGGAGGCGCTGAGATGACCCTGCGCAGACGCACACTCCTGACGGGATTGACGGGATTGACGGGATTGACGGGGATCGCCGGTGGTCTGGTGGCCGCCGGTGCGGGGCCCGCTTCCGCTGTCGACCGGCGCCGTGTCCTGCACGTCCGGCCCGGCGGCTCGGTCCAGGCGGCCGTGGACGCGGTGGACGGCAGCGGCTGGACGATCGTCGTGCACCCGGGGACGTACCGCGAAGTCGTCAACGTGCCCGTGGGACTGGGTGAGTTGACGTTGCGCGGCGCCACCGGCGATCCCCGTGACGTCGTCATCGTCCACGACAACGCCAACGGGACGCAGAAACCGGACGGTTCGGGGACGTACGGCACGGCGGGCTCCGCGACCTTCACCTCGGCGGCGCCCGGGCTGACCGTACGGGACCTGACCCTCGCCAACGACTGGCTGCGCGCGGACCATCCGGAGATCACGGGGACGCAGGCGGTGGCCGCGTATGTGACGGGTGACCGCTCGCAGTTCACGCACGTCCGTCTCCTGGCCCACCAGGACACGCTGTTCGTGGACACGTCGGCGCTGGAGGTCTTCGACCGGCAGTACTTCTCCCACTGCTACATCGAGGGGGACGTCGACTTCGTCTTCGGGCGGGCGACGGCGGTCTTCGCGGACTGCCACTTCCACACCCTGCAACGGGACGTGAACTTCACCCCCAAAGGCATGGTCTTCGCCCCGTCCACCGCCCGCGCCAACCCGCACGGCATCCTCGCCGTCCGTTCGCGGATCACCTCCGGCGCCGAGGACGCCGCGTACAAGCTGGCCCGGCCGTGGGTCCCGTCGTACGAGACGACGGCCTGGCCGTCCCTCGTCGTGCGGGACACCCGGATCGGGCCCGGCATCGACCCGGTCGCGCCCTACACGAACATGCGCGACGCCTATCCCTGGCAGTCGATGCGTTTCCACGAGTACCGCGACACGGGACCGGGTTCCGTGATCACCGTCCCGGAGAACCGGCCCCAACTCACGGCCGCCGAGGCCGGGTTGCACACCCCCGCGACCTATCTCGGTGACTGGCGTCCCTGAAATCCGTGCAACGAACCGTCCCCATCACCCGTACGAGGAAAGGACCGCACTCCTATGTCTCGTCTGTCTCGTCGTACCGCTCTCACCCTCGGCACAGTCCTGGCGTCCGGCGCCGGGCTGGCCGTCCTCCCCACCCAGGCCCAGGCCGCCACGGTCGTCGTCGACACGACGGCCGAACTGACCAGCGCGATCTCAAGTGCCACCGCCGGCACGGTCATACAGGTGCGCGGCGGCACGTACTACCCGACGGCCACCCTTCAGTCCACGACGAACGGCACGTCGTCGTCACCGGTCACGCTCACCGCGTACGGCTCGGAGACGGTCAAGATCGACGGTTCGTCGCTGCCGTCGGGGTCCTGGATCTTCAAGCTGACCGCCGACTACTGGAACGTCTCCAACATGACCTTCCAGAACTCCCCGGACAGCGCGGTCGTCTGCCAGTCCTGCACCGGCACCAACTGGAACAACGTCAAGACCATCAACGGCGGAGACTCCGGCTTCACGCTCACCGGCGACGGCACCGTCAACAACACGGTCAAGAACCTTGACTCGTACGGCAATTACGACGCCGCGACGCATGGCGAGAACGCGGACGGGATCGCCATCAAGTTCGGCTCCGGCAGCGGGAACCTCGTCACCGGGGCGCGGCTGTACAACAACTCCGACGACGGGATCGACTTCTGGTCCTTCTCCACGCCCGTCACCGTCGAGCACACCTGGTCCTTCGGCAACGGCGTCAACCGCTGGTCCGACTCGGCGTTCGCGGGCGACGGCAACGGCTACAAGCTGGGCGGTGACGGCGAGGTCGTCGCGCACGTCATCAACAACGCGGCGGCCTGGGGCAACGCGGGCAACGGCTTCACCGAGAACTCCAACACCGGTGCCCTCGTCCTCAACCGCACCACCGCGTACGCCAACAGCAAGTGGGGCTACTACTTCGCCACCAGCTCCGCCAAACTCGGCAAGAACCTCGCCGTGAGCAACGGCGGCGGCTCGGTCACCAAGGGCTCCGCGGTCACCTCGGCCGGCAACAACTGGGACTCCGGCATCTCCACCCCGTCCTTCATCTCCACGGACGCGTCATCGACGTACAACGCCCGCTCGACGAGCGGCACGCTGCCGTCCACGACGTTCCTGACGACGGGGAGCACGACGATCGGCGCGACGATGAACTGACCTGTGCGGTGGGCCCGGTCGGGGGTTTCCCGGGGCTGGGCCCACGTGCTCATCGGACCGTCTCCGTGTGGTGGGTCAGCCCGAGACGGCGACGGTGACGAATTCCGGGTCCGGGAGTTCTGTCGGAGCGGTGTCGCCGTACCAGGAGAACTCGAGTGCGGAGAGTCTTCCGCCGCTCACCCAGACAAGCAGTTCCCCGAAGAGTTCTCCGGAGCTGTCCGTGACTGTGCCGCAGGACGGAATGACGCCGTCCTTGATCGGCGCTGCCGGCGTCCCGGTCGACGCTTCCAGGTCGATGCTCGGGGATTCTTCCCCCCAGTTGCCTGTGGCGCGAACCTCCGGGAGCTGGCTCCTCAGCTCATGCGCACCCGTGAACTCCGCCGAGAGCAACTTGTCGAGGACTGCTTGTTCACGAGAGGAAAGGGCACGGCCGTGCGGGTGATCCGTCATGGTGTCGTTCCTGGGAATTTTTCCGAGATGAACGCGGTGCCGATACGGGGAACCCCGCCCACCATGGCACCACGAATGGTCACTGTCTCCCCGTCGATCGTACGGTCGACGACGAAACCGCCTGATTCCGGAAGGTCGTCATTGTCGGCGAGACTGTTGAGGATTCGCCGGAACGCTTCCGAGCGTCCTCCCGAGTTTTCCACGATCTGCTCGAAGCCGTGTTTCGGTGGATCGATGACGTGCTCAAGCTTCCGAGGAGTGTTGTCCAGTTCAAAGGCCTTGTCGAGCGCCTCCTGGGTGCAGCTCTGCAACCCCAGCGGGTCGATCCACCGGAGCGGATTGCGGACATATGCGTGATGGTTCGGGGCGGGTTCGAGACCGAGCGGATCCGGGGCGAGGTAGCAGGCCGTCTCCGGGTCGTAGTAGCGGAGATGGTTGTAGTGGAGACCGGTCTCGCGGTCGGCGTACTGACCGGGGAAGCGCAGCGGGCAGTCCACGGAATCGGTCTCGGCGATCGCGGGCATCGGGCTGCCCCACAGGGAGGTGCGCCGCTGCCAGACGACGACGCCGTCCGGGTCGACCAGTTCGGTCGGTGTGCCGACCGTGTCCGTGACGACGGCATGGAAGCGTGCGGTGCGATCGGCGGTCGTGTCCTCGGCCAGTCGCGCGAGGAAGGAGGTTCCCTCGGTACGGACACGCGGCCGGTGGGCGGTCTGCGCCAGGAGGCGGTGCGTACCCGGGGCGTAGTGCCAGGTGGTCGCTTCGCCGTCGGGGCCGGTCTGCTCGGCCAGGCGCGTGCCGTCCCAGACGAACTCCGTACGGTCTGTCGGCGAACTGTCCGCGACCACACGGTACTTGGAGATTCGGCGGCCCAGTGGGTCGTATCCGTACTGCCAGCGGCTGCCGTCAGGTGTGACGGCCTCCGTCAGGCGATCCTCCGCGTTCCAGACGTAGGTCCAGGTGTGCTGCTGCCCGTTGAGCAGCTTGAGGGTCTTGCGCACGCGACGCCCCTGGGCGTCGTGCTCGTACGTGGTACGGCCCGCGCGACGGACGAGGGTGCCCTCGAACTCCCGGTCACCGGTGGCCCCTTGGGCAGGAGCCACCGCGTGGGTGAGGTTGCCCGTCGTGTCATAGGCGTAGCTCTCGCTCCAGCCGTGCGCCCTCACACCGATGACCCGGCCCATCGCGTCCAGGTCGAACCGGCGCGTGCCGGAGGCGAGTTCCTGGATCTCGGTGAGGCAGCCGTCCGCCCGGTAGGCATAGGCGCGGTGCTGGAGGAGGCGGTCCGGCACCGATGTGCCCGAAGTCGCGTGCAGGGACTGGACGGTGAGGCGGCCGTTCGCGTCCCAGCTCTGCGTGAGGTGGATGCCTTCGCCCAGGCCCCGTCGTGTCTCGCGGCCCGCGGCATCGTACGAGAAGGTCAGTGTTCCCGCGGCCGAGCCGAGTTCGGTGGGGTGCCCCGCCCGGTCGTAGGTCCAGTGCGACGTCAGCCCGGACGGGGTGGTGCGGTGGGTGCGGCGCCCCGTCGCGTCGTAGGAGAACACCGTGGTCCGGCCGTTCACGGACTCCGCCAGGACGCGTCCCGACGCGTCGCGCGAGATGGTCAGTTCGGCGTCCGCACAGACGGCGTGCGAGAGCTGTCCGTCCGGGCCGTACTCGTAGGTGGTGACCTCGCCCGTATCGCTGTGCTGCTCCACGACCCGGCCCAGCACGTCCCGCGTGAAGTACAGCGTCTCCCCGGCGCCGTTGGTCCGTGACCGCAGACCGCCCGCCGCGTCGTGCGCGTACCTCAGGGTGCGACCGTTGAAGTCCGTCTCCGCGGTCAGCCGGCCGGCCTCGTCGTAGGTGTACGACCAGGTACGGCCCTGCGGGTTGGTGACGCCCGTCAGCCGCAGCTCGGTGTCGTGGGCGAAGGAGTAGGTGGCTCCGTCCGGGTCGGTACGGGCGGCCGGTACGTCGAAGTGGGTGGCCGTGTGGTGTGTGGTGTTTCCCGCGGCGTCGGTGTGGGCGAGCAGGTTGCCCTCGGCGTCCCAGGTCCACGACTCCCGTGTCCCGTCGGCCTGTTCACGCCAGGCAGGCCTGCCTTCGGGGGTCCAGCCCATGCGGGTGGTGTGCCCGAGCGGGTCGGTCACAGCGGTGATTCGGCCGAACGGGTCCCGGCGGACCGAGGTCGTGCGGCCCAGCTCGTCCGTCAGGGACACCGGCAGACCGGCCGCGTCGTACGCCACCGTCCGCGTGTGCCCCAGCGCGTTCGTGATCGAGGTCGGGTGGCCCGACGTGTCGTACGCGTAGTGGGTCTCCGCGCCGGTCGGATCGGTCGTCGTGAGCAGGTTGCCCCGCTCGTCGTACGTGTGCCGCCACACCGCCCCGCCCGGTTCCACCACCTCCGTCGGGAGGCCGAGCGCGTTGTAGGCGGCCTGCGCCAACGACCTGTCGGGCAAGGCGAGTTCGGTGAGGTTGCCCGCGTCGTCGTAGCCGTACCGGGTCGTGTGCCCCAGTGGGTCCGTGACCGTGACGGGCCGGGAGCCGTACTCGTCCCAGCACGTCCGCGTGACATTGCCCAGCGGGTCGGTCTCCTCCTCGACCAGGCCCTCCGTGTTGTGGCGGTGCGTGGAGGCGCGGCCCTGGGAGTCGGTGTATGTCGTCGTGCGCGTCGTGTCGTCGTAGGTCAGGGTGCCGGAGAGGATGCCGTCGACGCCCTTGGTTCGAACGACCCGGCCGCGGTCGTCGTAGACGTAGGCGAACCAAGTGCCGTTGCGGTCCGTCCACTTGGTGACCCGGCCCTGCTCGTCGTACGCGAACCGCAGTGGTTCTCCACTGGAGTTGACGACCTCGGTGAGGTTGCCGGCATCGTCGTAGCCGTAGCGCATCACGACCGTGCCTTCGCCCACCGGGCCGTCGGGGCCGTAGCGCGACGGGGGTTCGTCGAGCAGGCGCAATGCCGTGATGCGGGGGCCGGTCGTGTCGACGGCGACGTAGTGGCCGCCGGAGTGACGGAGGCCGAACGGGACGCCCTCGTCGTCGCGTTCGACGTCGACGCGGGTGCCGTTGCGGTCGCTCCAGGAGTCCAGCGCGAGGTGGAAGACGCCGAAGGTGGGGGAGGGGACGGGGGCGGCGAAGGTGCGGACGACTCCCGTCGCCGGGTCGGTGACCGTCATCGCGCTGTCCGGCTTGCCGTTCCATTCCAGGGGCCAGCGGACGCCCTTGACCGGCATGGTCGGGACGCCCGGTTCCGGGACCGGGTAGACGAGGCGCATGCCGTCGGAGGCGGCGAACACCACGCCCTCGCCGTCGATCTGGAGGCACTCGTCGAGGGTGGATATCCAGGTCGGGCCGAAGCAGACGCCACCCCGGTACGAGGAGAGGTGGGTGCGGGTGAACTCCAGCGGCAGGCTCCCCGGCAGCGCCAGATCGCTCTGCGTCATCAGCATCGCGCCGGTCGCCACGTCGATCGGCTCGCCGACGCAGGGGGTGCGGTCGGCGTTGCGGGCAGCCGGCCCGAGTTCCACCAGGTCGGGGCGGAGTGAGGGCGGCCGTAGCAACAGCGGTGTCGTGTCGCTGAAGGCGCCCTCGATGCCCGCCTTGACGACCCCGCCGCCCGCGCCCAGCGCACCGCCGAAGATCATGCCGTCCTTGGCGGCCTGGTTGACCTCGTCGAGGCTGAAGCCTTGCTGTAGTCCGGTCGCCATCTTCAGTGGCTGGGCCACGGCCAGATCGACGGTCACCGACTCGATGCCGCCGAAGGTGGCGGCGACCAGGGTGCCCGCGGCGATCTCGGCGATCGTCGTGGAGACGGCGACACCGAGACCGGCGCCGAACTCGATGACCAGGTCGGCCGCCGCGACGGCCGCGCCGGAGGCCAGGCCCGCGGTGAAGAAGGCCAGCGCCACCCCGCCCGCGATCACGGCGGCGTCGATGCCGATCTGCGTCCAGAGCTTGTTGATGGCGTCGTCGATCGCGTCGGCGAACTTCTCGAGCGCGGTGGCCATTTGACGCCCGGAGCCGGCCAGGTCACTCAGCCAGCCGGTGTCCTTGTCTTTCGCGTAACGGCCCCAGAACTTCTCGAACGCCTCGATCGATTCACCGGTGTTGTTGTGGATGATCGACGACGCGCTCTGATTGACCGGTCCCCGTACGTCGTCCACGGCGTCCGCGAACGTGCGCCGGGCCGTCGCCGCCGACCGCAGCTTCCCGGAGTCGGCCTCCGGCCACCACAGGCCCAGATGGAGCAGGATCTTCCGGGCCTCGTCCTCAACGCTCACCGGCACCGTCCGTCTTCGGGACCTTCACTTCGGTGAACATCCCGGCGATCAACTCGTCGTTGTCGACATGACCGTCCGCCATGTCGGCCATCGCCTCGTGAATGCTCGTCAGACCGAGCACCAAAGTGCCCGCCGCGCTCTCGATCTTCTTCTGCAACGGTTTGTAGGAGTCCCCGAACTCCTTGCCCTGCTTGTCGTTTCCCCAGGGCTCGCCCAGTCCGTCGAGAGACTTCACGAGCGCGGTCAGCGCCTTGCTCAGATCGACGGCCGCCGTCTGGAAGTCCGGTGCCGCCCGCTTTATGTCGGCGGTCTTGATGTCGAGGACCTTGGCCGGGTCCTTGCCGTCGCCCATCGCGCGTTCCCCCGTTCGCAGTCGCGTGCACGACCCTAGGAGAAGCCCGCCAAGAGAAGGTCAAGTGACGCCCATGCGCGGGTAATTCCCTGCCCTGTGGATTGCGTATCAATTGGATAACGCTCCTCGCGCCTGGCGTGTGATGCGCGTAGACAGTCCGTGACCTGGTGCATCACTCATCAGAACCAGATCCGGAGATTCCATGCGGAAGTCCCTTAGAGCGGCCGCCCTCGGCGCCGCCTGTGTCGTCGCCGGTGCCGCCCTGTACGGCAGCGGCGTCGCCACCGCCGGTCAGTCGACGGCGAACTCGACGCACGAGCCGTACAACATCGGCCTGTTGTCGAAGGACATCGACACCTACTACGGCACGACGCTCGACAGCGGCGGCGTGTACCAGGCCTCGGCGACCAGCCCGTACGCCAAGGACCTGGCGCGCATCGACGCGTCGGCGAAGAAGTACATCGACGAGGCCGTGCGCAAGCACCACAAGGGCGTCAAGCCCGCGGTCGTCTTCGACATCGACGACACGCTGCTGCTCAGCCTCGACTACGAGAAGAAGAACAACTACGGCTACAGCTCGGCCACTTGGGCCGCGTACGTCGCCCAGGCCAACCGCCCGGAG
>Ga0307510_10008069_pt1 | contig 12532 bp, 9 predicted proteins | sample 12_EM_MG_FD_207224 | JGI IMG/M metagenome (GOLD analysis project Ga0307510, IMG submission 207224) | Populus trichocarpa ectomycorrhiza microbial communities from riparian zone in the Pacific Northwest, United States - 12_EM | ecosystem: Host-associated > Plants > Roots > Unclassified | place... | reverse complement strand
GCCCGCGCTATTGCCGCATTACACGAGGCTGGCAACCGAAACGACAGTCGCGGGTCGCCGCGCGGAGAGTTAACCTGCACCAGCGAAATCGACCGCGCGGTAAATGTTTCTGCGCAGTCCGCCGCCGGCAGCGCTGAGGTGGCCAGCTTCTGACCGTAGTTGAAAAAGTCGACCTTGAAAGCGCTCCCGGCCCAGTAACACAACGACAGTTCCTCGCACGCCGCGGCGCCGCCACCCAGGCGGCGGATGTCGCTGATGACACTCATGGCCGCTGCTTCGCGCGAGTCGGTTTGTTGTAGCAGTTGCCATCGCACCGGCCATTGGCGCACGGCCCCAACGAGCAACACGGCGCAACAGCCGGCGGCAACCGCCGACCCCAACACCGACGCATCCCACCCCAGGCCACGTGTCCTGAGGTGCTCAACCCCCACAGCACCCGCCAACGACGCCGCAATCAAAAAATCAAAAAAGGCGTTGCGATCCACCCCTTTGCCCCCAGCCGCCAGCGCTCCAACCCCCGCAGCCAGCACCAGGTACAGCAGCACAAGCGCCGCCTGCTCCCGCACTTCCCGGCGACCGGCTCGCGAAGCAAAGGCAATTCCCGCGACCACGCTGAGCACCATCAGAAACCCAACGCTCTGCCACAGGCGCCGAATGCCGGTTTCAACCAGCAACCGCGAATAGAGACGGCTGGATGCCATGTCATGAAAGAAAATGGCGCCCTGAGTGTAGTAAAGAGCAACCAGAGCGACGGCCAGCACCGCCACCGATGTCAGCAGCCAGCGCAAAAGCAATTCCCTGCGATACAACCCAATCCACACCGTCACCGCCAGCGGCAGTGCAATCAACAAATGCTTGATCGTGCCCGCCACAACCATCAGCACCGCAGCCGCGACCAGCGCCTTGCGACTGAAATCGTAACGCCACAAAACCGTGGCGCTCGTGATCATGAAGGCGTGGGCCATGAGCTGCGGATCGTTCATGGTCATATACGCAGGTGCGTACGTCGAAAAAGCGGCGAGAAACAATACGGCGCCGAATGCGGACACGCCGCGCGAAACCTGCCAAACACGCAGCCAGACAAACAGATTCAAAGCAACCACAATCAGACTCAGCAACGCCAGCAGGCGTCCCGCGAAGATGTTGTCGCCAATGAGCCTGCCCAAGCCGCCGACAATGTAGAACGACAGCGGTGGATAGTTGTTGGAGATGGGACTGTCGACGGCAGGGTAGAGCGCGCCGCCGCGCCAGGCTACTTCAGCCCAGTAGGCGTTCCAGCCTTCGTTGTACCCGTTGGGAATCCAACGAAACAGAGCGTAGGAGGGGCCGACTAAGGCCGAAATCCACGCAACCGCGAGCCCGGCAATGGCCACCCACAACAGTGCGGTGGCCAAAGCCGTCCCGCGATTCGCATTTACCATCCTATCCCGTAGTCCTCGCCGTGATTGCTCGAACCACCCCACATGGTGCCGTGGGCACGGTCGAGCTCGATCGCATTGATCGGCCCCGAGCTGCGCTCCACGAAGTCCAGCTTGTACCCCATCTTCACCAGCTCATCCCTGACCCATGTGGGGGTCGACGAGCTGAGTGTGAGGCGGCCAGGTATCGATTCGTGCGCTCCGAAGGAGTCACGCATCTGATAGCTGGTGATGTTGGCCGCTTCGGTCGCCTCCTGTGGCGTCATGCCGAATTCGACCACATTGAGGAAGAACTGCAGCAGGTTTTGGTCCTGGGTGTCACCCCCCTGCACTGAGAACACCAGGAAGGGCTTGCCATCTTTCAGTGCAAGCGAAGGCGTGAGAGTCGCGCGGGGCCGCTTGCCCGGCTGTAGCACATTGAACGGGTTTTCATTGGGATCCAGCACGAAGCTCTGCATGCGCTGGCTCAACCCGACACCCGTGTGGCCCGCAATGACTGCCGGCGTCCAGCCGCCGCTCGGCGTGACCGACACAGCCCAGCCTTTCTCATCGGTCGCTTCAACACTCGTCGTCCCCAGCCGGAAGCTGCGGTCGTACTCGGCCAGCGCCGTAGGACTCCACTCGTTCGCCTTTCCGCTTTCCAACGGCATCCTGCTGTGCCACTTGTCGAGGACATTCGCAAACGGGTTGGTCCCGCCCTGAAACGGATAAGGATCGCCCGGCCGGATGTCAGGATCATTATGGTCAGGCTTCAAGAGCTTGGCCCGCGCCCGCGCGTAGTCCTTGGACAACAGCCCCTGGATGGGTGACGCGGGCGGGAAGGCCGGATCGCCGTAGTAGAAATCGCGATCCGCAAACGCCAGGTTCATCGCCTGATACACCGTGTGTATGTAACGAGCGCTGTCATATCCCATCGACTTCAGGTCGAAGTTTTCGAGGATATTGAGCGCCTGCAACAGGACAGGGCCCTGCACCCACGTGGTCAGCTTGTAGACCTCGATGCCCTTGTAGTTGGTATGCACCGGCTCTTCGATTTTGACCTTCCAGTTGGCAAGATCCGCCTCGGTAAACAACCCGCCCTGCTCACGCGTGCCCCGCACCAACTCCTTGGCGATGTCGCCTTTGTAGAAGCGGTCATAGGCAGCATAGATCGCGGCTTTGCGATCCTTGCCATGGGCCCGTGCGTTCTTTTCAGCCTCAACGAGCTTGCGCAACGTCGCAGCCAACTCCGGCTGATGGAAAATCTCACCCGGCTGCGGGCCCTCGCGAGCTTCGCCTGGGTGAATGAGGATCGTCTGCTTCGAGTAGGGCCACTGAGCGATCTTGTCCTTGTATTTTTCGATCGTGTTGGAAAGTTCCGCTTCCATCGGATAGCCATCCGCCATCTCAATGGCAGGTGCCAACACCTCGCCCAGGCTCATCGTGCCGTACTCGGCCAACATGGTCATGAGCCCACCGGGGGTGCCCGGGGTGACTGCGGCAAGGGGGCCAAACTCAGGCGGAAACTTCATGCCCTTGCTGTGGAAAAACTCCGGCGTCGCGCCGGTCGGTGCAACACCCAATGCGTTGATACCGATGACCTTCCCGGTGTTGGGGTTGTAGATCAGCGCCTGGGTCTCCCCACCCCAGGACAACGTGTCCCACATGGTGGAAGTGGCGGCGATCATCGCGCATGCGGCGTCGACCGCGTTACCACCCTTCTGAAAGATCATTGCCCCGGCGGTCGCCGCCAACGGCTTGCCGGTAACGGCCATCCAGTGGCGGCCGTGCAGAGGCGGTTTCTGTGTCTTCGCCTCGGTCGGCTGGCCTGCGGCCAACATCGCCAGAGCGGCCCCTGCCAGCACCACGCTCCGCCTCAGCCAAAACCTCGTGAACCAAATCCTCGTGAACGATAGCGCTACATTCCCCATGTTCTTGTCCTTTCGGGCTCCCAATGGCCCTGAAGCCCGCCACGGTAGCGGGTTGCAACCGGGCAATAAAGTGCTGGAAACACCGAGATTTAGGCCGCGCGGCCCACGCGACCCGCGCCAGAGCTTGGCCGCACGCGACTTTCGCCCCGGGAAGTGCCCGAAACTGTGCAACGCACCCCTCAACCCAAAGTCTCGATTTGCCAGACTGGGCGCGCCTTACGGAGTATTGAGTGAACCAGGTCGAAATTGCGCTGGCCGCCGTGGCCGTAGCGCTGTCCATAGCAGTTGTGGCGCCATGGATCTGGGCGCGGATTCGGAAAAACTCCGGTTTTGCCGAAACGACTGTCGATCCGTGTCGGGCTGCTTTTGAGCAGTCCCCGAACGGCATCCTATTGGTTGATGCGGAAGACCTGCGGATCATTGACGCCAACCCGAATCTGCTGCGCACCCTCGGCTACACACTGGAAGAAATCCTTCCGCTGCACCTTTCTCGAGTATTCACCGATCACGGTGAAGATGGCGCCGCGTTGTTGAGAAAACTTCGCGATCCCAATCCCCGTATGCCCTTCCAGATCGGCCAGATCTGCAAGAACGGGACTATTTTGAATGTCGAGATCCGCGGTCACCGCCTGGATCTGACCAGCCGACAGGTACTCACCTTTACCACTGACGATGTCAGCGTCCGCCGCAAAGTGGAGGCACAGCTACTCGAGAAGCAACAGCATCTCGACCACCTGGCGCACCACGACCAGCTCACGGGTTTACCGAACCGTCACTTCCTGGCGGCGCATCTGCCGACCGCCATCGAAGAGGCGGCCCGGACCTCCACAATCATGGCCGTCCTGTTCCTCGACCTCGATCGCTTCAAGCACATCAACGATTCCCGCGGCCACGAGACCGGCGACAAGCTGCTCAAGGCCGTTGCCCAGCGGATTCGGGCGACTGTCCGCACAGAAGACGTGGTCGTCCGGATGGGCGGTGACGAGTTCATCGTTGTGTTGAAGTGCATCCGCAGCTCGGAACAAGTGAATGAGACCGCGGGGCGGATCAATGAGGCCCTGTCTGCGCCTGTGTCCGTTGATGGCCGTCCCCTGGTCACCACGGTGAGCATCGGAGTCAGCCTGTATCCGCGGGATGGCGCGAACATGGGCGAGCTGCTTCGTCATTCCGACACCGCGATGTACCAGGCGAAAGATCGCGGTCGAAACAACTTCCAGCTTTTCAGCCCGGGCATGGATCGCAAGCTGAAGGAGCGGATGGCGATCGAGACCAGTTTGCGCAATGCCTTGCAACGTCAACAGCTCGATGTGTTCTACCAGCCGATCATTGATCTGAATTCCAACCGCGTGGTGGGTCTCGAGTCCCTGTTGCGTTGGAAAGTCCCCGGCCAGGGCTACCTCTCACCGGAGAGGTTCATTGCCGTGGCCGAAGAGACCGGCCTGATTGTTCCGATCGGCGATATTGTGTTGGCCCGCGCCTTTGAAGACATGGCGCGGTGGCGTGATGCGGGCCATACGCCCGTGCCCGTCGCTGTGAACATCTCGGCAGTGCAGTTACAACGCACCAATTTACCTGCAACGCTCGTCAAGCTGGCGCGCCAACATGGCATTCGACCCTCCATGGTCCAGTTGGAGCTCACCGAGAGCGCCGTCTTCGAGCGGGGCGAAAGCCGCAGCGGCGAGTCAAATGAAGATGCCGTTTCCAAATTGCGCGAGTTGGGTGTCCGCATTGCCATCGATGATTTCGGGACCGGTTATTCGAGCCTGTCCTATCTGAAAAGCTGGCGCGTGGACTACCTCAAGATCGACCGCAGTTTCATTCGGGATCTGGTCACGGACGCGAGCGATCTGGCGATTGTCAGCGCCATTATTGCCATGGCGCGGCACCTGAATATCAAGGTGGTGGCCGAGGGCATCGAAGGCTGGCAACAGCTCGAGAAAATCCGCCAGCTCGGGTGCGGCCTGGGGCAGGGATTCCTGTTCGCCAAACCGATGCCGGCAGATCAGTGCCAGCGTCATCTCAGCGGCGAGCCGCTGGACCTGACCCAAGAGCAGGAGCGGCAGATCTCCGACTTCGGTGCTACGACTGGGAATCTGCAGCTGGCGAACACGCGCTGAGCACCTCCTGCAGGTCCTCCAACGTGTTGGCCTCTGACGCAGGTTTGTCCGGCCGTCGCCGCGCAATCCGCGGAAACCGCAACGCTATTCCCGATTTGTGCCGCGTCGAAGCCGCAATTCCTTCATAGGCCAGCTCAAACACCTGCGTCGGCTCCACCGAACGCACCGGCCCGAACTTCTCCTGGGTATGCTGCCGGATCCACCGATCGAGCTCGGTGATTTCCGCATTGCTCAAACCTGAGTATGCCTTGGCAACAGGCACCAGCTCCCCATTGCTCCACACACCAAACGTGTAGTCCGTGTACTGGTTGGAGCGGCATCCATGGCCCGGCTGGGCATACAACATCACGGCATCGAACGAGTACGGCTCGATTTTCCACTTCCACCAGGAGCCCCGCTGACGACCGGTGCCATAGGGTGCCTCCAGCGCTTTCAACATCAAGCCTTCGACACCGCGGGTGCGCGATTCGGTCCGCAGTTGCGCCAATGCCTCCCAACTGTCGGTCCTCACGACTTCGGAAATCCCAATGACCTCAGGCGCAGCAGCCACAACCGCCGCGAGCCGCGCCCGCCGCTCACGCAGCGACAGCAACCGCAAATCCTCGTAATCCTGCTCCAACAGGTCATAAGCAAGAAACCGTACAGGCACCGACTTCAAAATCTCCGCTGTCACCTTCTTGCGCCCGATGCGCTGCTGCAGTTGCGCGAATGGCCGGATCAATCCCTCCCGCCATGCCACCAACTCACCGTCGAGCACCAAACCATCGGGCAAACGCATCGCCGCCGACACGATCTCGGGAAACCGGTCGGTCACCAGGTCCTCGCCGCGTGACCAGATAAAACACTGCCCGCGACGCCGGACAATCTGGCTGCGAATGCCATCCCATTTCCATTCCGCTTGCCACTGATCGCGGTCACCCAGCGTCTCAACTTGTGCTTCCAGCGGGGAAGCCAAAAAGAAGGGATACGGTGCAGAGGCGTCCGCGACAGGCGTCTCGCCCGACTTCAGAGACTCCCAGAATTCCGCGCTGGGAAACCAGTCACCCATCAATCGGCGCGACACGTCAGGTCGAGTCATCGACAAGACTTCAGACAACGCGCGCGTAACGAGCAACTCCGAGACACCCACCCGAAGGGACCCTGTCAGAAACTTGTTGACCAGGAAGCTCTCGCGATAGGGCAGCGTCCGCCACCACTCAACCACCACTTCCCGCTGCCGGGGCTCATCCGCCGAACGCAGCGGCAGTAGTCGCCCCTCAATCCATTCAGACAGCGAAACCTCCGGTGCCTGCCGATCCGGCGCACCCTCGGTGAGCAAGGCGATCGTCTCCGCAAGATCCCCCACCGTCGCCCGCGATTCCTCCACCAGCCATTCCGGGAGCCCACACTCCTGGATCAACCATCGATACAGCAGGGCAGGGCCGATGAACCGCTTCAGGCGTTGCCCCGACAGGATGTAGGTCGCCCAAGCGGCATCGGCCGGCGGCGCCGACTGAAGGTAACGCACCATCGCGGCGACCTTCAGGTTGGTGGAGGTCGTCGTATCCAGCTCTTCATAGAGCTCACTGAAAGCTCTCACTCTTCGGCACCGAAGTCTGTCTTCAACGCACTCGCCTGCAATCCAGACTCGGTGAGATGACGCGTGAGTGCATCTGAGTACCCGTGCGTCAATAGAACACTTCGCGCCTTCGTGGCCCGACAAGTGTCAATCAGCCCCGGCCAATCCGCATGATCGGAAATCACGAACCCCCGGTCGTAACCCCGCCGTCGCCGATCCCCGCGAACCCGCATCCATCCGGAACAGAACCCGCTCGCGTGATCCCCAAAACGCCGCATCCAGGGCGTACCGGCTGCACTGGGCGGCGCCATGATCAATGCCCCGCGGAAGTCATGTTTGCGGTCGGGAGCGATAGGAAGTGTCGGCACCATGTTCACGCCCACGCGTCGATACACGCTCGTGAGCGAGTCGACGGCGCCATGGAGGTAAACCGGCTCGTTTGTGTATGCGAGCAGCTCGGCCAGCACGCGCTGGGACTTCCCCAGGGAATAGCAGAACAGGGCGGAAGCGAGCCCGCGATCCCGATTGGCGCGCCACCAGCGAAAGATTTCGCCGACAACCTGGGATGTCTGCGGCCAGCGATACACCGGCAAGGCGAAAGTCGCCTCGCTGATAAAGACATCGCATTCGAGCTGCTCAAAAGGGACGCAGGTCGGGTCGTGCTGCCGCTTATAGTCCCCGGAGACGATCCAGACCTGGCCGCCGTATTCGATGCGCACCTGCGAAGAGCCGAGGATGTGCCCCGCCGAGTGCAATGACACGGTCGTGGCGCCCAGCGACAGCCGTGTACCGTAGTCGATCGGGGCGAGCTCCCGATCCCCGCCAAGCCTCAACTTTGCGATTGGGGCGCCGGGACGTGCGACAATGTAGCGGGCACTGCCATGGCGCAGATGATCTGCGTGGGCATGCGTGATCACGGCGTTTTGGACCGGCTTCCAAGGATCGATATAAAAGTCGCCCGGCGGGCAGTAGAGCCCGTTCGCGGTGACCGTAACCAGTTGTTCGGAATCTGAGCTCATGAGTAACGAAGAGGCCACACTGCAGCAATGTGCCACCGCGGTACTCATGATTAGGCCGGCGGCATTTGATTACAACCCGGAAACCGCCGTCACCAACAAGATGCAGCAGCCCGGCGGCGCGCAATCCGGCCAGGCAGCCGCCTCGTCAGAATTCGACGCCTGCGTGCAGGCGCTGCGGGCTGAGGGCGTCACTGTCTGCGCCATCGACGACACGCCGCAGCCGCCCAAACCCGATGCCGTCTTTCCCAACAACTGGGTGAGCTTCCATGAGGATGGCACGCTCGTGTTGTATCCCATGCAGGCCGAGAGCCGCCGCCGCGAGCGCCGCCCCGAAGTGATCGACACCCTCGTCGAGCAGCTCGGCTTCAAAGTAACGCGAACGGTGGATCTGACTCATTACGAGACGTCCGGTCGATTTCTGGAAGGCACGGGCAGCCTCGTGCTCGATCGCTGCAATCGCGTCGCCTATGCCTGCGCATCGCCGCGAACCCACCCCGATGTCCTGGACGACTGGGCTCGGCAACTGGGATACGAGTGGATGATGTTCGATGCCGCCGATCGCGGCGGCACGCCGTACTATCACACCAACGTCATGATGTGTGTTGGCGCACGCATGGCCGTGTTGGGTACCTGCGCAATGTCATCTGACGATCGCGCTCGTGTGATCGAGAAGCTCGAAGTGAGCGGCCACGACGTCGTAGAGATCCAGTACGACGAGATTGAGCAATTCGCGGGCAACATGCTCGAGCTGGCCGTCTGGGACGAAGCCTTGGGAGATGCCCGGCTGCTCGTCATGTCAGAAGCTGCGCGCCGTGCCATCAGGCCGGAGGTTTTCGCCCGGCTCTCGGCAAATACGGATTACACACTCTCCGTGCCGTTGCCGACGATCGAAAGGTTGGGAGGGGGTAGTGTGCGCTGCATGATCGCAGAAGTCTTCCTACCGGTACGAGCGCAGGCAACGTGAGCGATCTGCTGCTGAAAACCCTGTTGAGTTACCTGCTCGGCGCCGTTGTCGGGAGCCAGTTGGTCGGGCGCCTGAAGGGCGGCGTCGACATCCGCAAGATGGGCAGTGGCAACGCTGGCGCAACCAACGCCCTCAGGACCCAGGGCAAGTCGTTTGCGTTGTGGGTTCTCCTGATTGACCTCGGCAAGGGTTGGCTGGCCGTCCGCGGGATTGCACCGGTACTCCTGCCGGGCCTCGAGCCACCCCCGTTGTATATCGCCACATGGGAGCCCGTCGCTTGCGGCCTTGCGGTCATCATCGGACATGTTTATCCGGTCTGGCATGGATTCCGCGGCGGTAAGGGTGTCGCCACGTTGGTCGGTGTTGTCATCGGCCTCGAGGTGTCGCTCCTGCTGCCGATGCTGTTGACGTGGTTTATTGCCGTCGTGCTGTTCGGCTTCGTCGGCCTCGCGTCCATGCTGGCCGCCGCCTCGATCCCTGTCTACGTGTCCTTGACAGGACTCGAGCCGGGGTTGTCTCTCACGTGCTTTGGAGTGATCGCCACGGCGCTGATTGCGTATACGCACCGCGGCAACATCGCCCGGATGCGAGCGGGGACCGAGCCGCGCGCGCGGCGGCTGTGGTTGTTTGGGCGGAAAGGCGGCCGATGAACGACCCCCTGGTCGCCCGCCTGTTCGCGAAGCTCGCCGACGGCGCGTTCCACTCCGGCGAAGCGCTAGCCGCTGACCTCGCCGTCAGCCGCAGCGCCATCTGGAAAGCCGCAACCGCCCTTCGTGACCTCGGCGCGACCGTCCACGCAGTCCGCAACCGCGGCTACCGCCTCCCCGGCACAGCGGAGCCCCTCGATGCCGCGCAGATCACGGCCTCTCTCTCAGACACCGCTCGCCCGCACGTAGCGCGTGTCGACACCGCCTGGACCCTCGGCTCCACCAACACCGCCCTCATGGAGCGCCCCTATCCGCGAGTGGGCACAGGCGAGGCCCTGCTCGCCGAATACCAGACCGCCGGCCGCGGCCGCAGAGGCCGAACCTGGGTCGCTCCCCCCGGCGGCTCCATCTGCTTGTCCTTCAGTTGGGTGTTTGGCGAAGTCCCTCGCGACCTCGGCGCACTCGGTCTGGTGATCGGTGTGTGTGCGAAGGAAGCGTTGACCCGACTCGGCGTCGTCGGAGTAGGGCTCAAGTGGCCCAACGACCTGTTGATCGACGACCGCAAGCTGGGCGGAATCCTCATCGAGCTCCGCGCGGAGTCTTCCGGCCCCGCGTGCGTAGTCATCGGCATCGGCCTCAACGTTGCCCTCGGCGCCGAGCTGCTGGAGAAGATCAGCGCGACTGGAATCGCTCCCACCGACCTCGTCAGTGCCGGTTTGAAAGGCGCCCGGCGCAATGTCGTTGCCGCGGGCTTGATCAGCTCGTTTGCCCAGGGACTGCTCGACTTCGAGCGCGAAGGGCTCAAGCCGTTCGTGCAGAAGTGGATGGCTGTGGATGCCTTGCGTGGGAGACCGGTTACCGTCATGGCCACGGAAGCCGCCATCAAGGGCATCGCCCGTGGTATCGACCTCGATGGCGCCCTGTTGGTCGAGACGCCCCAGGGCCTGCAGAAATTCATTTCGGGCGATGTTTCGGTGAGGGCCGACACTTGATCCTGTTGCTGATTGATATTGGCAATACCCGCGTCAAATGGGCGCGGTTGGTTGATGGGAAGATGGGTAAGCAACAGGCGGCGGCCAATGCCGGGTGGACCGCTGCAGACTATGCGCGCCGTGTCGTCGGCCGGGGTTGGACGTCCGGTCGGGCCACCGCCGCGCGTCAGACCGGCGGCGTTGAGGCCGACATCGGCACCACACCCGTCGACCGAATCGTCATTTCCAGCGTCGCCGGCGACCAGGTCAACCGCGCATTAATCGCCGCCGCTCGCAAAGCCGGCGCCCCCACCCCCGAGTTTGTGACCTCCGAACGAACCGCCGCCGGCGTCACCACCGACTACATCGACCCCTGGCGGTTAGGTGTTGACCGCTTCGTCGCCGCCATCGGCGCCTTCCACCTGGCTTCAGGCCACCCCGTCTGCGTGGTCAACGTAGGCACCGCGATGACCATCGACCTCGTCGATGGCTCCGGCCGCCACCGCGGCGGCGCCATCGTCCCCGGCCCCTCGCTCATGGTCAGCAGCCTGCTCACGAAAACCAACGGCATCCGCATACGCGCGAAGGGCGGCCCCGATGGCACAACGGGCATGTTCGCCAGGACAACCCGAAACGCAATCGGTGAGGGAGCTCGCTACGCCGCGGCCGGCGTCATCGATCGCGCAATCGAAGAATCACGGCTTCTCGTCGGCAACAGACCTTTGGTGCTCCTGACGGGCGGCGGCTCAGCGGACATCAAGCCGCTGATCAGAAGCACCTGCGTCAGTCTCCCCGACCTGGTGCTGCACGGGCTGGCGGTGTGGGCCCACAAAACCTCCCCATTGCCCCGCCCGCCGACGGAAACGTCCCGCAAGCCGCTGACACAGACATCCCGCAACCGTCGTTCGCTGGTCTAGAATCAGTCTGTGCGCGCAATCTTCCTCACACTGCTGGTAGCGAACCTTCTCTTCATGGCCTGGGCCAGGTGGATCGATGCGCCGCGCGACGCAGGCGCCCACGATGCCCTGTCCCACCTGCCGAGATTGCAGCTCGTCGACGAAAACGGCGCCCCCAAGCCGACCTCAGCCAACTTACCCAACTCAGCCAACTCCCCGGCGCCACCCCCCGCGTTGGCCCCCGTGGTTGCTGAGAAGGTTGCTCTCCAGATCCCGAATCTCCCCCAGGTCGCGCGTTGTACCTCCGTCGGCCCGTTCAACGACATCGCCCACGCCGCGCGTGCCGCCGGTCTGCTCACGCAACGCGGCTTCAAGCTCCAGCAGCGGGCCGAAGAGGGTGAAACTATTGAGGGCTACTGGGTATTTGTTGGTGGCCTGAACTCCGACCAGGACGTCAACGACGTCGTCGCCCAGCTCACGACGCACGGCTTCACCGACGCCCACGTCATGAAGAACTTCTCGACCAACAGGCGCATCTCCGTGGGCATGTTCAGCACCCAGGAGCGCGCCGAGAAGCGCGCCGCCGCGGTCAAGGCCCTGGGCCTCTCACCCGAAGTAGGTGAGCGCAGGTTTCCCGGCACGGTCTACTGGGTCGATGTTGCGTTGGCCTCCCCCGAGCAAAAGCCTCCGCAGGAGTATTTGTTTGCCGATATCGGCCATGCGCGGGTGCAGATGCAGCCTTGCCCGGCGGGATTGATGCCGGTCAATCCGGCGGCGCCCGTGAATGCTGCGACAGCGGTGAACCAGCGGACTACCGTGGCCAGCGCGCCGGAATCCGCCGCGGCAATGACTAAGCTTCAGCATTAGCTCGTTCTGCCCGCGAAGCTCACGATCGACAGAGCTCAATTCAACATGCACCGGCGCTTTCTCCGGCTTACAGCACATTTTCCGAGGCTAACTCATCAAACACAACTCGCTACCGCCAGCGGCGCCAGCTGTTTCACTCTGTCGCCTTTACGATACATAACATTA
>Ga0307510_10008068_pt1 | contig 12532 bp, 16 predicted proteins | sample 12_EM_MG_FD_207224 | JGI IMG/M metagenome (GOLD analysis project Ga0307510, IMG submission 207224) | Populus trichocarpa ectomycorrhiza microbial communities from riparian zone in the Pacific Northwest, United States - 12_EM | ecosystem: Host-associated > Plants > Roots > Unclassified | place... | reverse complement strand
CTCAGGGATCCTGGATTTCCGAGTGCAAGAGAGTATGGGAATTCCAGACCCTGGGAATGGAGAGACGAGTAGAGAGAGTGAGGGAGATCAGAGGAGATCTCAGAGACAGAGGAGACAGAGAGAGAGGACAAGGTAAGGCATGTGGGGGTACAGTAATCTTAATTCTGATGAGGTAACTACAGATACAAAGAACATATATACTAGAGTTCAGGTGAAGTGGAACAAGACATGAGTGGGGAATTGAGAAAACATAAGTGAAGACAATAAGCTAGGGTTGAGGGGAAACTGTGGAGTCTGAGAAATGTGAAAGACTATGTACTGCAGACAAAGTCACAAGTGAAGGAAAGTGCATGTTACATATGTCTAATATCACAAAACAAACATACCAGAATAACATAGAACCCAAACTAGGAACCAGTCAGCAGGAGTCCGGGGGAGCCTGGAGTTTTCTGGAAATGTAAAATATCAGAATCCAGAGTTTCTGGAAATTGAATAAACAAATGAGGGATTACCTCAGAAGTCTGGTGGAAACCTGGACTGTGTTAGGATCGCTGCACAATCCTAACACACTCACAATGAACTCACAATGTACCCACTGGGTAAATTGCCCTTTGCCCCTAATGAATGTGTGAATTAACATGGTGAAATGTGAAAGATAAGCATGAAACATATCAAAAATCACAGAAGACACATAACCAGAAAATAGAGTCTAAGAGGAACATATAAAATATATCTAAGCCCAAAATAGAGTTCAAAGGAAAAATAACAAAACTATCAAAGTTTAGATGTACAGAGTCCAGTCAGAAATCAGAATGGTATTAGGATCCTAGCATTTACAAAAACTACTATCAAAGATCCTGAGAGGGAGATATAAAAGGCCACTGATAGCAGAAAAAAATGCTTGATAAATAAGTATAGTTGGCATTAGAAAAGTTGCCAGAGTAAAGAATATTGTCCCAAGAACAAGGTGATCCATTTCATAAGACCACTTATCATTTCGATTACATAACTGGTTATAGCACTTTCCTGTAAAGATATAAGCTGCATGTTCTGATACAGTAAAAATCATACCTTGAAATAGATTCCAAAGAGTAGAGGTAGAAAGCTGCAGGCCATAAACTACAGTGGTAACAATGACATAACACATGTGCAAATGTAGAGTTGCTATCTGGATGACATCCATAGCAAATGCCACCAGTGTTGAGGCACCAAGTGGGCCCAGGCAGGCAAAACCATAGAATGCTATCTCCAAAACTTTCGGGAGCCAGTCTAGGAGAATATTACCACTACCTCACAGGTTGTATAATAATTACTTACAACTCCAGGAAGAGATGATAACTAGGAATGTCTGGGAACAGAATTTGCTCAGCTCCCTGTTCAACTTCAATCCAATTGGCCAGTTGTCAAGCCAGTCAACAACCACGAGTGGCGTTGTAATCAAAACCGCCTAAATCAAGTCCATGGACCATAAAATGGCATGACATGTGGAAGCTATTTCGTACCTCAAGTATGGTCTGGCTGGGTAAGAGAAGGGTTCTATGGTGGTGGATAACCATAGAACTGCAAAAAACACCTGTGACAACATCCAGAAGTCCAGTGTTCGATATGGACATGAACACATTTAAGTCAGGTGAACTCTCGGCCCCCGGGTTCTTCCAATGGGATATGGGGTAAAGGTGTTTGACTTTTTTATCAATATTCCTCGCTAGTTATAGGGTTAGACGGAGTACGGCAGACGGAAACCAAGGAACTCGCCCGCGAAGGAAGCGAATGGAAGCAACCGAACCATGTGCAGTGGTCGGCAAGTCTCAACCTCAAGGTTACCGCTAAGACGCGGCTTGAGTCACCCAAGTAGGTGGTTACACGTGCCCAGAACTTCACTATTAGCTGTGTGCTAGATACCCCCAGCCGGCCTTGTCACTAGAATATGTGTGCTGTAGTGGTCCACGGTCCTTTTTCCGGGATACAAGTGTGATTAAGAAGAAAAAGACAGAACCAAGCTCGGGCTACTACTCCGCCACGCTTACGAGCCCCTCTTGGGTGTAATCACTACTAAGTACCTGGCAGACATCATCTAAAGTACGGCACTTTTCATACAACCGTAAATCCTAACCGTTCGGTAGAACTGCGGGTGGTAGCCCATGATCTCGCACATGGTAAAGAATAAGATTGACACCCCTACCCGATACGCACCACATGGCGCTCTGCGCGATTAGGCGATCGTCTGTCTACTACACATGGCCTGCGGGCTCCTTCGGTCAGTTGCATCGCAAATGATCCATCGAGCCAAGGAGAGACTGTTAAGGCACGCTCAACGACAGTGAAATCAGTGTCGGGACAGGAAGGGGCGTGCGTCTGCCTGGGTGGATATGGTGGTTGGTAGCTTATTAGGAATCTATTATTACCCGACTGCTTTAATCGCGCCCGTTAACAGATGATACATTCGTCCTTAGCCTGCTCCCTTGAGGGACGCGTCATGTTCATCTTCTTGTTTCCTGCTCTCTTCATCTCCGTTAACCGATTCATCGCCCTTTTGTTCCCTTGAGCTGTTGATCGGAGAGAGCTTATTAACCAACTCGGGAAGGAGAGCGGGAGTGCGCACCTGCAGAACGCATATACCAGCGTTTCGCGAATTCCACGTCTTGCTTAACACCTATACCAACCTCTGCATAATACCCCACAGCGTATTCAGCCTTGCTGAGGCCACGGTTTGCTGCCCTCCTTGCCCACAGGTACGCCTCTGAGTCGCTCTGTTTCAATACTCCCTCACTCCCTGTCAGATACCAGCCACTCAATGCCAGCTCTGCTTCGCCGTGGCCCTTCTCTGCAGCCTTTGTGTACCAGGCTATTGATCTCCTGGGATCTATTGGACAAGTAAGGCTCCCATACTCGTAGCACTGCCCCAACTTGAATTGCGAATGGGTATAACCGAGGTGGCCCGCCCTAGTAAACAGCTCCCTGGCGTACGCGGGATCGAATGGAACAACCTGCGAACCGGGGTTTGCATACAACAGAGCCAACTCATGTAGGGCGTGGGGATTTTCTTCGTCTGCTTGCTCAGCTGCCCGCTGTAACCACCCAATCGCCTCCCGAGGGTTCTTGGGCCCCGCTAGGGTCCCGTGAAGAAGGATGACTCCGAGCTTGTACATAGCCGCTGTGTCACCCAACGAAGCGGCTTTCCGGTAGAATGCAGACGCCCTATCTGGTTCTTTCTTGGTCCCAGCCCCAATCTCGTTACAGACCGCAACCCGATAACAGGCAGCGGGATGGTTTTGTTTGGCTGCTTGCAGATACAGATGGTATGCGCGCTCATGATCCACTTGTAACCCCAGCATCCCGGTTCCATAGCAATTTGCCAAGAAGAACTGTGCTTCATCATAGGCTTCGCCCTGAGTAGCTAAGCGACGGACGACCTTTAACGACTCTTGAACCAGCAAGTCGCGGTACTTCTTGACCGAGCGTTGATCTTTCGCATTTGCACCAATCTTTTTAGCAGCATCGATGAGGTACTTGGCGTAAAGAAAATGGGCTTCGGGGTCGGGATCATCTTTGATTCGCAAACGATACTGATCAATGTATTCCTTGGTGTAAGGAGGTGCACTTAGGTCCACCGCCTTCGTCTTGGTCGTCCGTGGAGAAACCGATGTGCCAGTATTTGCCCTGTCAGGTCGCGGTCGCATCTCAATGTCGTCCACCACAGAGTTAATCGAAGGGGCCACGACGGAGGCGGTGTCGCTGGATTGTAAATAGTTGCTGTGGTAGTCGGCGATGTGTTCTCCGGGAGCTGGGTAGGTTGTAGAACGTCCGGGTGGGTGAGATACCGGATTATGGGTGTTGGTGGGATAGTAGGAAGAAGCAACATGGTATGAGCCGGATGGAGTTCCGAGCTGTGGTTGACCTGGAGGAGGACCCATTCCAAGAACATCGGAAGCTGCGGAATAGAAATTGCTGTACTCGGCTTTACGTGTATCAGAAGAGGTGAATGAGTGTTTCTTTTCGGTACTCACGTTGCTGGAAATACGCCTGAGGATGTGGGGGCTGGTGATATTGGGACGGGGAGTCGGTGGCATTGTATGAGGCGGAAGGATAAGCCACGGTATCATTCCAATATTGATGGACAGCGTGTGTTCCAGATTGATCATCGTTTGGGAGAGACTCATAGCCGCTATGATAGGTGGTAGAGTCATCGTATGGTGGGTTTGAGTAAGCAGAATCTTGGGGAGGTGGCGAACGGGTTGGGAGCCCTTGATTGGGAGAGACCGGCAACGAGGGGCCACGCCGGCCTGACTGTGTCGACATGGACGTTCCTGCACGCGGGATGGGATCCGTGTATCCGGGCAGACCCTCGGGTTCTGGTGGGATAGCTTCATCCAACCTCAACGTAGAAAAGTCGATTACGGCGGTTGGATCATGTTGGTGAACGGGGATTGATACCTGAAGAGCTGCTGTGACCGCCTATCAGCAAGCGCAAACGAGAATGAGACACCTGATACGACACTGACGAGTAGAGTCGTTAATGTTCTGAGACATGAGACACGGTAACTGAATCCGGTAAGGTGAAGGCGGTGGGCGAGCGTGAGAACTTATTGGGATACTACGCTAAGTGGGCGCGAGAATATTGCAGCTAACTCAAATCCGACCAACTCCAGTCTTCAATTATTCTCTCTATCCTCTGCCTTTCTATCCCACTCTCTGTCTTTCGAACCCTAAACAAAACTTTGCGCCGCTTCAAAACCTCAGCCTCTCCTGCCCCATCATCCTGCCACTCGGTCGTCCAGGCGGTAACCCACTCATCCAAAGAGTCCGGTCGCGATGCTCGCACCTTAATGACCTCCTCTCTTGCGTCTTCATCCACAACTCTGTCCCACTTTTTGGGGACAAAATTCTTGAAAACCGTGGCCGGCGTCCGTATTATTCCCCTGCACCGGTCATCGTGGGAGTTATCGTCTTCGGTATCACTCGTATAACCTAGCGCATGCTCGACTCTCCACCGTAGCTCCCTGGCTATCGCAGGAGCATCCTTGACCTTTTCTACAGGAATGTTTTCCTTGCTTTCTTTTTTTGCCGCTTCTGAGCCGCGTTCAATGACCCTGGACTCGCCGACAAGGAAGTTTGCCAGTGATAAAATTGATTCCAGGATGCGGGGCGATATCTCCTCTCTTGCCTTCAAATCTCGGAGATAGCTTTCACCCACATACCAACATAATCTAAGAAGGGTATATGTCAGGTCCTTTCCGCTGGAGAGAATTTAGCACCTACTTTGTGAAGAGTGGAAAACGAAACTTCTTAGGAACGTGAGTTGCTATCTCGATATCCCTTACCCGCATCTCTGCTCGGGGATATCGTACCACCAAAAGTCAGGGCGATAAACGTGGGTATCGAGGGTCACTTACGTGTGACAACGTTGAGAGAATGGAGGAAATTGCCCCCAAAGACGAGGGTATCAACAGGAGTATACTTCGCAACAGATGATTACACAACCGACCAACCAGTTATGAGAGTGCCAACTTACGACTGCATGAATCCACCCCGTGGGGATTATCATGGTATTTCCTTGAACCAATTCAACACTGTAGACTTTATCCACCAGATCACCAAGCCATGTAGTTGTTTGTATTTCACTCCCCGACCACTTTTCATAGGCGGTGAGATTTTCTGGTGTTGGACGAACAAAAAAGAATGTCTGAAAGGACGTCGATTAAAGGTTAGTGTAACCTAAACTTGAACAAAAAAAATCACCTTTCTCCCCCAAAGGATGTGATAATAAACTGAGGAACCCGCGAAGTCAATGTGCCAATCCTGAAGATGTAACATCACAAATAAAGCTCAGGATCTACCTCGCAAACTCACCGTCCATGCACCGCTGACACCCATGAGGCAGTAGAGCTGCACTTTGGGCCATAAGTTCCCCTTTCCCTTCTTTGAGTGTGGCCAGTGGTTTTCTACCCAATCCAAGTCTCGAACAAGTTTGGGCGGAACTACCTGGTCGCCAAGGGGGGTCCCCGATATTTCCAACGAAATCACATTGCGAACCTTGTCACGAGAAGCAGCCTCGGTCGAGAAATAATTCGCCCATTTTCCAATAGTCCAACCGGGGGAATTCGATTGGGTAGATACATCTGCAATGAGACACGTTTAGGCGCGGGAACAATACGAAGGAGGGAAAAGTCAGACCTATCACTTCTATCGGAGTCTCCTCTCCAAGGATCTCCGAGACGCCTACAACGGACAACTCTACAGGCGGCATCTTCATTCCGAGTCCTTCTGGTGTTTCGATAACGGTCGGCTCCTCCATTGCATGCGGGTCTTGTTCTATCCAGGTAAGGCAAACATCCTCGCCATTCATCCGCTTGAAAGACTCCTTCAGTATTGGCTTGCCTTCTAACATTTTCAGCCACTTGTTGGTATTAGGCTCAGCACCTGTCTGCTGATCGAAAAGGTCCCTCGTGGTCCGCTTTCTTGATGATTTCCGAATGGGCGGTTTGTGGCTAATGGAACGTGTAACATCATTCCTCAGACACGGCTGACAGTACCTGAAGAAGGTGAGGTACGGGGTAGTTGGCGAAGGGAGACCCTTACCATTTGTCTACGGTCTCAAGGTCACCCTGCTGCCCCACGCATCTCCAATGGAACCAACTCTTGCAAGCATCACACCTGACCCAACTTTCTCGTTCTGCAGAGTTGGAGCTTTGTTCACCTTCGTCTTGACATGCAGGGCACTTGTCGTCGGAAGTACCGATGCCCGCTGAAGCCGGAACACCGGTCTCAACGGTATCCTCAGTCTCTTCAGTGGTTTTGAGAGTATTACGAGCTGATCGTCGTCGAGGTTTGGCCATCCTTGATCGGGCACGTGGTCGGCGTTGGACGTGACCTGTTATAAGTAGCGCTCAATGACGATGAATTGATTCGGAATACATTTCGATGCTCCTCGAGGCATTCTACAGAGTACGTCTTACATTTTTATCTATCCTCGTCAGACCCAAAGTTTATTTCTCGCTCAAATCAGCAACGCCAGGCAAGACCTTGGCCAGGGTGGTTCATCGACGGTTGCCCATGGACAAGTGTAAGATACTCACCTTCCCTTCTAATAGCTCGAGGCTAGCACCCCCACCAGTACTGACATGGCCGAGCTTGTCTTCTGCCTCGTATTGTGCAACAACTGTTGCTGTGTCGCCTCCCCCAACAATAACTACGGCGCCCCTCCGGGCTGCTTCGATGTTGGCGTCGAGGAGAGCCTTGGATCCTTCGGCGAAGGCTGGGAACTCGAATACGCCGGGTGGGCTGGACTCTATTGGTAAGTGAGCGGGCGGGCAGGGACATAAAAACTTGCCCATTCCAAAGAATAGTCTTAGCCTCCAAAACCGTGTTACGGAACAACTCGCGACTCTTTTCCCCGGCGTCCAATCCCAACCAGCCGTTTGGAATGCCTTCGGAATCCGACGCCTTTCCGACCTATAAAATTTCAGTCATAGATATACCGTTGGTGGAAGTCCACTGAACATACTTGGGCTTTCTTGTCAAACTTGTCCCCAGTAATGTAGTCAACCGGAAAAACCAACTTGACGCCCTTCTTTTTTGCCTTTTCCACGAGCCCCGCCACTTTTTCGGAACCAGCTGCGTCAAACAAGGAGTCTCCGATCTGTGAAAGGTTAACTGGCGGCCAGGTAGATAATGATGTCAGACCAACCGAGACGTTGTCGAGTGTTTTCTTGAACGTAAATGCCATCCCTCCACAGATTATCAAGGAATCGACCTACAGCTCATTTGCTTCAAACGAGAGGCTTTCGGTATGAACGAGCGATCTGACCTTATCCAACATGTTATCAATTAATTGGATCTTATCGGAAACCTTGGCACCACCAAGGATCGCAAGGAATGGGCGATCGGGGTGCTCCAACGCCTTGGCGAAGAACTCGAGTTCTTTTTTGACAAGGAATCCGGAGGCCCGCTGAGGGAGTTTTACTCCGACCATACTGGAATGGGCCCGATGAGCGGTTCCAAAGGCATCGTTCACGTAGACATCACCAAGTTTTGTGAGGTTCTGGCGGAATCCCGCAACCTTTGTGAGGTCGGCCTTGATTTTCTTGCCAGCCTCATCCTTTGAGGATCCTTCCTCCTCGATGTGGAACCGGAGGTTCTCCAAGAGAATGATAGAGCCTTCTGGGGCAGAATCAACAGCCGACTCGACGTTGGATCCAACGCAATCCCCGACAAATATAACGTCCTTCTTGAGCAGTTTGCCCAGTTCCTCGGAGACGGGTTTCAGAGAGTATTTGAGGACGACTTTTCCATCTGGACGACCGAGATGGGACATGAGGATTATTTTAGAGGCGCCTTTAGAGGGAGTAAATTGAGAACGGGCTGCGGTATAGCAGATGGGTTGGACCTTTGTTTATGGCATATGTGATGGTGGGTAAAGCCGCAACGATGCGCTGGTTCTCGAGATAAGCATGGTGAAGCCCAAAACGATGTTGGGTACCTACGGCGGGATTCGTGATCTTGCCATCCTGCATAGGGACGTTGAAGTCAACCCGGATCAACACTCGTTTGCCATTGAGATCAATGTCAGCAATTGACAACTTGTTTGCGATAGACATGGTTGTGGACGATGTCGATGAGATCTGAGAGTCTAGGAAGAAGAGAGATAACAGGCGTCAAGATCGATCTAACTCCTGACCGTGATCATGGAGGCGGCCTCGACGCCGGCTCCCGGAAACTCGCTCGGCCTCGACATTCAAAACTTGTCAATTGAGGACGACGGAACGATACCAGCTCCTGAACCCTCCGAACAGTCGGCGCACGCCTCAAATGATGGGCCGACCGACACAGCAAAGAAGGGAGAAAAGAAGAAGCCTTATGTGAATGCAGACCGGCACATGACTGGGTCGAATCCAAGGGTAAAGATCGCTCCCATACATCTCTAACCGAACAAACCTACAATCCTCTGGCAGGAGAAACCGAGCGACGATGAGCTTGCTGCTCGCATGGCCAGAATCAGGGAGAACAACGAGAGGATCAAACAACGCCGATTGGTTTGTGGCGCAACCGCCCTGATTTTAAATCTGACTGACACAGCTGGTCCTGCAGGACGTGCAAGCAGATGAAGATGCTTTCAAAAAGAGTGAGGAAGAAGAACGGGCAATGCAGGCTCGGATACGTAAGGTACAGGAGGGTGTCAACAATGCGCGACAACAGAGCGCACGCCGGAAGATGGAAAAGATTGAGGCACGCGAATGGGACACCGGAAAAAAGGACGGGCAACCAGAAAGTGTGTGGGGGCACGAGGAGGAGAGGGGGAAGGAAGAAAAATCTCGTGGCCGTGGACGGGGACGTGGTCGTCCTGGTCGCGGTCGTGGGCGGGGTCGCGGCCAGAGCCAGGGCGACGCAGCTGTTGCGGATAGTGACCCTTTGGCTCCGACGACCTCCGGGACAGAGGCGGGCAGCAGTGAGAGGGATGTAAACCAGACTCAGTCTGACTGGTCAAGTCGACCTGCTTGGGATTGAGCTTTTTTTTCGTACCCGGTACTTACGCGCGCATACCGCCCATCTAATCACTTTCATTTCATCTTCTCCGTCTACAATGCCAAGAGGCATCCTCTTGACCTCAAATCTCCCTCAACTTCAGAACCTTATAAAGAGGGACCCTGAAGCGTACAGAGAAGAGTTCCTCCAGCAGTGGAATCACTACAACACCATCCGTCAGATTTTTCACCTCAACCCCTCGGAACAGGCGAACCACTTTCGCGAGCTCACCTCCTTCATTGCCCAGGTAATCGTTCTCCTATCCTTTCCAGAACCCACACACATGCTGAATGACAGCCCTCAGCTTGCGCAATGTTACCCAAAGGAAACCGCAGATTTCCCAGCCCAACTATCCGCTCTCCTCATGGACAACTATCCAATTTTGCCCCCAGACATCCGCAGGTCCTTGGTCCAGAACCTGGTAATGCTGAGGTGTAGAAATGTCATATCTTCCGTAACGTAACCTACCTCCCCGTTGGTCTTCGTTCTCCCTGGTCTTTGACAATCCCCAACTAGATTATTGCAAACCCTCTTTCCGCTGCTTCCCCGGACGACATCCACTTCCTTGCGAACTTTCATACGGAAAACCATCTTATCCGACATAAAACTTGCCAACACTTGTACAAAGAACCATAAACTCAACAGGGTTGTTCAGTCTATGCTGTTCGGAATGGTCGAGCGAGGCATGGGCCTCGACTTCATTGGAGACAAGGGGAAGACTAAACCCCTCTCTGGCTCAGCGCTGGGACCAGCTGGCCAGGAGGGTATATGGGCCGTGGTTTTAACCAAGGAATTGTGGCAAAAATCTATCTGGTCCGTCTTCCCCGTATTACCCCAGTTTTACACTAACTCTTAAAAGGAATGATGCAAAATCTGTCGCAATCATGGCTATGGCCTGCTTTCACCCTGTTGTTAAGGTGCAAAGTGCCTCCATACATTTTTTCTTGGGTTCTGATCAAGACGATGATGAAATGGAACCCAACGAAGACGAGGCAACTTTCCTGTCCTGTACTCGGATACTCTTATTCAACGGCTCAGCTACAGGGTCCAGGTCTCAAAACATTACAACACCGTCGTGAAATTAACAAGAAAACTCGTTCAGGAGGTAAGAAGTTGGAAAAGCAAGTAAAAAAAATGAAAAAGGTTCGTTCATCGGTCATTCCCATCCACACGCACCAAACTGGCTTCCTAGAAACGTGCCGAAAATACAAGTCCACAAACGGGGAACTTCCCTGCATTGCAGCTCTTAAACGACCCTCAAACTTTTGGGGAGAGATTGTACGAGAACTTGAGCCGTTACGAGAAGAAGTTATCATTGGATCACAAGATCATAATAATGCAACTCCTATCGCGCGTCATGGGATCGCACAAGTTGTGCATACTCGGGTTCTACACATACGTGGTCAAGTATATCACCTACCATCAGCTCCATATCCCCTCCATTTTGGCCGCATTAGCGCAGTCCGTTCATGAACTAACGCCACCAGATGTGCTTGAGCCTGTAATCCAGAAGATCGCCCAAGAGTTCATCCATCCAGGTGTCGGTGGTGAAGTGATCGTGGCCGGACTGAACACCATCCGCGAGATCAGCCGGAGGCAGTCGTGGTCCATGAACGAAGATCTCCTCGGAGACCTTGTGTCCTACAGGAAAAGCCGCGATAAAACCGTCGTGGCTGCAGCTAGGGGACTCCTCCAGCTGTTCAGGGAAGTCAACCCTGGTATGCTTAGACGACGAGAAAGGGTCAGTATCTAGAGCGTTCAACTAGACCGATGCTGATACTTGAGTAGGGGAAAGAGGTCAGCATGGGTCATACTAAGGAAGCACGTTCCCTGCCTTTCGGCCACGATGCAAACGCAGCAGAGAATATCGACGGTCTTGTCGTAAGTTAGGCATTTCCATAAACCTAACCATTCGCTGAGCACACGGCCACACTAGCTCCTCGAGGATCACTTGAAATCTCTCCGCGCAGAAAATTTAGAGGAACTCGCCGAGGACAAACAGGCGTGGGATGATTGGCTCTTCGAGTCCGACTCGAGTTCTTCAGGCGAATCGGATTGGATCAACGTAGAATCAGACGGGTCCAAAAACCTCGAAATCAGCGACAGTGATAGCGAAATCGCAGACAGTGAACCCAGCCTTACAAGGTGTGACCACCACGGGCAGTTGTCAACCAGGACACCATCGCTTGCGACTACTAAGGTAAGAAACGCCCCCCCCCCCGGACCCCACACGGAACTCAAGCCGATACCCTTTAGATACTCACACCGGCGGATTTTGCTCTAATAAACGACCTCAAAATCAAAGCCGCCACCGCGGTCATCGAGAAGACAAGTGGGTCTGTCACCAAACGGAAGCTCGCAGCCCTGGAAGCGAACAAAAAGTATGCCGTTGCGGATAGTGATTTCATTTCAGAGAACGATATCCTGGGACCAAGGAAGAGGGTCAAGGCCGACTATGCGGAGCGTATGGCGTCCATTGGAAAGGGCAGGGAGGATCGTGAGGCGTTTGGCTCGAAAAAAGGCAAGAAAAGGAAGGAAGCACCGAGTAGCTCGACGAACAAGGAGAAGGCGAGGAATAAGCCCTTCATGATGATCATGAGCAGCGGTGCAGTGAAGGGGAAGAAGAGGGCGTCCTTGAAAGAAAAGCAGCGGAGACTTCGTAGACACGTTGACAAGGCGAAGCGATCGAGATAGTCTGTTGTCACTCGACTGGAACCACTAACCCCATGGAACCTTCTTACAAACGTCGGCGTCTTCTAAAACGCTCACCCTCCCCGCAATATAAGCTCGACGACGAGGAGAGTGACGGATATGAACCCTATGTGCCCGTAGCACAACGACGGCAACAGAAATTAGCAAGGCTCTCCTCCTGTGTCAAAATCTCGGAAAAGCACGGTCCCGCTTTCGAGGATCGGACGGACCAACTACAAGACGAAGATGAGGAAGAAACCAGGAGGGAAAAGTTGCGGAAGGACAGGACCCTACTGGCCGAAGCTCAGGAGGTCCATCT
>Ga0307510_10008067_pt1 | contig 12533 bp, 3 predicted proteins | sample 12_EM_MG_FD_207224 | JGI IMG/M metagenome (GOLD analysis project Ga0307510, IMG submission 207224) | Populus trichocarpa ectomycorrhiza microbial communities from riparian zone in the Pacific Northwest, United States - 12_EM | ecosystem: Host-associated > Plants > Roots > Unclassified | place... | reverse complement strand
TTTCTCTTTTTATATATATATATATATATATATATATATATATATATATATATATATATATATATATATATATTGTGTGGATTGTATGAGGTGTGGAATTATGAGGTTTGATATAAGGACCGGAATTAAGGGACCTTGTGATGATGGGTTGTTTGAGTAAACTAATAATAGTCGATAACTTGGGATGTCCTAAATGCAAACGAAACTCTGCCGAATTTTTGAAAAAAAAAAAAATTTACCCTCAAATAAAGAGGATATTTTGGAATTCTTTTAACATTGATCGAGTCGTACAGTCAGACTATTACAGGATAAGTTATGGTTTTTTGCTCTGAAACTCCTTCAACAAAACTATCCTTAACATTTGATTATCCATCAGCTGACCCTCTACCTATACTCTAATAAAATCCAGCAGCCAATCTACTTTGACTGGTGTTCCTCTCTTCTTAAACTGATTACACTATCTATTTTTCCCCTTATTAAAAAAGGAAGGCCTATAAGGTTTACCCATGGAATAGTCAACCTTTTTTCTTTTTCCACCTCTCCTGATAAATCCTTTTGACCCTCAACAATGCATGCCTCTAAAACCTATGCTGCCTTTGTCAAATCCTTCTTCATCCCGAATTATAGGGCTATCAATCTCTATTTTAGTTCTTGTCTGAGTCGATCTCTAAATTTCTCTATCATGTACTGCTTAGTAGGCACATGGTGTGGGGCAAACATTGAGAGGTCATTGAACCTCCTCTCATATTCCAACATAGACATATCTCCCTGCGTCAATGCTAAGAACTCATATTCCTTCATTTTATGGTGATACTATGAGTAGAACTAATTCTCAAATTCAACTAAAAAATATCCCCACATCCATAACTATATGACTCTAATTGACTACACTATTTGTCACTATGACTATGCTTTAATGATCAATAGTTGAGTGGCACAATCTACCCTCAGTTCATCTAGCACCTTTATATGAATTACGATTTTCTCTATCTTTCTGATCTATCTGCCATCAACTTTTGCATCCTGATCCGCTAGTAAAGGCTTATAGCCTTTCTCTCTCATGCACTTTACAATTCGTACTAAGGCAACCATATTGTCTATTGGTATGGTGATCACTGGAGCTGGTGGCATTGCTATGGCTGTTGTAGGTGTAGAGGTTGAGGCATCATGTATATTCTTTATGACTGCTTTCACTAACGGAGCAATAAGAGTAGGTTCAACATATAGAGCGGGGGCTTTCATAGGTGCCACTAGTGATGGTGTAAGAGAGACAGTATTAGCTAGGGGATCCTCCCCTTGACTTTCCTCAATATCTATATCCCAATCCCTCCTCTTTACTGAAGAGGGATATGTCCTCGTGCCATGTCTTATATGTACCATACTACAATAATTCCATATACATAAATTTTTATGATAGTTTATGAACCCATGCCATGACTCTGATACCAATTGTAAAGTCTTTTGAAAAACAAAATACTTGTATTCATACTTAATGTCAAAATTATCAAAATTATTGTAATAAACTAAGGTGTACAATACCTATCTATTGTAGAAGCTCTAATGGTACCTCTATGTGGCTGCACAACTCCTGTGACTTCTCTTGTATCAACATATATATCATATTATTTTTCATTCCATATACATTCCCCATATTAATATTATAAATCAATTTCTTTCATCTTAACCTTCATTTTCCATTCAATTCTCATTGAATTTTCATTTTTTTTCTTAAATTCATTTTCTTAGTTATCTCAACAAAAGAAACTCTTATAACTCGTATACACACATATATTCTCAAACTACATTTTTATAATCATTTTTTTTAATTTAAATCTCACATCAAGGACAACTATAATTAAACAAGTAACTAGACACATAAATTTCTTCCAATTAGCCATACATAATTCATTTATTCGTTAACACATTCTTCCAACACATATAAAATATTCTAACAAAACTCAATAACAATGTTATCAACATCTATAGTTTTGCATTCATATGATCATAGTCATACACGTATTATATTACATAAACATTATCGCATTTACATCAATTTTTCGATGTATCCTTCCTTTGCATGAGAAGTCAAACACATTCACAATAACATTCATCTCTAGGTTCAATAATTCTCTCTAAATTTCTCAATTTCAACAATGTAACCGCTCAAGTCATTCTACGTAACATAATGAAGCTCTTTAAAATCATTTTTTTCATAATTAATACATTAATCTACTACAATATCACTTAACTACATATAATTCTACTTTATGCAACGTAACCCCTCATTGGCTAGCCATTTGGCCATTAAGAACCCCATGGTTTTCTTCATCATTTTTACATAAATTGTTTTGTGTTTTCCTTATTTTCCTCATTTTTCTTCACCTTCTCCCTTTGATATATTTTTTTATTAACATGGGTGTCCGGCCCAACTTACGCGCACCTCGACTAAACCCATGGGCCCTGAAGTTAACTACCATGTAAGGCTTTAGGGGCCTTGAGGTTTGTGAGACTCGAATTATTGACCTCTAGGGAGCAAACTTAAAGCCTGACCAGTTGAGTTACACCCCTTAGAGTTCTCTCTTTAATATTTCTTTATTTTTATTAACATGGGTGTCCGGGCCAGCTTGTGCGCACCTTGACTAATCCTACGGGCCCTGAAGTTAACGATCATGTTAGCCTCCATTGGCCTTGAGGTTTGTGAGACTCGAGCTGGTGACCTCTAGGGAGCAAACTTAGGGTCTGACCAGTTGAGTTACACCTCTCAAGGTTTCTCTTTGATATTTCTTAATTCCAAGAGTGGAAGTGTTTTTATGTCTTAAAAAACACTCTCTTTTCACTCCTAATTTCACTCTTTAGCCTTTAGAGATGTATGAATAGAAGAAAATGAAAAATGGTATCTTCTCCCAAAATAGCACCTTGTTAGTTTTACAAACAAAAAAATAAAAATGATCTAACTGTTTTAGGAGACGGTCCAACTGATTCAGCAAATCAGTCTAACAGTTTCTCAAAATGGCTCGACCATTTTTGCTACTGTAAAATTTGACATTTTCAACCAAAAACCTTTTCTTCTTCCATTTTCTTAACACTTCTTTTCCCAATTTATTCTTTTCATCATTTGTTTTCATACCAATACACTAAATTCCAATGATTTTATTATTTATTATTTTTATTTTATTTATCTCGGGGTTTACGTGATTAATGCAATTTACAACTTATTTTTATCATTTAAGGTATTATTATGCTTTAATCTTCCATGTTTCATCTACGTGTGCCTATGATTTGATGTAATTAGGTTTGTAACTTCAATTTGATTTATCTGTTGTTGTCGTGTTCTTTATATTCTTGAGAAAATTCTACTGAAAACAACCATTTGATCTTCGATTTTTCTTTTTAGAGAGCTAGTCATGTTTTTGGGATGTAGGCTAGATTGAGAAGCCCAGTCCATGTGGCTGAGTCGAGCCCTTTAAGGCTTAAAAGCATGTTTGACAAAACAAAAGTTTTTTTTTAAAAGGTGTTTTTGGGTCCTTAAGGCATGTTTGGCAAACCCGTCTTTAAGGAGAATATCAAGCATGTTTTTTTAGCTACGAATGTGTTTGCAAAACACACCCTAACATTTTGGTTTCAGCCTTGTATTTTTTTTTAATGTTTCACCAAATGCCTCCTTAGTCAAATTTTAATTTAATTATAAAATTTTAATCAATTTTAGGCATTCCACATTATTTTTACCCTTTTATATTTAATATTTAGGATTGTTAACTTATACGTAAGGTGTTTTTCTAATATTAAATAAACCAATTTTTTTAAGTAAAAAAACAACAAAAATCCTTCTTTCAATATATATATATATATATTTTAAAATTGCATATGGTCAAGTTTCTAAAAATAAATAAATTATGTTGGCATTTTAATAAAAAAAAGAAAAATAAAAAGAAAATACGAACAAATATTGCATGATTTAACATACTAAAAAATAAAAAAAATAGTTTTTATATTTTTTATGCATCATGGATTTAATAACAAGTTTATTATAGTCATGGGGACTCGGCTTAAATTTTAAAAACACAAAAAAATATCAATTTATTTATTTTAATATTAATGATTATAAACTTATATATAAGACGTATTCTTGATATTATAAGAAACAAATGCAAAAAAATATTTTTGCTTTAGAATGGCCAGGCTTCACTCGTAAAGCCATTGTCTACTTTACTGGTGTGGACCTGCTTTAACCATTAGACAAACCAATAATTAGAAAAATACAACAAAACTTTAGTAATAATCAAACAAATGAACAATATAGCTTACCTTATGTAGGGTGTACTAGATGTGATATTGTCTTCCATATACACAACTAATCCCATTATCTAGAATTTGAAAGACCAATTAGGGTTCTTACTAACCAAAATACTAGGTGATGACTCAAAACCTTTTAATCCATAAAAAGAACTAAAACTCTTTTTTCTTTCCACCACCTTGAAAATCCTGATATTGAAAGATGATCACTACGATGCTGGACACATGCTACAATGTTAGAAATTAACTTGAGATCCTACCTATGGTGTGACATTAAAAACTCTTTTTAATATTTATTGGTATATATAATTCTAGATTTGTTTTATTGAATGTATAAATTAGCTCTTCGATTCATAATATTTTTTTATATAAAAAACACTTTGAAAAAAATTTAAATATTCATTTTTTCATTAATTGTTTTTTGTCCAACCCCATGTTGAAGTAGGGTCAACTGACTAGAATAACACTAAGTAAGTGTTTGAGAGTGTGGTAGATATTGGTTTTCAAAATGCTTTTCACTTGAAAATATATTAAAATATGTTTTTTTTATTTTTCTACATCAAAATGATTTATAAACACTAAAAAAATTAATTTGAAACAAATTAATTTTAAATTTTAATAAAAAAACAGGTTGTATCGCAATTCTAAACGGGTTATAAGATTTGACAAAGGATGAAACTAGAGGGTTGCTTGGAGTGTGTCCGAGCCGCCAGAATTGAAAAATCATCCTTGTATTCTTATTTTCTGGAAATTTCAATTGCATCCATAAGAAAAAAACAATGTTGTACTCTTTTCCCTTACAAATCATTTCTTAATATATTTAGTTCTTTAAGACCAGAACGCTTCCTCTCCCTCGTGGAGATATGCATTTGTCCTCATTTCTTAAAAGAAGCTGGCCTAATCCCTAAAAAATAACTTACGCTTTTTCATCCCGAAAAAGATATCTCTACTTTCATAGGGGGGAATCTATTGGCCCCTCTAAGTCTTCAAATCTGGATTTTTCCGGAGGTGGTAATTGCGTCATGGTCAACTATGACTAGCTTATCGTTAAAATTTAGATGAGTTACTAGCTTATCGTCAACTGTGACTAGTTTTTTTTTTTTCAGTTGTAAGGTTAAAGTTTAGTGTAATTTCAATGCTCTTCGACTTTTTGATGAGTTCAAGACCAAAACTTATTTGGCTTAGATTCTCTCATGGCATTGGACAACATCTGCTTCTGCGCTTCCTGTATTGATATCTTGAGCATTTATGCTTTATCAGTATCAGATCATTCATCAGAAACCATGACAACATAATATGATAAACTCTCAATCATGGCCGAGCATGCCAATCTAAGCTAGCTAGCTATTTGTGGTTTGTTTTTTAATTTATTTGTTTTTTTATTACAACACAGATTCCCTATTGTTGTAGAAATGGGCTAAATTGGCAGAGGAACAAGTCACAAGATGTTGCCATAATATATAGAAGACGATCCATCTCAAATGAATGAGTTGTAATTCGATCAACATTCAACTTCTAACATCATCTCTTTAGTAAACTTGGCCGACTAAAGCGTGGTGCGTGTAATAATAAGTTTGCCTCTACAATGTTTTGATGAAAGGGCATCTTCAATGTACATAAAAATTTACAGGGTTTGACACAAGACTACTTTTATTATAAACGCAACTGTTATTACCCTAGTCCTTGTAGAGTTTAGTTAAATATGGAAACTGCGTTCTTCATCGATATTCATTGAAGCACACAAGGATACTACAGTTATAAACCTCAGACCATGGTCCATTACCCTCACTGGCCATAAGCTTTTATATGTGCTTCTTTCATATTTTTGTGGGGGTATGAAAAGGTTCTTAGACGACAGTCTATGATGATAATATATAGAAATCGAAGTTAGACAAACTGAAAAGATGTAATTTTGAAGTGGCTATTGGTTTACCCATTTTGAGGTGTTAATTGAAAAACTGAGAGAAAAAGAGACAGAAGGGCCACAGTCTGAAAAATACAATTGTATGCATTGTTACAAGTATTATAGAGAAAAGCTAAAACATGTAGCAAAAACTATATTCACTAAGACTCATGCGATTATAGATTGGAACAGTCCTTAAACATGTTATCTTTTGGGCACATGGTTTTTTCAACTTCGCACGGCTGGGTCGGTTGTTGCAGCTTTAGGTTTTGTTTAATCATTATGGGATAATGCTTGATTGGCTTGATTTCGACTTTAGTTTGGCTTTGTTTATGTTTTGATTGTGGGATGTGGCTGGGTCGGCGTAATATTTCTTCTGCTTCGTGTGCTTGGGTGGGTTACTACAACACTAGCTTTCATTTTATGATCATGGGAAATGGCTTGATTTGAGTTTTTATTATGGAATGCCACTGGGTTGCCTTGCTTTGGTTTCAAATCATGGGATATGGTTGGGTTTTTATACGGTTGTGGAAATAAACAGTTCCTTGAGCGTTCTTTCTTCTTAGTGCAAGATTTCTTCTAACTTGCATGGCTCGGTGGGTTATTTCATCTTTTGGATTTGTTTCTTCATCATGAGGAATTGCTTTTTTTTTTTGTTCTTCATTATGGGACATGGCTGGGTTTGGTCTTTCATAGGCTCCTTCATTATTTTGTACTAATTTGTGTGTCTAGGATGAGATTTTTTTATTTTTGGAATTTGTTTATATTGGGACTTCATTGGATTAGTTCTTGATCATGAGGTATTGTTTTTTTTTTTTTTATCATGGGATATACATTTTTTATGCTATGCTGGTTTGCTCCTTTTGTTGGGTCAATTGTTCATTGTTGTCTCTTGGGCTTAGTGGAGATTAGCTTAACTTCTCTTATGGTGTTTCTATCATGTGTGAGGGTTGACTTGGATGACCTTTGTGGTCTTTCTTCTATTGTTTTTGTCAGCTTACTAGGCCCTGGGAAGAGCTGCTTTTTGGTTGTGGCTTTACTTCTATTGTGGATCGAGAACCATTATGCTTTAAATGAAGGAGACAATAACATTATTATGAATACTTATTTGCCCTCACCTTGGGTCTCTCTCCAACTTTGGGAGAGCTGTTGTCATTTTTTCGGGGAATAATAGCTACTTTGTTTGAGATAAAGAGTTGCACTTTCGACCTTTGCTCTGATTCTTCCTTAGGTATTGCTCTTGTTTGGGTGTAACCATAATTCTTTTTTTCCTATTATTTCTCTTGGTTTGGCAAGAGACTTTTTTTTCTTTGTTTTCACCATGCATGTAACAGGCCTTTCAAAAGGTGTTTTTGATATTTTTTATTTATGGTTTCTTACGTGGTCACATATTAGTTTTTTTATGGCCTTTATAACAATTTTTTTTCTTGGGATTGAATTATAAGGTTTCTTTTTCATTTTTCTCTTTTTGTTATTTTCATGTGTTAACCATGCTTTTTAGCCATCTGTTGTTGCACCTTCAGTTTAGTCTTTTTTGCCTTGCCTCTTTTGTCATCTTTTTTTTATTGTGATTCTTTTTATAGTTCTTTTCTTTCCGTTGCTTTCTTTAGGTGCTCTCAACCTTTGGTGTTATACATGTGTCATTGTTTGCATTAAACCTGTTGTCCTTTGCTGCTTTTAGTGTGTTGCTTTTGCTGAGCTTTCTTCTAGTCTTTTGCTTGGTTATTTGAGCATCACCATCATTATGCATTTTATGCACATCCCCTCCTCTTACGATGGTCCTTTCTCCAAGATTAAGAAGGGGATGTAGTTTTTTCTTGGGATTTTCATTTTCTTAAGACTGCTAGCCTGCGTGGTTGTTTGCATTTCTTACTCGACTTTGGATTTTGTCTTTTTTTCCTGTCTTTTTTCTTTGCATCTCTTTTTCTAGATTAATAGTGGTGGATTTTGCATTGCTATTTTCTTTTCATAATGCCCTTTGTGGTGTTTTTTTCTTCTTTTTTTTTCTTAGTTAACATGCTATTTGCTTTCTTTCATTATTTCACAGCATTTTTAAGGTATCCAATGCTTTTTATTTTTTTCACAAGGGGGTGTGTTTTCAAGTTATTTTCGCGAGGTGTTGTTCTCTTTTCCAACGTTCTATAATGCCTTTGGCTTTTTATGTTGCCCTTTTAGTTTTGACATTTAGGAGCGTGTTCTTTGTTTTTCGTTCATTACATTTTGACCATGATTTGTGTTATGCATCTTTTTTTTAACAGCTTTGTCATGCCCTTTCGAGCTTCTCATCTTTTGGTTAGCTGCTTCTGTTTCTTTCTTAAGTTTGTGAATGGCATGTCTTTTTCTATTGCTCTGTGTAAGTTGCCTTTGTTTGAAATTTTCTTAGTGGCTTTGCGTTGCTTGCTTGGTTGTATTTATGGTTTATAATTTTTTCTTATGATCTTTAGAAGCTTCAATTTGTTTTGCTCTTGCTTTCTTATGCTCTACTCCTTGCCTTCTTTTTTTAGCTTTAGCTTTGGTTGAGCCAACAATGACATTGCCTACCAACTGTTTGCTTTTAATTTTGTCTACTATTTGTTTTCTTTGCTTTTAATTCTCATCAACTTTGTGGTTTGTGGTTTGTGGTTTTAATTTCCTTTCTTTTCATGATTAATTCATGTTGCAGTATATAAGTTTGCTTTGTTTAATTGAAAAGAAAAAAACAAATCTTTGTCTACCATAGGAAAGGATAAATGATAAGTGCATGGTAGACTAGACAAAGATTTAAATTCCATTTTAATTGGAGTTTTTCTTTATATAATTAATTAGCTAAATTAAATCAGTTTTGTTAGTTTTGCTCATGAACTCAGATTGCTTTTTACCTGCCCATAAATGAATTATATTTTTTATTGGCTTTCATTTGATTTATTTTATGTTAACAATGTGGAGCTTATAACCAAATGTGAAAGTAGAAGTTGTTGATGACATTGTTTGGTTGGCTAAGTCCAATAAACTTTAATTGTTAGCTATAACCAACTGCTCATTGAGGTCCAGTAGCTCCATACTTCCATGAACAGTTTTAGATCTATTGAAAAACAAATAAATAAAAACATGAAAACAATTAAAGAAATTCTTTGCAAAGATCTGTATCACCACAAAGTTTTCCCAATGTATAAAATCATTGTCTAAAAAAGGCATTATGTTTAGATGTATTAAGCACAATAAAATAACACTGATTCCAGGGTTAAAATATCTTTTTGATTGTTTTCCACATCTTACACTGAATTATACATTTTGTTTTTTCGTTATTTCAACCATGCCTTTTGTTTATTTATCTCACATTTAAACATTTCCTTAAGTTTAGAGTTGACAATGTAGTAATTGATGGCAATGATTTGCCACCTTTATAATGGTTGAGACTGCTCAAAATATTTTTTACTCGTCTGCCCGCTACTATCTGTATGAGAAAGAGTTTGTTAATTGCATTTCACCTCCTATGATTGATAAATTAAACAAGATTAAGATTTTTTTAGCTTAGATTTGAGGTATTTTGGTCAGTTGTCAACCACTATGACATCATTATTACCAATGTTTTTATGATAATATGATTGATGAAGATCCACACCTACCTACTCAAGCGGACTTGTATATTGTTGCATTTGTGCTTATTGATACAACAACTCCATCATCCTCTAAAGCTACTTATTCATTGGACCCAATAGTTCTTACGACCATTGCTCCATCTAGAGCTAATGCTGCTTTTCACAACAGCTGTATTTCTCACCAAACTAGCTGTCATTAATCCTTTGCCATTACAAGTAAAAATACAATTACTCTTTGAAGATGAGACACCTCTCCAAAGGTTTCAGCAATCTCATTTCTTTCATTTAAGAGACGTTGCTTTTCATTTTCAACAATGACAATCTTTCCCTTACTTTTATATATGGAAAATACCTAACTAATGTCCTTTTCTTTTAATTAATAGCTCTCACTTGGTTGTTGCAACTAATCCTCTATGTGAATCTGAATAATTTGACCATGGTCCATCTTCCATCTTTGAAACAAATGATCCACCAAGCAAATGACAACGTCCCTCTGAACTAGACCACGATTAAGTGATGTAGAATTGTCCATTAGATTGCTAATTTTAAGTTTGAAGAAAAGTTTGCAACTTTACCCAACAAGAACCCTTCCTTGGAGAGCCAAAGTTATATGCAATTGATCACCCTCACCCTATGTCTATAATGACACATGAACGAGAAATATAAATCATAACGAAGTTGATTAATCCTTCGAAGAGTTTACAAGTTCAATCAAGAACTTAGTATAGAAATCACTTACTTAAAGAGAATTAGACACACAATATGCAGTAACTTGTAAATAAAAAATCATTAACTGAATAAAAATCCTTACATAAGAGTATTTATATGTAAACTCTAAAATTAATGGGTCAGACATACACTCAATTTAAATAAAGCCCAAACTAATTAAAATAAGGTTTAAAATAATAAAAATAAATAAACCAATAGTCTAAGATTATTTCTCACCCTTTGCTGCAAATAATAGTAAAAAAATATTCAAGAGAAATAATTATTGAAGAATCCTTACTAAACAAAAGTCTGATGCCTTGTAAATTAAGAATTAATTTCTGATAAATTAATTATTTTTGTTTGATATGAAATCCTTGTAAAATAAATAAGTCAAAGTTTGTCACATAAGTTCTCAATACCATTAAGGACTTCTTGTAGTGAATAGAATCCATAACTCTTAAGGAAACATTGTCTTTTATGTTGTTGCTCTTTGCTAGTAGATTCTAGGCTCAACTTCAAACATGTTGTTCTCTCTTGTCCAGATAAATTAGAAAACTTAATATATATCGTTAAAAAGGTACAAATGTTTAGTTTCTAACTCAATTAGAATCACAAATAGCTCTATTTATGACCCGAAAATTAGACAAAGGTTCAAAGTGTCAGATTTGAACTTTTCTAATTTAAGCCTTTTGAATTAGCCAATTGAATTTTTCTTTAATCCACTTTGTTTAGGTCTTAAAATGGATTCAATAAACGCTTCTAATAATATATCATGTGATATCTAGTATCACATCAATAGGTGAGTATTCTCTTGCTTGACTTTACTAAACCTACTGTCATGCTTTGCTGAAATTGCTTTGTTAACACATACTAAGACACCTACCTTCTCTAACTCTTCTATAAAAAGACAATTTATTGCTTTTCAATAAACACCTCCGTATATACATATGCTTATGGGATTTCAAGAGTACTTCTTCCATTCACTAAAGTCCACACAGCTAAAAACCCTCCATTTTGATTGAAACCCCTTAGAGAGTCCCTCCATTTGAGGTTGTTAAGCTTATAATCGGAGTGCTCATTTTAGTTTTTTAAGTGCATGGTGGCTTATGATAATAGGCATGCTTTTAGTTATGTTCCACAGGTGTGAGAAAGAAAAGTAAGGACACAAAGTTGCTGAATAAGTTAGAAAAAAAGGATGTTATTCCTTCAATAATATATGATTGTGGGTAGAGAAGAAGGGTGATTTCAGAATGCTTTGAAGGAACACGTTGGAAAGATTAACCCAGGTGGTGCTGTTAGTGTAAAATCCAACAGAGTTAAACTGGAGAAACATGGAACGTTGAAGAGTGGTTGGAGTCGGAAAAAGAGAAGTTAACGGGAGCAAATTATAATTGTCAAACCATGAGAATGCTTCCTCACTTAAGCCCATATGAAGGTAGCAAAGGATCGATGCTTGAGAGGGAGCAGAATTTAATGGTTATATATAGATGTCATGAATAATTAATTCCGCAACCATTAATTATTAGACAAATAAATAAATAAATAAATAAGCAGAACAGAAAAACAGTCTAGACAAGGGATATAAGACGCAATTTTAATGAAGAAAGCCATTTTTATCCATGCAAGGTCACTTACATTTAACCCTTAGCACTACCGATTTTCCCTTCTCATTTGCATGGTTTCTCCATCAACAGGATCACACATGCTTTATGTGTATGCAACACCTGCACAGCCTGTTTTGTTGTCACTGTTGCATGCCCCTCTGGAGTACCCCATCAACATCTTGCTTGGCTCCCTTGCAATGCACTGCTGCTCTTTTTAGATTGTTGTGGCATCTTTTTGTTAATTAACAGCATACATACATTTTGTGATGATTTTTTTTGTTGCTAAATAGAACATTGCGTATGTTTTTTTAACTTTTATAAAATTATCAATGAAACGATCGGTGTGTCAAGGAAATCACGTAGTTGTAACTGCATTGATCTCTATCACTAGATCAGCTGTAACAGTTCTGATCTCTATCCTTAGATTAGCTATATCTTATCCCCTGT
>Ga0307510_10008066_pt1 | contig 12534 bp, 13 predicted proteins | sample 12_EM_MG_FD_207224 | JGI IMG/M metagenome (GOLD analysis project Ga0307510, IMG submission 207224) | Populus trichocarpa ectomycorrhiza microbial communities from riparian zone in the Pacific Northwest, United States - 12_EM | ecosystem: Host-associated > Plants > Roots > Unclassified | place... | reverse complement strand
TCAGGCGCTTGTGCGTGCGCATCTCGAAGTGCTCGCGCGAGTCCTTGTACTTGTGCGGCGACTTGATGACGCAGTACACGTTCTTCTCAGTGGGCAGCGGCACCGGGCCCGCGACCGACGCACCAGTGCGCGTCACCGTCTCGACGATCTTCTTCGCCGAGGAGTCGATGACCTCGTGGTCGTAGGCCTTGAGCCGGATGCGGATCTTCTGTCCCGCCATGGCTACTCAGTAGTCCTGTCTCTAGTAACGCTCTGCACCCCGGTAAGCCCTTCTGCTCTCTGTCTCTTCGATTCCTCCGACCCACGCGGTCGGGTGTGTCGCGCTCTCACCGACACAGAAGTCCCAAGGTTCGGAACTTCCCTACTGGGAAAGCACGGCCCTTCCGGAACCGCAAGCCGAGGGCGAAGAAGCCCACCGGGTGCCTGGCCGGCGCCGCACTGACACTTCCCGAAAGATTCCCGTACGTCCGCCCCAGCGCTGCCGTAAGGCAGTTGGGACGACGAGTACCGTGGGACTCGCTTCCGGTCCTCCCGACGGGAGGCGCGCAGCATCAACACTCGACCGAGCAACTCCGACAGTCTGCCATATGGCGGAGGCGGCTGGCCAATCGGGGCGTAGAGATTACCCCTGGAGTGACGCAGGTCAAACACATGCGCACGGCGGGCCCCGGAGGCTGGAGCGAGGTGCCCGCGAGGCCGAGCCTGATCATTCCGCTCATTCCGCCTATTCCGTGCAGGTCATGCCCATCGGCACCGCCCCGCGTCCGACGTACGCCCGCCGGGCACTCCGCAGCCAGGGCCTGTCCGGCGGATCAGGCGCAGGAGGGCGACGACGACGCGGCACATGCAAGCCCCCGTCACCGACGTGCCGGGACAACGGCACGCCTAGACCCTCGCCGCGAGAGCCATGACGCCCATCCAGCCCACGCAGATCCCGCACGCGACGAGCAGCGGCACCCAGCTCTGGGCTCGCCGGGCCCTGACCACCAGCCAGACCACGGTCGCGTCCACCACGAGCCCCATGACGGCCGTGGCCACCTGAAGCCCGCCGAGCGCTTCCCCCCGGCCTGCCACGCTCCGGCCGAGAACCGACAGTGAACCGACAGCGAGCAGGACCGCGCAGAAGCAGGTGAGGCCTGAGAACAGACTCCGACCACGGTCGTCGACTGCGGCCCGCGCGACCGCGCTGTCGTCGAGGCCGACCCCGTTCTGGTTGTCTGCCCGACTCCCGAAGTTCGTCACGGCGGGCACTCTACTGACACAGATCACCTCATTCACTAATCCCTTCTGATTTCTTCTGGCAAATCGCGAAACGCGTGCACCTCTACGGGAGTTGACAGAAGCGGCAACAGGGCCGCGAGCACGGAAGGCTTTGCATGAACCTCAGGGTGAGCCCTTGGGCCCTCAGTGGATACGCACGTCAAGTCGGCCGCGCGGCGCTCGACGCGGCGGATTTCAAGACCCACTGCACCAGGCACACCGGCGTCGACGCCTCGGACCAGGGCCTGCTGAACCTCTTCCTGACCACCCACACGGCGACGGTGAAGACGGTCAACCTGGCGATGGACAGGCTGTGGGAGGTCCTGGGGGCGGCAAGTTCGGAGCTGGAGCGCAACAAGAAGTACTACGCGCACACGGACCTGGCCGTGGCGGCGCGCGTCGACGCGACCTACCCCGTCGTCGAGCGCCCGGCTGAGTAACCCCATGTCCGACTTCACCGATCTCACCGAACCGACAGCTCTGCTCAGGGCCCCGTCCGCCCCGGACGAGTACGCCCAGGGCCCGATCCTCGACACGTTCAACAACTGCGGCGACCTGATGAGCCCGACGTACTGGCTGACGGAGGCGTACAGCGCGGTCTTCGGCTTCAATCCGCTCGACGAGGCGATCAAGTGGTTCGCCGGCGACTGGGAGTCGTTCGCCAAGTGCGGTGATGTCTGGGGCCAGTTGAGCCAGGCCGTCGAGGCGGTCGCCGGCAACATCAGGTCCGGCAACAGGACGCTCGACCTGGCATGGGACGGCCGTGCCGCCGACGCGGCGTACACGTACTTCCACACCTGCGCGGCGAAACTCGAAGAGATCAGGGACGAGTTCGACAAGCTGAGGACGGAGTACGACCACCTGGCCCACTCCGCCTACTCGACGGCCGAGGCCGTCAACGGCTACCTGGGCGGCATCATCGATGGCCTGCTGATCACGGCCGTCGAGTTGGCGGCCGGGACCACGCTGTCGTGGACCGGCGTCGGCGCGGCGGTGGGCTACGGCCTCGCGGCACTGGAGATCGCCAACATGCTCCGCCTGTGGGGCCAAGCCACCCAGGCCCTCGGCAACGTCCAGGGCATCGTGAACGGCGCTGTCGGTGTAGTGGAGACCATCGGCGCGACCCTCTACGGAACGATCTCCGAGTTCACGAAGATCGGCGAGTACGACCATCCGAGCCCGTCGATCTGACACCACGCCCATCGCCCGCCAACTGCCCCCACGCTACAAAAAGGATGCGCATGCCCGACGAACTACGCATCGGCGACGCGGACTTGATGAACATCACCGGCGGTGACCAGGCCCGCGCCCGGTCGCTTCGCAAGGCCCTTCAGAAACTCGCCGACGACCGCGCCCCCGACGATCCGCTGCGCGAGATGGCCCGCGAGGTCCTCAGCGGCCGGACGGGCCTGCGCGAGGCCGCCCGGGTCCCCGCCTACGCGGAGGCACTGGGTGATCGTATGGTTCGGGGCTTCCGCGAGTACGACAGCCTCTCCCTCGGCGAACGTACGGACCAGGAGGCGGCGGCACGGGCGTACCTGGCAGAACAGACGGCAGAGATCAAAGCGGAGTGCTCAGCCCAAGGAGCTTCCTGATGCGTACGAGACGAAGGCGCCCCGGGCTTCCTGCGTGAGCGCTGGACGCGGGGCGGAGGTGTTCTTCACCATCCTCACGTCGAAGGGGGTGGGGTGGATGCGCGGCCTGATCATGGATGTCCGGATCAACGGCGGCGGCTCCCACGCGATGCGCCTCCACATCGCCTCCCGCCTGACGGAGTGCTCCCGACCCACGCTTCCCCCCCCCCGCTGCACCGGCCCGATCGCCGTACTGACCGGCGGCTCGACGGTGAGCGCGGGCGAGACCTTCACAGGCCCTGATGAGCTACCCCGGCGAGACGCTCCGCATCGGCCAACCCACCCAGGGGGTCTTCTCGGACACCCTGACCCGCCGCCTACCGAACGGCATGGCGGCTTGGCTCCCGAACGAGGAGTTCCTGACCCACTCGGGCCACACGTTCGACGGGACGGGGATTCCGCCGCAGGTACGGCCCGAGTGGGCGTGAGGCACGAGCCGCCTATGCCTCGGACGGCATGCTGAAGGTGTCCGAAAGGCCCGAGTTTTCCTTGCAGTTGAGCAGGCTCGCGAGGGTGCGACTCGTGTCGTGCAGGATGTGCAGGTTGTCCTCGCGTGCCGCGGCAGCTGATTCGCTCGTCTCGTTCCGGCTCCGCACTTCTCCCCGGATCAGAACGCTCGTTCCTGAAGTCCCGCCGAACTTGCCACTGGTGCACTCGAAATAGAGAACGCCGACCTTGACACCGGAGAGGGCCGTTTTCCCCATTCGGTATTCTTTGAAGATCTCGGCAATCTTTCCCTTTTCTGGGATGGATTGAGGCAGGTAGTAACTGACCATCACGGAATCGAGTCCCGAAGATCCTTTGTAGGCTCCGCAGAAGGCGATGCTGGTGAGATCACCGACCCCCCCGGCCTCGTACCGTGCGACCACCTGATCAGCGGCCCGTTGCGGATCTCCGATGAAGGAAGTCTTCGCGGAGACGGGAATGTCGGCCACCCGCTTCATGGCCGCCTTGACCGGAGTACTCAAGGACTTGTCGCAGGATCCGCTCGCCGCCTCGCTCGGGCTCGCCGCATCCGCGGCCTTCGATCCCCCGCCCTGGCAGCCCGCCGCAGTGAGAGCCACAGCGATCAGAACCGGCGCGATCTTCAGGCGCTTCATCAGCAATACCATTCGTCTGTACGGTGGCGGGAGAAGGAATTCCGACGGGACGGGCAACGCCTCGCGTCAGGTCTTGGGAAGCACACCCTGCTGGCTCTCTCCGTTGGTCCCCTTCGCATACCCACTGTTCAGGGCGTCTTCCAGATCCTGTCCAAAGCCGTCGTCATCGCTCGAAATCCCGTGACTCTGCATGAAACTGTTCATCGGGGATGCCGCCGCACCTTGGCCCGCTCGATAGATCTCGGCCTGCTGCTCATGAAGCGTGCTTCCGCTGTCCTGTTGCATCGTCTCGGCGCCATCGCCGATCACAGTGCCGATCTGCTGCGAGATGGCACCCTGCCCCGCGTCCATGAAGACAGGAATCAGGGTGCCTGCCACCCCGACGGCAGCCACCGGTGGCAGGAAAGCCGCGCCGGCGGCGATACCGACGCCCGCGCCGAACGAGACCCAACCCGCCTTCTGGCCCAGGCTCTTGTTGTATTCCGCGTCCTTCGCGAGCCCCTCGGCCTTGACCTGATCCGCCCTGGACTGATCGAGGATTCCTTGGATCTCCGCACCGGTACGAACGATCTCCCGGGCGTGCGGCTGATGGATATGGTCCCCGTCGGCCTGTGCTTCCAGCGCGCTCGTTCCGTAGATCTGCTGAGCCGTCGAGATGTCCGAGTAGCCGTCCGGGTGCTGGCCGACCGAGCTCAGGAACTTGATGGCACCGCTTGATCCGAACTGCGCATGGCCGTCCGAATCGGTCGGGGAGAACAGGCTGTCCGCCTTGTTGTCGTTCAGCGCCCAGTTCAGATCGTCGATGTAGCCGGCCCCCATCCGGCCGAGGCTGTCCGAGATGGGGTCCTGGACGTTTTCCGGGTCGCCATAGGTCGCCACGACCTTTTCCATGATCGCGGCCGAGACCCCGTCCCGGACCAGCTTGGGCTCCGGATCGTCGTACGCGTGCCCCAGCGTCGCTGCCTCCAGCGCGTGACCGAGCGCGTCCGGGCCACTGTCCCTGGCGTGCGCGGCGGCGTCGCTGCCGGGGGCGACGAGGCTGTCCGGCGGCCACTCGAAATCCTTCTTCGTCAGCTCGTCGAAGTACGTGTAGTCGAGGGTGCCGCCCCTCACCGTGCCGTCCTCGTTGTACACCTTGGGCGTCATGTCGTCCGAGAAGAACAGCTTCGATGCCTCGGGGCTGTGCCCGAGCCCTTCCAGAACACTGGTGAGCGGGTCGTAGCCGGCACCGGTCTTCCCCGACGGATTGAATCCCCAGTCGAGGTCGGCTCCCCCGGTCATCGGCTTGTTGCCCACGAAGAAGTCGGGGTTCTCGTGGTGCAGTTGGACGATGTGTTCCGCGATGGGGTTGATGAACTTCGGATCGTAGTTCCCGTACCGAAGCAGCCCACCGAGGATCTGGTAGCCGTAGGGGGAGTTGATCCCGCCCGGATAGAGCGCGATCTGCTTGGTTCCCAGCTTCCTGAACTCATCGCCCCAAGTGGTCGGCAGATGAGGTTCGTTGCCGGTGTCGGTCGCCGTAGCGAGGGCGATGCCCATGCTGCTCTGGAGCTGCCTGGTCAGCGCCAACCGCTGCTTGTCATCGCCTTCCGTACCGTCGAGAGCCATACGGCCGTAGAACTCAAGCGTCTCCTCGGCTCCCCCGAGAGACTTGTAGAAGGCGGTGCTGAAGTCGGGGTCCTTCGCGTTCCACTTCATGAGGGAGTCGAACTCGGCGAGCTGCTTGTCGGTCATCTCCGTGCCGAGCTTGGCCAGTTCGGTGGCCCGCTGCTGCTCCGCGTCGTCCAGGGACGTGTACGTCTCGTACCCGAAGTTGTGACCGTCCTTGCCATGGCTCTTGGTGAGGGCGCGAGCCATCGAGTCGTCGATCTCCTGGGCGTGTGCCACCAGGTTGGCGACGCGACTGGCCAAGTGGTGGGCCTCGTCGAGCTGTTCCTGGGTGTGCGTGTCGTCCGTGGTCCGGTCGTGCGGGAAGAACACGTGGATCACCGGGCTGCCGCTCTCGTTCCCGTAGTCCTGCACCTTCACGCCGAGTCCCGGCGCCTCCTTGTGCAGCGCGGTCGCCAACTTCTTCTGGATCTCGACAAGTTCGGTGTGAGCGTCGGCGAGAACCTTGTGGATGCTGCTGGCCTCCGCATGCGCGTCCTTGAACTCCTTGGCCGTCTTTCCCACGAACTCGCGTGTGACGTCCGCGTTCACCCCGGCCCAGCGAGCACCGTCCGCCTTGGCCCGCAGGCCCGTATCAGCCCGGGTCGCCAGCTCGTCAAGCTTGTCGACCACGGACTTCCAGTCGGCGACGCTGCTCTCCAGCTTCCCCAGATCGACTTCCGCCAGGTTCGTCATCGTGACGCCGGACACCGCGGCAACCCCCGTTACTTGAAGTACTTGTCGAGCTGTGAGACCGACAGAGCGGAGCCGTCGGCGTCTCGCACCGATGCCGCGATCATTGCGTCGTCATGCGTGTGCGTCTTCTGGGTGTAGTCAAGGTGATTCGAAATATGGGCACACGCCTGAAGGAGTGACTGCACCTGGCTCGTCCATGTCGTAACGGTCTGCGACAGGGCGGGCCCCATCGCGAAGCTCTGTGCCTTCAGCTCGGCGGCGGCCCGCATCGTGGATCCGTTGCCCTGCTTGTCCGCGCCCATCCCGTCGACGTCCGCCGCCGTACGGAGATCGTCGTGGAGGGTGAACGCCTCATGACCCACGGCGCCGAGGTCGTCCTGGTGCACGACGAGATCGCCACCGCCGCCACCGCCGCCGCCGCTGGCTCCGCTGTCCGCGGGAAGCTGGTTGAGCCGCATGTGCGCCGAGCCCCTCTGGGCCGCGTCAGTCTTCAGCTGCTCCCACTCGTCCCAGGCCATCGCCCCGCGTCCTCCCTCGATCCCCTGATCCCCGTGCCCTGGGAGTCGGCTCGGCCGACCCCAGGGTTTCTTACCAGTTCTTCAACTTACCCAACGGCGGCGGCGACCACGACACTTGACGGTCACCCCGCATCGGTCCTTCACACCTGCCTCGCGCCACGCATGCCAACCACCGGCTGTCAGCTGCCGACCACTCATGCTTGTCTGCGTCGGCGCGCGAGGAATGCCACCGCACCCCCGCCGGCCAGCACTGCGGCACCGACACCCAGTCCGATCCAGAGGACGCTCCCACCGCTGTCTCCCGAGGACGCGACAGCGACCGGAAGGTCGTCTCCCTTCGCCGGGGCGCCCGCCGCGCTGGAAGCTGAGGCGTTCGAGCCCGGCGATGGCGAGGTCCGTGCAGCGGCAAGGTCCGGTAGCGGGTACTCCCCGGCCGGACCAGGGTTCCCCGGGTTCTGTAGAGCGATGCGAGGCCGGACGATGCCGTACCCGATCGAGTCGTTGCGCTTCGCGCCGTCCGTGGGGGCGCCGATGGTGTTGAGCAGGACGCGCAGGATCTGGTTGTTGGTCCAGGTGGGGTGCTTGGACCAGATGAGGGCGGCGCTGGCGGCGGCCAGGGCGGTGGCGTCGCTGGTGCCGTGGCTCCGGCAGAGGCCCGTCTCGCCTCCGCAGGCGTGGACCATGTCCTCACCCGGGGCCGCCATGTCGACCTGTGAGCCGGATTCGGATTCGGCGGTCCCACGGAGGTTCTTGCCCACCGCCGCCACCCCGACCACACCGGGCGTGGCCGCCGGATACTCGACGGGGTTGCCCTTCTCCCCGTCATTTCCTACGGCCGCGAAAACGAGCGAGCCGTGGTCCAGGGCGTATTTCACCGCGGCCGTGAGCTGAGGGCTGTTGAGACGCCCGCCCATGGAAATGTTGATGACCTCGGCTCCGGCGTCCGCCGCGTAACGGATCGCCTTGCTGAAGTAGGAGGGCCCTGCGAAGCCATTGGTATCGCTGTCCGCGGGCATGCGGACGGGCAGGATCTTGGCACCCGGAGCGAGACCGAACGCGCCGTTCCCCCCGTCGTAGGCGCCGGTTCCCGCGATGAGGCCGGCCATCCCCGTGCCATGGCCGTCGTAGTCCGTGTGCTCGTCACCGGAGCGGCTCGAAGGCGCGAGGTCCTTGCCGTCGAGCACCCGCCCCTTCAAGTCCGGGTTGTCCGGGTCGACTCCGGTGTCGATCACGGCGACCGTGATGCCCTTGCCCGTGCTCGTTCGCCACATCTCCTCCGCGTGCATGGCGTCCAGGTGCCACTGCTGGGAGCGGGTGGAGGCGGCGTGCACCGGAGTGGCCGTAGCTCCGAGCAGCAGAAGGCCCGTCACGGCTGAGGCCACGGCGCCGGACGCCCTGCGCCAGGTGTTCCTCGCGGACATGTACTTCCTCTCGTGGCCCTGGCCTCAGCCGGAGGGCGGTGGTTCGCTACGACGGCGAGCCCGCTGTTCCTGTTTCCCCTGTCCAGTACGACCGGTCGGCCGGGCGGCACCGCCGGGCACTCCGCCCCGGAGGCCGGCCTCGGTGGGCGTACCGCCGGAGATGCCTCCTCGTGTCGGGGCGGAAGGTACCGGTGCGCCAGGACGGGCCGGAGTACGGCCGGCCCGCTGCGGAGTGCCGCCGACGACGCCGTTCGACGGAGTGGGAAAGGAACGCCCGGCCGCTGGACCGGCCGTCGCCTGCCTTTCCGGTTCCGCGACGGGCGTCCGGCCGGTCGGACCGCGGCTTCCCGCCCGCTCTCCGCCGACGACCGTGCTGCCGGGCGACCACCCCGTCGATCTGCTGGTAGCGGGCGTTCCTGTCGGACGCCCGCCGATGATTCCCGAGCCGGCCGGAACGCCACGGCCCGCGAGCAGGCCTCGGCCGGGATCGCTACGACCGGATGTCGTGCCGGAATCGCGCAGGTCGCGGTTGGCGACCGGACTCGCCTCGCCTACGCCCCGGCCGGTGACGGAACCTGTGGGGCCCTGCCTGAGCGGACCGGACGTACGCCCGCCGACAGCAGATCTGCCCGGCCCACCGGAGCCGACGGGCCCGCGCGAACCAACACCCTCGATCGGCTCGGCGGCACCACCTGCTGACAGAAGCACACTCGCCTCCGGACGGACCGGCGCCGACGCCCCGCCCGTCGTGCTCGTGGCGGATTGAGATGTATCGGGAAGAGAACCCACCGAGTCGATGCCCACCCGCGTGGAGCGCTCTCTGTCCTCCAGTGCCGGGCGATCGGCCGACGTCTGCCCGACGGCGATCGTCTTGGCCTCGGGCTGGTCGGGATGAGCGGCACGCGTCTGTGTGACGCCGCCGGCGCCAACCGGACCGGACACCGTGGCGTGCCCACCCGCCCTGTGGGAACTCACATCCTCAGAGCGAGCCAGATCGTCCGACGACCCGTACTTCTCCGGCGGTCGGATCGCATCCGGCGGCGGCGGAAACGTCGGCCGCTCCAACCCGTCCATCTGCGTGGCCGCCAGCCGATACGACTGCCCCAGCTTGAGCATCTGGAGTGCGGCCTCCTGGCGGACCTTCTCCTTGTTCGCGGCGAGGGCGGCGAGGTCGGTCGCGGACTTGGTGGTGACGGCCGTGGCCGCCGTGGCGTCCGGGGCGTTGTGGGCCAGGGTCGCCCCGGCAAGGTTCGCCCGTGCGCTCCTCGTCTCGCGCGGGATCGAGGCCTGTGCGTGGGCGATCGCGTCGGACGTCTGGCCCAGCCACTTCGCCGCGTTGTCGCTGAAGTCGCCCAGGCGCAGGGTGGAGTTGGCGAGGTCGGCGGCCCAACCGCGGAAGGCGTCCGCGCCCTCGCCCTTCCATTCCACGTACTGCGGGCGGATCTTGAGCTCTTCGCCGATCTTGTGGATCTCCTCGGCGGCCGCGGTCAGGCGGTCGGCGGCGAACCGCACCATTCCCGAGTTCGCCTGGTCGAGCCACGCGAGCATCTGCTCGTGGCTCATGTCCTCGAAGGGCGTGCTGCCGGTTCCGGACGCTACGGCGGACATCAGATCGTGCCTCCCGCGTCGCCTCCGGCAACGGCGCGAGGCTTCTTCGGGTGCTGGGGGTCGTAGGCGCCGCCGTAGTGCCTCGTCGTCTCCGCGCTGATCGCGGTCATGCGGTCACGGAGGTCGAGGTCGATGTTCTGGTAGCCCTTGTGCGAGGCCAGCACCGCGATGTTCATGCCCTCCATCGAGTCGGAGAGCAGCTTCGAGAGTGTTTCGAGTTCGCCGACCACCGTCTCGTACGCCGTGAACAGCCCGGCCGCTTCGGACCATTGGCGGCCACCGCCACCGAACTGATGCCGTACGAGCTGCTCCTGGCCGACCTTGCCCGGGCCGGCGTCCGAGCCCTTCAGGTCGCGGATCAGCTGGTCGACGCGTTTCTGGAACGCCGTGAAGGACGACAGTTCGGTGGCGACATCGGCGGCGCCCTTCACCGCATCGAACACACCAGACGCCCAAGGCGACGTCCCCGAGCCCGATCCACCGTCGCTCGACAGCACGCTGTCCTCCCCCGTGGATTCCTCAACACCCCAGTACCACCACCCACTTTAGCTACACCCAGTGACAACGCGAACTCGCTCCGTAGTGCGAAGCGATCAGAATGGGCCACTGTCAGTTGGGGGACGGGACCATCCCGGTGAAGAGGAGAAACGAGAACGCGACGGTGCAGGGTGCGAGGACGGAGAACACAGCGCGTCGGGCGACGTTCTCCTCTGTCTGCGGCAGGCCCCAGCTGACGATCAGCATTACGAGGGAGGCGAGAAGCCCCACCTCGAGAAGCGTGAAGGCGGTGTCGAACCTCCGGTCGAAGTGCTCGGCTTCCGCGCCGTTACAGGAGTCGCAGGCCATGGGGGTGAGGCTGCCGATGATGTACGCGAAGAAGGCGGCGGGGACGGTGACGACCGTCGCGATCAGCGGTCCCAACCATGTAGCGCGTACCGGAGTGCCCTGTGTGATCGACATGCACCCAGCCAACTGCGGGGCGCGGGGCGGCACATGAGCGCTCGTACTCAGGCCTGGGGGTCTATTGCCCTCACTTGCACCCCAGGGTCTTGAGGGTCGCCGGGAAGTACGCACGCATGAACTTCTCGATGTCCTTGCGGTGGGTGTGGTCCATGAGGCTGATTTGGGGGACTTGGAGGGTGAGGGTGAAGTATTTGCCGCCGTTGGTTTTGCACGGGGCGATCGAGATGGCTCCGTCGGTGCCGACGATGGACTTGTAGGTGAAGTCGATCTCCCGCGGCTCCCTGATTCCCGAGACCGAACCGGTATCCGCCGCCAGGTACATGAGGTCCCTTGCCATGTCATCCCAGGAGAAGCGGAAGTCAAGAACAGGGTCGCGCCCAGCGAGAAGCACGCAGGGTGCGGTGATTGCCTCGGACCGATCAACTCGGGTGAACTCGTGCAAATCGTCCGTGGATGTCAGGAGCGGACGGGTGACAGCGGGATTGATGGGCGTACCGCAAATAGCTCCCGGGAGTTCGTGACTGCCGGAGGAGCTACAGGACACCGCGAGGACAGAAATCGTCAACACGATAAGAAACTGGCGGACATTCACTTCGGTTGCACTCCGGACATACCAGTAGCCTGCGCAATTCCTTCGCGAGCTGACTTGTTGACCTCAACCTTGGGGTCGAAGTACGAATTACCATCCGTATGGTGAGTCTTCTTCCACTCTTCCGCAAGCGCCATCAGTTGGCCGTTCCTCGTGGTGTACGCCTGAATATTGGCGTTCACCTGCTTGCCGTCCAGCTTCCGCTGCTCATCAGCCAGCCATTGCTCCGTCACATAGTCAAAGCCCGCCTGGACATCAGAACTCACCACAGGGATATAGCTGATCGCCTTGTCGAAGAATGGCTTCGTCTGGAACTCCGCTACCTTCGGATCCCCCGCAGCCTGCACCCGTGCCTCCTCCAGGAAACCGACGGTTCGGCCGGCCCGGGTCAGGGATGCGGGCGAGTTCGAGTGGTCACCGTGAATATCCGACACCAATGACTGATTCATCCCCCCGTTCAACACCCCATACGCACCCTCATCCTTGGACACCTGCTTCGCAACCTCGAAAAGCCCATGCTGATCCAAGGGTGAATGGGCGACATCCACCTCACTCATGGCCGCATGCACCGTACCCCCATGATTGACAAGCACGTTGGCCATCGGCTCCCGCAACGACGGCGGGAAGTCATCCCCCTTGTCCGCCAAATACGTAAGCGCCGACTTGAACACCGCATCGTTCGTCGCCCGATCCCCCACCCGAACCCCCTTCGGATCCGCAGGATCGATCCCCGTAGCCCCCGCCTGCAACGCCGCCCCGAATCCCGCTCGGTCGTCCCCGTCCAACCGGGGCACATAATGGCCGCCCTTCGAAACCCCCTCATCACTGAGGGTGACGTTCCAGTCCCGTTCCTTCATGAGGTATTTCATGTGGGCGTCGGAATGGAGATAGCGCGCGGCCTCCGCCGGATCGCGGCTCATGATGCCGAGCATTCCGTCGACGGGGTCGTTGGCGAACCAACCGCCGCGCGCCCCGGCGTACGTACCCTTCACCTGCCAGATCCCGGGGTGTTTCTTCTCCACCGCGATCATGTCGTCGGTGAGGTCCTCGACCATCCCCGGTGCGTAGCCGTGGCCCTTCTGCATCAGCGTGACCAGG
>Ga0307510_10008063_pt1 | contig 12536 bp, 12 predicted proteins | sample 12_EM_MG_FD_207224 | JGI IMG/M metagenome (GOLD analysis project Ga0307510, IMG submission 207224) | Populus trichocarpa ectomycorrhiza microbial communities from riparian zone in the Pacific Northwest, United States - 12_EM | ecosystem: Host-associated > Plants > Roots > Unclassified | place... | reverse complement strand
TGCGTTTTTTTTTCCCACACTCAGTCTCTGTCTCTGACGTCGGCAGCAGCATCTCTCAAAGAATAGGGAATCAGTCACCAATGTATAACCCATACGCGAACCGGTATCCGTCATACGGTGCATACGGCGCATACCCAAGGCAATACGGAATGTACGGCGGGGGGTACGGGGGGGTACCGATGACCCAATCCTACTATTCCTACGCTCCCTCCACCGCCTACTCCACCTACTCCGACGGTCGATACACAACCGGAGGCCTGCATGCGGGCGGGCTCCACGAGAACATGTACTTCAGCCTTAATGGCAAGTTGATCAGGTCTTATAAAATTCGGAGCTACAAGGTGTGTCCGATTTTGGGCCTTTGAGCCACGTCCCCGTTGTCGATGTTAACCATCGATTTCCTATCCATGGATCCAGAGAGCACAGAAACACGTCCTAGACTTGTTCCCAGAGGTGCTATCAGGCATCGCGTCCTCCCGCATCCAGTTTTACGTACTGCGTCCCGGCTTTTCCCACGGACAGTACACCGGCTTGAAGTCGTACATCTCGAAGAACGCATGGCGAACAGAAATAGACACTTTGCGAGACCACGAGACGGTTGGGATCGAGGTTCGACAGAGCATTTCAGTCGCAGAATCCGTAGCCAGCTTCTTCAATCGCTCCCGGGTCCTATAGGAATCGCAATTTGTTTTGGGTTTGGTTTTCTGTACTATATATTTCGTCGACGCGCAATGGTGTTGTACTAGTTCCCAACATGTTGTACTACTATACCGAGTCTCGTTTGTTGTGTAAACCTCACTACTAATACTATACGTTCAACGTTGACCACGGCCCCTTCGAGAAGCTGCCTCCTATCATAACAGCTGGAAGCAACTTGTCCTACGGGTGACTCGAGTCCTCAAATGACCAACGCATATAGTTTACGGTAGAGCACCGGGATTGTTCCAACAGCCGTTCCCGCGTGATGAAGTAACATAACTGGTGCATGCATTGTCCCCTTGTTGTAATCTGTGTTGGGGCGATGAGAGATATTGGGGATGGCAACTCTGCCGTGAACGCGCGTCCCCGGAAAGAAACCACCAAATGGCCTCGTTACAGCCAGCAGGCATTCCTTGATGCCGTTCTGACCTTCCTTATCTCTCATTATGCAGCACGTTGTCGGGCTTCCTGCGATCATATCGGAGAGCGCCATCATGATATTCAAAGGACATTTCTCCTTGGATGCCTTGGATGGACTTAACAATGGAGCAGACACTGAAGGCTATCAATTATCGCTAATTGTTTACTTGATTCAACCTATGCTCTTCTCCCATCTCTCTTCTACTGGCCGATCCCCAAATCTCTCAGCACATCTGAGCGCACTGAAGGATCAAATAACCCCAACGACGGATGCTGTACTTCGATACGTTCTCATGTGCCAAATTTGAGGCATCTCACTGAGATCAGAGTGCTTGTGCCCCTCTCGCAGTCGTAAAGTTCTCTCGTGGGGGTTTGTCTTGTCCCGGTGTGTGGTGGTTACGAAAGTTACATCTGTCATATCGGCCCAGAAAGGGCGAGTTTCATCACCGTCTTCAAGGTACGGCGCCTCAGGGATCAGTGGTTTGCATATAATATTCGGTGACACAAGAAACCCATATCGTGTGTCACGGAATATTAGAATTGGGAGACACTCGAGGTGCGAGGGGCGGGGAACATTTGATACGACCTATGTCAGAATAGTTTCCTAGTGAAGTTGAGATAAAATATATCTACAGTACTGTCGCCACGGCTCTGACTGCGCATCCATGTGTGCCTCACCGTGGCCACGAGGCAGGAGATAGGAGAGGAACGGAAAGTTCGGGCCGCGCGGCGCGTCCACAGACACTTTCTACGCGCGTCGCGACAATGATGGACGCGTTCTAAGCCCGCTCTAGACACGGCACAACTTTCTTCTCGAACAGTTCTCGACCCCGAGTATCTACTACAAACGCTTTAAATCACGACGTTTTTCGAATGTCATCGGATCGCGTCCTAGACTTTCTCACCGAGGAGCTCATAGTTGGGAAGAACATCGTATGCACCTCTTGTAGGATTTGTTACGTGCTAGATCCATGTCGACCTCGTTGTCTTTTCCAGGTAACTTATCGTTCTCTAAGTCATGCTCTCGGAATCCACGTAAACCAGGCCAAAAAGTGGGCTCCACATCCTTGTATCAGACCATCAATAACCTGTTCTCAGCGAACTCGCTTTCTACCACTCTGAACACGCAGGTTCTTTGGACGCTGCTCATGCGACTTATATCATCGGAGGAGAACCCCGTGTCTCGTACCTAGATAGCGTGCGAGATATGGACGAAATGCCGGTCGATGATGCAGAGACCGACGAAGGTTCGGAAGAAATTCTGGAGACGAAAATAACACTGGTTAGGGAAGCTGATCTTGAGGGTGCGGGTCCTTTCTGCTCTTGCGAGTGTCGCTTCTGATTCACTTCGACATTTCCCAGCCTCAAAAGAACGGTATACGCGCATTCACTTTGTCCATCTCTACAGCCTTTCGCCTTCACCCATTCGTGTAAGCAGGCATCGTTCTCGTCCCTTTCTGGCTTCACGCAAATTATTCTTTCAGGAACCAGCCCTCTTATGCGAGCCCGCGAAGAGTCTTCGAGAAGCGGGAGAGAGCCTTGGCACTGGCTTCACTGTTTCATTAGGTCGGGTCACGGGTCCGGGCTGGTACATTAAAGTGCGTTAGCCTCTACTCCCATCTCTCCAGTTGCTAACGATGACTGTGCCTTTCACCTCACTCTACAGAAACGAACCGATCTTCAGCCAGCACGGTCCTCGGCGAACATAAAATCCTCTGCCGCCGTCGCCTCCACTTCTAAGAACAAACTTCCTGGTCTGTCGAAGACTTCCTCTATGACGGAAGACACTAAGCCCGTCGTCAAAACCGAATCGAAGGACGTCAAGCCTGTGATCAAGGAGGAACCCTCGAAACCGAAGCCTTCCGGAAAACTCGACTTCTTCGGCAAAGCAAAGCCTGTGCCCAAGCCCACAACAGAGATGCCCAAAATTAAAATTGAACCAGAGGAGTCTTCGATAGCGTCCAAACCAGCCCCCAAGCCAGAACTCAAACCCCCGAGATCGAATGACAAGGCTGGTTTTTGGTGCTTTTTGCTACGCTTCGTCGACGAGTTTGACGAACATCTGGGTTTCTAGCCCCCCGTTGAGAGGAAGCCCACCATTAAGCTTTCGGATTCTGACGATGAGAGCACGAGAGAACGTGCAAAGCCGTCGTCATCTACACGTACCGAGCCCAAAAGCGTGGCGCGCGTCAAGAGGGGCGTTGTCATCTCGGACGACGAAGACGAGGAGTCGAAACCACCAGCGCCGCCCGCGCGCCCCAAAGCCGCGTACAAAGCAAAAGCGAAAGCTGCCACTCCAGATACTGATGCAGACAAAGACTTACGAGCGATGATGGACATCGACGACGGTAAGTAAAAAAGCTCCGTCCGAGGATGGTTGAGCTGACGGACTTTCGGTTCATTCCTCGCTCTCCCATTAGATCAAGTCACGAGGGTCTCTCGCACTGTTTCGGTCTCAGATCCAGCGACATCACCTCCAGCAACCGACGTCGAGATGGAAGATCGCGGGCAGGAGCCCGAACCAGAACCAGAACCAGAACCGGAGTCCGCCCGCAAGCCCGCCCGCAAAGTCAAACGCAAGCCGAAGAAAGAGGTGCCCGTGGGCCGCAATGGTCTCAAGAAGAGACGGGTGGTCAAGTCTCACATGACCACGGATGACAAAGGCTACTTTGGTGCGTCGTCACATTCCGTCCCCCGCCGTTGCAAAAGCTCCGAGCCGCTGATGGATGGGACTGCCTCGTATGGGTCACTCAGTTACCGAGGATTATTCGTCGTACGAATCCGTAGACGAGGAGGAGGCGCCTCCTGAGAAACCCGTGAAGGGAAAGGGAAAGGGAAAGAAGGTCACTGCGCCAGTCATGGTGAAGAACGAAGGTGAAACGGACGAAAAGACCACCAAGACACCTGTAAAGAGTGCATCGACATTAAAGCGCAAACCGTCAAAACCGAGCGTACAGAAGGGGGGGATTGCGAGCTACTTCACGAAGAAATGAGTGGACACGATTCTCTTTGATGATTTATTATATTCACTGCAAAGGATGCCCACTAATTTGTCGTTAAAAATAATGAAAAGGTGATTGGATATAATACAGTTTAACCCGCAAAAAGTGGTTCAGCCCGGGATCGAACCGGGAACCTTCTGTGATCAGATCACAAATGTGAGACAGAAATCATAACCATTAGACCACTGAACCTTTAATTTACCAGAGGATTTTAACTTATAAGTAGAGTGTGACTGAAACGTTACTGGATAGTGTCGTTATATGGGTTAAGCCCACAGTCATAAGCCTTATACTCTCTCTCCAGTGAGTTCACAATAATTTTGCGATCTGAAGGGTTTTCGGCCTCGATACCGCCTGGAAAGGGGTCCCATACAGGGTACAGAATGCCCCAGGCGCACGGGTCTGTGTCACGCCCGGTAAGACCCCCACGACCTGGAGGTGTTGTGGTACCAGACACAATTTCGGTGGTCGAGAGGCCAAAATTTCCATAAAATCCTCCGCCACTTTTCATTATTCTTTGTCTGCTGACGTAGAACTCCATTTTCCGAATGGGGGTGTACCGATGGTCCTGATGCTGGGGTAGCAGGTGGCGGCGCAGCAATGGAAGGACGTGGTCCAGAAACGGAGGGGGTAGAAGGCCATTGGGCGACTATTTCATCAGCTCGCAAATCGCAAAGTATCTGTTATTGGGGGGTTCCATGTTCTGAGACGAGAGGACAGGTCATAACCTGGAGCAGGGGAGCATTCGTCAGGTCCAGGGAGTAGCCTGCGCAGATATCGCTTTTCCTTCCTCATCTGGCTCAGGCTGGGGCTTTTGGACATTCCGTGTATCTCCCTTACTCCTCTGCACGTCCTGAAGACCCGATGCTGTCACTGGCTTTGACAGTGTCGAAAGAATTTGCGTAGGCCAATCGATTTTGGTCGGCTCATCTGCGGGTCAAAAGAAAGGTGTCACGTCCTGGTTGGTCCGGGCACGCAGATACGCGCAACGCCTCAGTACTCAGCAAGACATGATGCGAGGCGCAACGAAGTCGAGCGACTTTCTTGTCGCGCACTCGCTGCGGCATCGTGGTCGAACAACAGCTACACGATTTCCAGGTGACCCTTGCTCGCTGATGTGTGTAACGCAGTCCATCCGCACTTGCTCCAGGCATCCACGTTTGCGCCATACTCAAGGAGTAGCTTGACGACCGTTATCTAACCGTATTATGATGCTCTATCCGATGCGGATCCAATGCGTTGGGATTCGCGCCATGGTCGAGGAATAACCATGAGAGACAGAGGCGGCTGGACGGGTGAGGCGGTCGTGAGGCATGCCAGAGCAGCGAACCGAAGTCAAAGGTGACCCACTTGTTCAGGTCTGCGCTGTACTCCAAAGCGAGCTGATCCACCTGCGAGCGCTGGTAGACTGCAGCAGTCTCAACCCCTACTATCGCACTCTTCATCATGTGGTGGGTACAATGGTGGGGGAAATGGTGGCGTGATGGTGACAATAACAGGTGAAGGTATTCGACATTCGACACGCAGAGACGGAACGGGGAAACGTAAATATCCTTTCCCCGTTAGAGGCAATCGAGAAGGGTTACGGGTATTGCGGGTGCTGTGATGAAGAATATTAGAACTTCGGTCGGAGAAGTTCAAGGATTACTGAAGATAACTGACAGCTCCTCCGAGTCAGCTGCTCTCCATCTCGTTGTGTGGTAGTGAGTGGTGGTGAGAGAGATGTAGTGGCAAGGAAAGAGTTTTAACAGTAAAAAGACATTTTAACGCAGGTGGAACGTCCACGCTGCTAGTGAGTTCGGAGGTGGTCTGAGATGGGAGATAAGAGGGAGAGATGGATGGCTCCGCGTGAGCCGCTTGACTGATACTGAAGGAGAGGAGACAAGACAAGAAAATGGGGGAAAACGCGAGCACAGAACCTGGTGGCACTCGTTGCCCTGCCCAGGAGACCGGTCTGGTGCTCACGGTGTTGCGCGCGGATTTATATAGTTCGTTTTCTAGCTATTTACAATCTAAACTATTTGTCCATAGCTCTAAGAAGGAGGTCCGTCCTGGAAACGAGGGTTAATACGGAAAAATGGAGGGCGGCAGCGTCCTTGTGCGGCATAGCCTTCGAGCCCTCTGCCCTAACTTACCACTTCCCAGTTCCCACCGTCTCGCCACCATCTCTTCACACCGAAACCCCCCCCCCCCCCCCCCCTCCTCCCGGACGATACCATACTCGCGAGATGGCTAACCAGTCAGGATCCGTTCCTTTTCAAAAGCTTCTCGAATATGCCTTGCTGCAGTACGAGAAGAAGACGGGCGTCACTTTATCCAAACATCCTCTTGCCTTGCAACTCCAGAATTGCAACTCGGTCGAGGACTTTAATAACCATTTGCAAGATAAAGCAAAGGATGTCAGAGAAAGTGAAAGAATCACCAAACCGATGAGGACTATTGTATCAATTCTAACACCGCTCTCTTCTGCCTCCCTTCCCGACGCTGTCGTCCAGGTACGTTAGAGGGTGCTCATGGCCGCTTCATATTCTGACCCTTTTGACAGGCCTTTCCACCTGCGAAAGCCATACAGGCTTGTCTCTGTGTACTACTTGGCGTATGTGACGGTCTCTGGTCTATACGTAGATTTCCTTGTGACATCCAAGTGAACCAGTTTGCAAAGGGCGAGATATCCAACTTCGACGCACTGGTTGACTGGCTCGAGTCGATCGAAAACTTCATCGGTCGACTCGGTATATATACAGACATAACACTTCCGCCCGCAATGGTTGAGGTAGTGGTTAAGATAATGGAGGAATTAATCTCCACGCTCGCTTTGGTAACCATAAAGCTCAAGGAGCGAAAACGAGGTGAGCTCATTCTCGCTGACGTGTTACCTTACTCAGCTCCCCGCAGAAAAACTTAAGAGACTTTTGACGGGTAAGGCGGCAGACGAGGACATTAAGGAGGCCCTACAGAGGCTGAACAAACTTACGCAAGACGAGCTTAGAAATGCCGCAGCTCAGACTCTAGGTGTTGTCAGCGGTGAGCAAACGCACTCTGCTTGTGCTTGTAATCCCACGTCTACTAAATATTACCTAAAATGGGGAACGACGTGAAAGAGTTGAAACGTCCGTTATCTCTTAACATTTCATTTCCGCCTGGGAGCACTGAGATTATCTGGCAGGTGCCCAGTTACTCAGAGATATTCAAAGCTGGCTCTCCCCCCCGGATACATGGAAAATTTACAACATCTCCCGCGGATCACGGCACAAAGAGACAGGGTCCTGGTTTGTTAAGAGCAAGAGATTCTCAGAATGGAAGGCTTCTAGAACAAGTTCCCTCCTATGGATTAATGGGAAACGTCAGTTACCGCTCGGCGCTTACGTTTTCGCAGACACTGATAGTCTTCCCTTTCGAAGCGGGCACTGGGAAAAGTGTCCTTTGGTACGCTAATGTTAACCCGCCCGTATTTCATCTTGGGGACTCACATTGTTGGTCAGTTCGGCGATCATCGAAGACATCGAGGCAATGCGGAAGTCTGGGGGTGCATCACTCGCTATGTATTTCTACGACTTCAGGGACGATCTTAAAAAGGACCTCCGGGGGCTACTCTCATCGGTGTTGTTCCAACTTTGCGACCAGTCCGATTCCCACTACAATATTCTTTCCGCTTTCCATTCGACACACCGCAATGGTGCACAAAGCCCCCGCGATGAAGAGCTTATCCAATGCTTTGAGGACTTGGTGAAAGTGCCGGGGCCACCACCAGTTTATCTGATTGTGGATGGGTTGGATGAAAGTCCAAACACATCTACTCAGTCATTCCATCGTGACCAGGTTCTATCGTTTTTGGACGACCTTGTCAAGGCACAGCTTCAAAACCTGCGCTTATGCGTCACTAGCCGACCAGAGGTCGACATTAAAGCTATCCTCGGGCCTTTAGCTTTCCGTTCTGTTTCCCTGGAAAACGAAAGTGGACAAAGGAAGGACATTAAGGACTATATCGAGTCGATCGTTCACACGGGTAAAAGGATGAAAAGCTGGAATCCGAAGCACAAGCAACTTGTGATTGACGTCTTGACCAAAAAAGCGGATGGGATGTAAGGCATTTATATCTTCAAGCTATGCCTTCATGACACTCACCCGTACGGTTGGTAGGTTTCGATGGGTGGATTGCCAGCTCAAATACCTTGCCATATGCCTCCCAGTGAATCTCGAGCGTGCTCTGAACGAATTACCGGTGACACTTGATGAGACCTATGAACGTACCTTGGGGGAGATCGAAGATGCGAACTGGGAAGCTGCTCGGCGGCTCCTCCAATGTGTTGCTGCGGCTGCCCGCCCCCTCCGAGTCGAGGAACTGGCAGAAATTCTCGCATTTGATTTCAACACAAGACCGATCCCGAAATTCCGCATGGACTGTCGCCTGGAAGATCCAGTGAAAGCGGTGTTGACCATATGCTCCACGTTGCTTTCTCTTGTCGACGTCGAGAATTCTCGAGTCGTGCAATTTGGGCACATCTCGGTGAAGGAGTTCTTGACGTCCGCCCGCTTTGCTAAGAAATGCGACACACTTTCCAGTCGTTACCACATTTCCATGTCACCTTCTCATACCGTCATCGCCCAAGCATGTCTAGGTATTCTTTTGCACCTACCCAAAAACGTCACCAAAGACAGCCTGATGCAATATCCTCTTGCTGGATATGCTGCCGAGCACTGGTTTGAGCATGCCCGTTTTGAGGGTGTGTCGCAAAATGTAATTGAGGGGATGAAACAACTCTTTGACCGGACAAAATCACATTTTGGGATTTGGCTCTGGATATGTGACCCAACATTACCCTACGAAGAGCGATGGGGGACCAAACGAGCTGAAAAGCCTTTTCCACCCCGTTGGACTCCTTTACATTATGCTGCGTTTTGCGGCCTACGCGAAGTTGTAGAGGTCTTAGCCATTGGCCCCCAGGACGTGAACTCTCAAAACTTCGATAACGAGTCGACACCTTTACATATGGCATCTGGAGAGGGTTATCTTGATATCGCATGGCTCCTCGTAGATCAAGGCGCCAACGCGGCAGCCCAGGACCAGCGTGGGTTGACTCCACTCGATCTTGCATCAGAACGGGGTCATCTCGATCTCACACGGTTCCTCGTCGAGCACGGAGCCAATGCTGCCACCCAGGACCAGCGTGGGTGGACCCCGCTCCATCTGGCCTCAGAACGGGGTCATCTCGATCTCGCACGGTTCCTCGTCGAGCACGGAGCCAATGCGGCAACCCAGGACCAGCGTGAGTCGACCCCACTCCATCTGGCGTCACGAAGCGGTCATGTCGATATCGCACGGATGCTCCTCGAGCGAGGCGCCAATGCGGCAGCCCGGGACCAGCGTGAGTCGACTCCGCTCCATCTGGCGTCACGATGCGGTCATGTCGATATCGCACGGATGCTCCTCGAGCGAGGCGCCAATGCGGCAGCCCAGGACCAGCGTGAGTCGACCCCGCTCCATCTGGCGTCACGATGCGGTCATGTCGAGATCGCACGGTTCCTCATCGAGCAAGGCGCCAACGCAGCAGTCCAGGACCAGCATGGGTCGACTCCGCTCCATCTGGCATCCCTCAACGGCTATCTCGATCTTGCACGGATCCTTGTCGAGCACGGTGCAAACGTAGCAGCCCTGGACCAGGGTGGGTCGACTCCGCTCCATCTGGCGTCCTCCAACGGTCATCCCGAGCTTGCACGGTTCCTCGTCGAGCACAGCGCCAATTCGGTAGCCCAGGCTACACCGCAGATATGGCAGTCCACAACAGCATGAATTCAGAGTCCTTACCGAGAAGCGTTGGTAGAAGGACATTGCTTTATTGTACGGTTATTATCATCTCGCGCATGCTGCGATGCGCTACGAATGAAATTTATATCGAAAATGGTGCCTTAGGTGAAACGGATAGACTGGCCGAGGTCCGGTCCAGTTCGGGTTCGGCAGCCTCAGGCCTGAACCAGGACCTGACCTGGAGGTCCGGTCCAGGCAGAACAGCGAACCTGGACCTGGACCTGGGTTTGGGTCCGGTTTGGGTCCGAACAAGGTTCAAGTGATCAGTGATCAAAAAAGCATTGAAATCTTTTCCGAGTTTGTGGTGTATGGGAGGTTCACTCTGTGAGACTTCGAGTCGGAGGGATCGTCTGAGAGCAAAGTGCAGGTCTGCAATCCCGAAGGAAAAGAAGGCGCACTGGGTGTGGACATGTATGTACAGGCGTAGGGTGGCTCTGGCTCAGCCGCGTGAACGTTACTGAATGAGACTGAACAAGGGGGGGGAAATACAATATCGGTGAAGGCAATGCGCCTCTCTACCCTTCGTAATCACAGTCCTAAGTGCCAGGGCCTCCCCCTTAAATATTTCATGTGAGAGTGTCTATTTATTGGATTTGAACAATACTGCAAGGTCTCTTACATGTCCACACCTATCCGTCTTTTCGATCCCGTGCTAATAACACGGTTCGTCACTTCCACCCCCCCTGCTGTGCCTACTTTACCCTTGTGACTGGCATTGAAACTCCACAAGTTCTCCTTAGATCGGCAAGCGAACAGCTCTACCCCCAAGGCGCAGATGAAGGCGAGATGACCTTTCGCAATGTTGTTCGCGTGGTGGTCAGGGGCATATTTGGCTGCAAACCACTCGAAGTTGCAACATGATCATCCGGCCCTGGAGAGGGACCTGCGCCTGCAAAAGTCCGTAGATCGCTTTAGCAGCAAGTCTACAGGCTCGGCATTGCGGTCTCGAAGGAGGCGATTGTGTCCTCGTCATTGGGGCTCCGGAGATTGGGCTTGCCAATCGAGGAATAGAGCGCGGCGTCGCCGTCCTCAGGCCCAAAGATTGAAAGATGGCGACGGAGAGTACAGACGAGGCCGGCTTGGGTAGGGTGCGACTGGCGAGGATGGCATGGGCAGGTTTCACGGGCGGGGGGCGGAATTTCGCAATTCTGTCCAAGTTGGCATAGCTGATCGCGTGTGGATGTTAGGGGGCGGCCTATTGTTGGAGTAATTTCGTCAACAGGGTGCATGTGGGGCCGAGGGCCAAACAGAGGAACCAGAGCGAGTTGACGCACACGGCAGAGTTTGGCGGAGAGAATGGCGTGGTCGGATCAGGAAGTATGGAGGGGACAGTGGTGAGAGCCGTTCAAATTGACGAGGATCTGATAGATGTTTACAAGGTAAAACGCTGAGATAACCTGAGAGTTCAGCTTGAGGTCCTGCACGGGCACTGCAACCAATGCCGCGACGGCGGCAGACAATAAACTAGTCTTTGAGGAGAAGATTGATGTCTGTAGATGTGTCAGATGTTGAATGACGACTCACGAAATTCAAGATCCCATCTGCATCTGCTTTCCAGTTATCCATCGTCTTCTTGTCCTCTTACCCAGCCATCAGTAAATACATCCAGAAAAGTGAACCGGATCGTCTACAAAGCCCGAATCTCCTCGGAACTGTTGGTGTTGTCCCAACTGAGGTAGATGGCCTACACGTGGTATTGGTTAGTGACTAGGTCAAAAGAGTGATTGGGTAAGGTTGGTACCTGTCCTGGTCCCCACACCGGGAGGTCCTTCCAAGTTGAATGGTTCATGAACAGGTTGGGGATTTGGGGATTTGGGAAAACCGTGCGGGATGAATGTAGGAAGAAGATGGCGTGAGAAAACACTCGATCGAAGCCGTGGACATGGCTGTCAGCGATGTGAGATTGACTGCGCTGATGGCACGTTGGCTCACCGTGCCTCGCCTCAGTGGGTGATTGCGGAGAGATCGTATATCAAGTCGATGACATGGTGTTACGGGAGAGGCCATGATCGGAAGGAGAAACGCTAGGGCTAGAAAGACACTCCGACTCTGTCACACAAACATTGTGGCCATCCTCGGGGCAGTCAGGTAGTGCTCATACGGATCTCTCATTCCGCCAACTGTGCTTCATAGCCTCTGTTTACCCAACACTGATGTACGTAAGCACAACGGTATGTGTGAAGTGATGAGATTTATCAACGGATTTCTCTAATCGGCAAGAGTAAATGGCCGAGCAAACCATTGCAATTGCTTGAGAAAGTTCCTCTCCTGGTCCCATCGCGCATGTAGAGGGACGAGCTGGGCGGGGGTCGGGAAATGGCCATGAAGCACAAGCACATAATCCTCCATCCCGTCGATTTGCGTGAATGTAATCTTATTATCACCCAGACGCAAGAAAGGCGAAAAGTCGTAAAGGTCGTCGGGAGACTAGACCTGATCAGTAAGGGATGAGCACGTAAAAGAAACGGGACACAGTACCACGTAAGGAGGGAACCCGGCTATGATGTTGTCGTTGATCGATCCCCATATATGAGGTGGCAAACTCGCCCACGGAACCGGCTTTACATTCTCGAACCATTGCTCGCGAGATAGGCCTTCTTGTGTCGCAT
>Ga0307510_10008062_pt1 | contig 12538 bp, 13 predicted proteins | sample 12_EM_MG_FD_207224 | JGI IMG/M metagenome (GOLD analysis project Ga0307510, IMG submission 207224) | Populus trichocarpa ectomycorrhiza microbial communities from riparian zone in the Pacific Northwest, United States - 12_EM | ecosystem: Host-associated > Plants > Roots > Unclassified | place... | reverse complement strand
GTAATATGGCAAGACGACAAAGACCAAGAAAGGCTAAGACATCAGTTTAGTCTATCCACTCCTATTAACCATGCCATAAACACAGGTCCAAAATCAAAATATAAGGAGGCATAACGGGGTGTTGAAGCGAAGCTGCTTGTGCTGTTGGCCCTATCGGAAATATTTCCTAATACCCATGACCCCAATGGTTCAACAATTGTGTGGAATCCACGTAGTTTAGAGCATGGTATGGAGAAGACATCATAAACCTATCTGATAAGATGACACCCCCAAAACAGAAAATCGGCCCATGTGCTCCGATTCGAGGGGAAGCAAAAACAAAAACAAAAAAAACAATAGGTGCCGCCGCGGCGCGTGCGGTGCTCATATCCACTTGATACGCCGTGGGTTTTGTTGGAGTCTGATCAGGCTGATACAAGGATTGGTACTCATACATCACATCAGCACAGAAGCATTAGCACATGCACACGTAGGTGTGGCGTCCCCACCAATTATAGCACAGCCTTCAATTACTGTAGGAATGTACTCGCGCATATATTAGGCTACGTAGTCACACACACCACAGAATATCATCAGTAATCCCTCTCATCTACACGTGCCTACTACCCATCATAAGAGGCTTCCAACCTGACTTTCAACCTAATAATCAAGGAGAGCTGGAGATAACATCGTGAATTGCCATATACTCGATTTGGGCTTTGTGTTGTGATCGTTGAAAACTGAATCGATTGACGAATGGGGTGGGCCGGAGAGGATTACATTACAGTATGCAAATGGGCTTAATGCGGTCCCAGAACCATGCCGCCGCCCCTGTAGGACAGTGTAGCCACAGCCACAACCGGCCTTGATGGTTGATGGATAGCAAGTAGCACGGTGAACTCGGGAGGGTTCTTAAATCCGTTGGCTTACACTTACGTACTCAACATTATTACTGTGATTGATGACAGATGGAATAACGAAATGACAACCAAGGAAAATTCTCGAATACCTTTAGTAGCCACGTTGACTCCGCAAGTACAAAATGTTTTATGAACACGGGAGGCCCGCTCATCGGCATGGTGTCGGCATTGGCGAAGTTCGCGGTACAAATGGCAACCGGAGAGACATTCTGGTCCTGGTCTTCTTTACGCGTGACGCGCCTTGCGTTGTCTAACATCCGTCCAGGTTCCGCAAAGTGGATTGTATATCTCGCTTTAAACAGAACCCTCCGAGTCAGTGGCATGCGCTCTAGTGAGTGAGGGGAAGTCAACAGTGGCGGCGGCGGCCTGCCAGCATCAGGAAACGTTTTGGCCCAAACCTTTAGCAAAGCCTTAAACTACTATTTTAGGCTCGCTTAGGGTTCGCTTACGTTCGCGAAGGGCTCACTAATGACGGTTTCCAGCGCTCATCACCAGCCGCGCGCTGACACCTGCTGTGGTTCCCTTTACAAGACCCTTGGCTTCTACATGCGGTGGGAAGTGGAGAAGTGAGCGGCACCATCAGAGACCTGGGATTCGCCACCCAATGGCTGGACAGGTGTTAAATTGCTCGCAGTATAAAGCATGACTCGGACGATGAAGTGAATTCTTTCCTCTTCGTCCGAAATGCTTGTGCTCTCAGTGCTAGCTTTAGTCTTTGTGCTCCCAACGGTGGTTACCGGAATACCTCTCGTTAATGGGGTTATCAGTGGCGTCGGCTCCTCATATTTGAGTAGGGTCAAGACACTAAGAGAGGCTGCCGATGCCAATGCCCCCGCTCGAAATCCGGGAAAGCTTCGTGTGGTGGAGAATTCGGGAATATGTGGTGAGTGCGGTTGTTTAGGGGCCACTGCCGTGTTCACAATTTTGGCAGAAACGACACCACATGTCTATCAAGCCTCTGGATATGGTGACCTCGCTGCGAACGAGAGCATCTGGTTTGCATTGTGCTTCGAGGTTCCCTTTTCGATATTTACGAACATTCCGTCGACAGGTTCTGGTTTTTTGCTGCACGCAAGAACCCTGAAACTGCTCCCCTCATCACGTGGTTCAATGGCGGCGTGAGTGACACTGACTGACTCTGATGTTGCGATATTCACTGAATCAGATTAGCCCGGAAGCTCAAGTATGATTGGGTTGTTCCAAGAGCTTGGCCCTTGCCGGATCAATAACCAGAGCACCGGAGTTGATCTGAATCCGACGTCATGGAATAACAATGCGAACGTGTACGCGTCGATTTCCCTCAACTCTATCTGGCAATAGCTGAATAGCCGCGGCTCAGGCTATTCATTGACCAGCCTGTCGGGGTCGGCTTCTCGTACGGGACGATGTCCGTCAGTACTTCGCAGCAAGCCGCCGCCGATGTATGGAAGTTCTTACAAATTTGGTTCGCGGATGCGCGATTCAAAAAGTACGCTGCTCGGGATTTTGCAATCTGGACGGAATCATACGGTGGGCACTATGGCCCTACATTTGCTGCGTACGTCCCCATCGCCCGACGGTGGTTCTCACCATTCACTATGGTCACTACAGATACTTTTTAGAGAAGAATGACGAGATCCACTACGGTAAAGCTACTGGGGTACATATCAATCTGAAGGTGCTCGGAATTGGAAATGGTCTCACGGTACGGTGTTCAGACTTGTCTCGCTGGATGATTGGTTACTAATGAACTAGATTAGGACCCGATTTCGCAATTCCCTGGCAACATCGAATATGCCAAGTCGAATCCATATCATCCTCTAGTTAATAGCTCTGTCCTCTCGTCTGCCGAGCAGGCCTGGAAGCAGGCAGGTGGTTGCAAGGACCAGGTGTGGCTTTTCCCTCCCTCACTCGGTGTTACGTGTATTTACAAACGCGCAGATTATTGCGTGTAATAATGGAGGGAATAACTCAGTCTGTTCGGGGGCTCTGGATTTCTGCACCAATGATGTCCTCGCCCCGCTTGCAGGAAACTGGGACGTATACTACGTGCCCACAGAGAATCCTGACCCGTACCCGCCCCCGTTCGACAAATACATAAACAGCGACGCGGTGACGTCCAAAATCGGCTCCCACGCTGAATGGGTGATAAGCAACCCCAACGTCTTCGATAATTTCGCTGCGACTGGCGATTTGATACGCACTTCACTCCCAGACCTCGAGAAAGTCATCAACGCTGGCGTGCGCACCGTCATCTACGATGGTGATGCGGATTATCTTGTCAACTATAAGGGCGTCGAGGCCATGGTACGCGTGCACTCCCCACACGCATCCGTTGCTTCTCGCCTTTTACCCTGACCCATCTTCTGTGTTCTCACAGGTTGCCTCCCTAAACACAAAGTTCTCGTCGCAGTTCGCAAGGCAGAAGTTCGCGAATTTCACCGTCAATGGGGCGCTAGCAGGCATTTACAAGAACGCGGGCACGTTCTCGTACGTGCGCTTCTTCGGCGCAGGTCACGAAGTTCCCGCGTACTTGTGGCGGGGCGTGCCACGGGGTACGGCGGCGTTGCAAATGTTCACGCAGATCATGTCGGGCAAGCAGCTCTCTGGGACGTGATGTATAATGTCGAGGGGCGTGTCTAAGGTTGTGAGTTAAACGTCATGGATACTATAACGGACAAGGAACTCGGACAGCATGGCTAGAGAATGTCTAGGTATTTCTGTACTTATGAGGAAAGAAGCACGGGGGTGGTTGGGGATGCGTGCCATACGTAGTACATCGTGGCCAACAAAACAAAGTCAAGAGGGTTGCTCATGAATTGCGTTTTCTTTTTAACAGAGGTTCTCTGTGCGCACTGGACATATGTACAACTAGACGTGTATTTTTCGCTAAAGAGATTTGAGTTTGTCGAGAGCAAAGAGCAATAAGGTAATTGAAGGCACAATGAGGGCAAGTTTGATAAGATAAGATAATCAACTTTTGCGGAGTTAGTCCAGAGTTTGGTTGGAAATATCGGGCGAAATTGGCGACGACTCCTTCAAGCACACCGACCCACAGGCCTGAAGGAATAGGTATATAGGCCCACGGAGTATGACCACCCTCGACTTGACACCCTCCTCGACTCCGATGCGTCGAGCCCACTTTGACATCGAGCGCGTCATCCGACCAAACATCCTCGCTCTGCACCCTCATCGATGTGCAAGGGACGACTACTCCTCTAGCATCCTGCTGGACGCGAATTAAAACCCTCTTGGCCATACCATCTCCCCGTCCAACGACACCTCTCTCCCAACCACCACCGCCACCACCGCTATTGCGCTGCAGCTCAACAGGAACCCCTTCCCGGATGCGGAGCTCGGCCTTATCCTCGACCTCGACCTTCATCGCTACCCGGATCCACCCCATCCAAATATTAAGAGCCGCATTGCAGAACGTGGCTTGCTTTCCCCAGACCACGTCTTCTCGGTGTCGGGTCGGACGAGGTCATTGATATCCCCATGTGTGTCTGCGTCGCGCCTGGCGGAACACGAGAAGATTCTTGTCACTCTACCTAGGTACGGCATGTATGGAGCATGCGCGCAGGTAAACGACGTCGGGGTCGACAAGGTCAACCTTCACAGAGGAAGGTGGAGAGGAAGGGGATAGACGACGGTCCCGCCTACGTGTGGACGGGGTATCTCATTTCGCTCCACTGTTCCTCCCTCGTTTCCATTTGTTTGCAACCCTATATGCGGGTCGAGACAGGCTCATCAATCAGTGACTGAAAAATAACAGAACGTATCGAAGCACTGCTAGGGCGTCTTTCTGCGAAAAAAAAGTGGTCGAATGATGTACTGAAAGGGCCCACCATCGACAATGAGCTTGGAAGTGAGGTAGTACGCGGGACGAACCTCTCGTAAGATTTGGGGCACGGGGAAAAAAACACGTTAGCGACAAAAAATGACACGCACGCATGCATTTGACATGACGAAGGGGAGAAGAATAGTGGGAGAGAAATGGGTCACACAATCTTGGAATGATCGAGGCCCAGGAGGACCAGCATCTCACCCACACGCCATCTTCGTTCTCCATGGCTGTCTTCGAGATGGGCTTGTGTAATACCAACTGCCATTCTCTGCGCGGAAGGGTTGGAACGGATGCGGAGGAGAAAAACGGGTGGGGGAGGAAGAGTTGAGAAGGTCGGGAAGGAGAGCGGGGAAGGGCCGGCCGTGGCCCGTGGGGCGCTCGATGAGGTTGCACTGTTTCGGAGGTATGCAAACGTTGCGCTACAACTGAAGATGTGGGATTGATGTGTAAGCACATCCAGGGTCTCTGTCATACCTTTCTGAATGAGCCGATCCCTAGGGACATCAAACAGCGCGTCTGAGTGCCAGCGGTGATTGAGAACCTGCGATGGTGTGGGCTTTGGTAAGAGGATTACCTTGCCTGTCTTTTGAGAGGATATTAAACCCAATGAGAGTCGGCGATTTTGGTCAGGATTTTCATTGTCGCCTTCCCTAAGGCTGTGTAATCATGACTGTGGCTGACACGTCGATAGCTGTGCAAAATACACAAAGACAAACGACGCATGCCAAACACGACCTCAAGTTGAATGACCACGTTGCTGAAATCCTCCCTGTCTCGAGATTGATTCGTCACTCACCAATTGCTACTTTCTACCCCACCTCCTCGAAACTTGAAACTGAACCCCAGTGCCATCACCGACCACCCATCCCTCAACGCATCGTTAATGCGGGCCATCAAGGATACCAATGAGGGAAAGCATGTTGCACGTCGACGAAAGTTGTTGTGGGTTGACGAAGGTCGGGGTAAGTGACAAAAAGCTGGTCCTTCGTAGGATGACTGGATGACTAGTACTGAATTGGGCGGTGCAGATCGGCTTTACCCACGGACCACTATTGAGGCGCTACCCGACGATGTTCTCCTAGAAACATTCGAGTTCTATCTGGACAAAGATAATGCCGATGGATTAAAACACGGTGATCATTATGATGGATGGCAAACGCTGGTACATGTGTGCCACAGATGGCGATGTATCGTGTTTGCTTCACCACGTCGCTTAGATCTGAAACTTTACTGCACCCGACAACGACCGGTCAACTCGAAGACACTGGATATCTGGCCGGTATTGCCTATTGTCATATTTGCCGTGGACATGCAGACCAAAGAGGACGTGACTAACGTCATTTCCGCGCTCAGGCATCACAATCGAGTGTGTAAAATCTACTACGAGGCATTTCAAGATTCTTTTTTGGGGGAATTTGCGGCAGTAGACGAGCCATTCCCAGAGCTGACAAGTCTGGAGCTCATCTCTTCTGGACAAAATGAGCCAGTCCTTCCCCTTCCCGATTCCTTTTTGGGCGGATCTGCCCCATGTCTGCGATCACTCGACTTGGATGGCATTCCTTATCCCTCAATTGGGAAACTACTTTCATCCACCACTAACCTTGTCCGGCTTTCCCTTAATCGAATTCCCCGTTCCGGATATATTGCACCCGAGACGGTTGTCCCATGTCTGTCCACGTTGCCCAGGCTCGAATCACTTGTTCTCCAATTCCAATACCCTCGGTCTCGGGCCCAGCGAGAAAGCCGACATCCTCCCCCGCTCACTCGTGTAGTCTTCCCCAATCTCGCCCTTTTAAACTTTCGCGGCGATATCGAGTACTTGGAGGACATCGTGTCTCAAATCGAAACACCCGTACTCGATGATGCCATATTTTGGTTCTTCAATCAACTAGTATTCGACACTCCACTACTCGGGCACTTCATCTATCGCACAGAAACATTCATGGCAATCCACACGGCATGCGTGCAATTTTTCAGTGATAATATCGTGGTCAGACTTCCGGGACTAGGAGAGACAGCTGATGATGGCCCGGAAACCCTGTATTTGTCCATCTCTTGCGAACCGTTGGATTGGCAGCTTTCTGCTCTTGCACAGGTCTTGGACTCGTTCTTGTCTTCCCTCCAAACTGTGGAAAGCCTCGAGATTGCAGTGTATCATAAAGATTGGCAAGACGAAATTGAGGTCACCCAATGGCGAGAACTTTTACACCCGTTCACCTCTGTGAAGGATATGACCCTAACATTCAAGGAATCGGTTCGGCTTGTCGCGCCTGCCCTTCAAGAACTTGCTGGGGAAAGAGCAACAGAAGTGCTGCCTGCTCTAGAAAATCTTTTCTTGGAGCCATATGGCTGGCGGCCATCGGGGCCTGTCAAAGAGGGCATTGACCAGTTCATCACCACACGACAACTCTACGGACACCCTGTAACTGTCCACTACTGAGACACCAAAGTAAGGGGTACGTGAGTCGGGAGGTCGGTAATCGTTCCCATCAGATTTATGCTTCGTGATATCTACTACTTATTGCCACGTTCGCTTACCTTTCTTTTCGACACTGGAGGTGCCAACTACTATACTTTTGCTACTATTACACATTCTGATCTCCTTGTATGAGATTTTTGGACCCAGTAGGCAGTATAGGCTGTGACACCTGGTGTCCCAGGACCTTTATCTCGACCTCCGCGAAATGTGTTGTGTTGTTGCAGTGCATAGATGTGGGACTTCGATCGATTTTCAGTCAGACTAGTACCGGCGCCACCCGGAACGTAAACGCGACCATCAACAGAGCTCTCCAAGTCCCCTTACTGACGCTCAACATGTCAATCACTAGATCAAACATCCGTCTCACGCAGTCACGCGGAGTTTTCTCCCCATTTTTCCTGAAATGACTCAAAAAATAAAACAAAAATCGGCTGTTACCAGTCACAGCCGCTAACCGCCGTCGCACTGGCAGGACAACAGAAAGTCATTTCCACGTTGACGGGCATGGTACCATCTATACTGTATATGCTTCAGCACATGTCGTGTGTGATCATCTCTATCTCTCAACTTGCGAATTGCGTTTACTTCCATCACAGTGTCCCTTCCCGCGACGGCGACGACGGATGCCCCTGTGGATTCCCGGGCCAATGCAGTATGCACGGACGGATTCACGCTCCGATTCTTCTATTCCGGATCAGGATTAGGCCACTTGAACCTGAGGTTGATGACGGTGGCGGCTACTGTACCAGTACGTGCATATGCTGAGGCCCCTTCGCTCGCCTGCAACGGCGAGTGCGTGCCTTTAGTAACGTTGTCTTTCCCTTTCCCACCTCCCAGAACACCAACACCAGGCGGACCAACCGGCGATGAATCGGACACGACGCTGCCTCGACGCGCTGCAGGTTGGACACGGCTGCGTCTCAGGCTCCGACGCGGAGGAGATGGGAAGCCCAATGGGCGAACATCTTCTATAATATAAATCTGATCCCGAGTTGCTCCACATCTTGGATCAGACACCTCGGCAATCTCGGGGGGCACACAGATGGGAACTCGGAACGTGATTTGGCATGGTTTTCTCTGTCTCGGCTGGTCTTTCCGCTTTCCGTGGAAATGCGCCCCATCAAACCTGAGGCCGAATGAATGAAACTACAAGGTTGTGACGCGACGAATCCCCCACACAGTTTGATCAAACGCATGACTTTTCGTTATCTTCCCAATGTTGTTCCCACATCAAACTAAAATATAAAAAATGTATTGTGTATTAATGCCCACTGAATGCGTTCAGTTCGACTCCCTTCTCACAAAACAGCCCATTGACGTCGGGAGGAAGGATAGTAATGGAGGGCACGCACTGCAGAATCGGCCAATTTCAACCACGTGACGCCAACGCGACGCGACACGGGCCCTCGCCGTTCACTTCTCCCTCGCCTTCCCTCTCCTTGCCCTGCTCGCCTCGCCTTCGGGCCTTCGTCTCGTCTCCCCCTCAGGGCCCCTCCTGTCACACCTCAAAGGCCACACTAACCGCCCGCCCCCGCTGGCAGTGCCACAAGCGCGTGCTGCTTCGAAAGCCGTCATTCCGACGTCACGCGCGACGTACACGACAACTCGCAAGTCGGGTCCCTGTTCGGAACCATACCCTCGCCGGAGACGCACTTACTGCATATAGAATTTTGGGACTCTTTTGTATGTTCATTTATTCTCCTTTTATCCTAGAACGTTGCCTCGCGCCTAGCACGCATGTACATAACCCGCCTCACCTGGCTCCGGCCAGGGCTGGCAAGAATATAGCCCACTTTCGTTCCTTTCATTCGTGTGCCCGCCTCAAGCCTTACGCCGTTACGAATCCCCCAGCCGCGCCGTTGGAGCAACGAGTGCCCTTCGCAGTCTGCGCCGTCACGTCCCGCTCCTTGCATCACACATACACACAATCTCTCTCTCTCTCTCTCTCGCTCGCTCGCTCGCTCTCCCGCCGGCGGTCGCGCGATTAACAACCGCCAATCCGCCTCCCTCGTATTCACACCGCCTCATTTCTCTCTTTCGAACTCTCGCGCGGACTACCCCACTGCGATATAGTAATAACGCGACAAATGCACGAAGGAATAGAGCGTCCGTTGAGCGGTGTTGCAGTCTACGACAACAACAGAATACGTGCGAAGAGACAATAAATAAATAAAATATAGAAAATGTGTGGTGTGGGTGTGTTTGCTGTGTGTGTGAACGAGCGGGTTTCCGCAACGATGAACGAAATCGAATCTATACCTGGGGATGTGAAAATTCCCTTCGTAAGGCCCCGGGTTTCCCCTGAATACGCGAGTTCGTCGTACCCCTAACCTTCCTCCATTTCCCCTTGGGCTCTGCTAGCTCAGGTTTAGCCTCTGTGACTGCCCTTGCCTTCGACCCCGACCGAGGCGGGGAAGAAGGAGGAGCGTCCTCGTCCTCATCGTCCGAGTAGCCGATGGGGCCACAGCCGAAAAACTTGCTGTCCGGGTAGTCGTCCCGATGACCGGTGAGGACAGCTTTCCGACGCATCTGCACGCGCCGAGAAGGCGTTGGCATGCGTTTAGTTCGCCGGCACGACGAACGGGTATCGCCGTTCGTCCGGTAGGTCATTGTACTCCTTGAGGATGGCAAACTCGACAGGGCTAAAGTCCTGACCGACTTTAGCAAGCGTGAGCCAGCCGATCTTAATGAGGCGGAAGAGGCCTTTGGGCGTGAGCAGGCCGTAGTTCTTGTGCGGGTTGCGCATGTGCCAGTCGGCCGCGATGAGGGACGGCACGAGATCGAACACCTCGGAGACCTTGCACGAGTTGCGCATCGACTCATACGTAAGGTCGGGTGTCGGCTCGACGATGGGGAGAAATGTCGCAATTTCTGTTGGGACGGGAGAGATGGTTCGGTAGAGGTGGCATCGAGGGCAAGATTAAGTCGTATCCGTTGAGGAATGACGGGTGTCGAGGAATGGACAGCGAGTGGAGATGATGGCCCTCTACACATGACCTTTGGACCCGTAGACGCCGTCGGCCGTGAATCATGTTCGGATGATTCTTCATGACGACGCTTTCTCGGAAATGAGGAGCCATCCGAGAGGGCTGAGGTAGAAGAGAGGGGAGTGCTGATGTCGGACGTATTTGTGAACGGATGCGGAGGAGGAAGATGGTGTGGCGGAGGAAGAGTTGAGAGGGTCGGGAAGGAGAGAGGGGAAGGGCTGGCCGTGGCCCGTGGGGGGCTCGATGAGGTCCCACTGTTTCGGAGGTATGGAAATGTTGCGCGCTGCGATATAACTGAAGATGTGGGATGCGGGTGTAAGCACATCCAGGGACTCTGTCACACGCACTACGGTTTTCGAATGAGCCGATCCCCAAAGACCTCAACTAGCGCGTCTGAGCGCCAGGGGCGATCGAGAACCCGTGATGGCATGGGCTTTGCTGATTGCCTTGCCTGTCGTTTGAGGGGATATTAGACCAGTGAGAGTCGATGATTTTGGTCAGGATTTTCATTGTCACCTTCCCCGTCACCTTCCCCGTGGCTGTGTAACCATGACACGTCGAAGGCTGTGCAGAATACACAAAGACAAATGACGCATGCAAAACACGACCTCAAGCTTCAAGGCTTGCATGACCACGTTGCTGCAATCCGCCTTGTCTCAAGCACTCACCAGTTGCTGCCCCACCTCCTCGAAACTTGAAACAGAACCCCAGTGCCATCACAGACTACCCATCCCTCAACCCATCGTTAATGCAGGCCATCAAGAATATCAATAAAGGAAAGCATGTTGCACGTCGACGAAAGTTGTTGCGGGTTGGAGAACGACGAGGTGAGTGACAAAAAGCAGGTCCTTCGTAGGATGACTACTACTGAGTTGGGCGGTGCAGATCGGCTTTACCCACGGAGGACTATTGACGGGCTCCCCGACGATGTTCTCCTAGAAACATTCGTGTTCTATCTGGACAAAGATGATGCCGATAGATTTGACCACGGTCATCATTATGATGGCGAACGCTGGTACATGTGTGCCGCAGATGGCGATGTATCGTGTTTGCTTCACCACGTCGCTTAGATCTCAAACTTTACTGCACTCGACAACGATCGGTCAACTCGAAGACACTGGATATCTGGCCGGTATTGCCTATTGTCATATTTGCCCAGGACATGCATTCCGAAGAGGATGCAGCTAACATCGTTTCTGCACTCGGGCATCACAATCGAGTGTGTAAAATCTATTACTACAACGAGCAATTTCAAGATTCCTTTTTGGGAGCATTTGCGGCAATAGACGAGCCATTCCCAGAGCTGACAAGTCTGACGCTCTCCTCTTTTGGACAAAATGTGTCAGTCCTTCCCGGTTCTTTTTTGGGCGGATCTGCCCCACGTCTGCGATCACTTGACTTGGAAGGCATTCCTTATCCCTCCATTGGAAACCTACTTTCATCCACCACTACCTTGTCCGGCTCTCCCTTTCTCGTATTCCTCATTCTGGGTATATTGCACCCGAGACGATCGTCCCTTGTTTGTCCATGTTGCCCAGGCTCGAATCACTTGCTCTTGGATTCCAATACCCTCGATCTCGGGCCCAGCGAGAAAGCCGACATCCGCCCCTGCTCACTCGTGTAGTCTTCCCCAATCTCACCTATTTACACTTCGGCGGCGATATCGAGTACTTGGAGGACTTCGTGTCTCAAATCGAAACACCCGTACTCGATGAAGCCATATTTTGGTTCTTCAATCAACTAGTATTCGACACACCACTACTCGGGCACTTCATCCGTCGCACCGAAACATTCATGACAATCCATACGGCATGCATGCAATTTTTCAGTGATAATATCGTGGTCATACTTCCGGGACTGGGAGAGACAGCTGATGATGACCAGGTTGCCCTGAATTTGTCCATCTCTTGCGAGCCATTGGATTGGCAGCTTTCTGCTCTCGCACAGGTCTTGGACTCATCCTTGTCTTCCCTCCAAACTGTGGAAAGCCTCGAGATCCAAGTATATCATGAAGATTGGCAAGGCGAAATTGAGGTCATCCAATGGCGGGAACTTTTACACCCATTCACCTCTGTGAAGCATGTGACCCTCGATAAATCGGCTCGGCTTATCGCACCTGCCCTTCAAGAGCTGGCTGTGGAAAGTGCAACGGAAGTGTTACCTGCTCTACAAGATCTTTTCTTAACGACTAGTTGGCCGCCATCAGGGCCTGTCAAAGACGGCATCGAGCAGTTCATTGCCACACGACGACTCCACGGACACCCCGTAACTGTCCACTACTAAGACACCAAACCTAAGGGGTACATGTGTCGGGAGATCGGTAATTGTTCCCATCAGATTGATGCTT
>Ga0307510_10008061_pt1 | contig 12539 bp, 19 predicted proteins | sample 12_EM_MG_FD_207224 | JGI IMG/M metagenome (GOLD analysis project Ga0307510, IMG submission 207224) | Populus trichocarpa ectomycorrhiza microbial communities from riparian zone in the Pacific Northwest, United States - 12_EM | ecosystem: Host-associated > Plants > Roots > Unclassified | place... | reverse complement strand
TCATGATGTACTTTACCATCGTTCGAGGGTTTGGGTTTGCCAACATACATATTTCTATAGTAGCCTCGGGAGGTCTCTTCTGTCCTCAGTGTATACTTTGTGTTTCCTCCTGCCCCGTCTCGCGTTGTACACGTATCAGTTCGCGGCTGTTCTCGTCGCTACACATGCTCGATCTGTAAGTTTGTAGTAAAAATGCACGCGTTATTGGTTTATCTGCCGTCATGTTACCGTTGCATGCATCTCTTCACCTGTATTTGATGCTATCCAGTTCTTACGGAATGCATGATGTGGTGATATGCCACGACTACTTGATCCTTGCCTGATTTCCTGTGTTTCCCGTTGCTCAGCTGTCGGTTTTTCGCCACCGGCGTCCGTTCCACGTTGGCCATCTGTCGAAGGCGGTACCAATATACTTTTTCCTCGGTTTCGCCCCTCGAGGCCCAGGCAAATCATGAGTAAGCCCCGTGCCCATCCCTTGCTCATGTATGTAGAATATAGTATGAAGCAGACGTCCCCACCAGCTTTGTATTTTTTATTCAGTTGTAGACTGTCTCCCTGCGTGGTCGATCTGACGTTCAAGTGGCTTTGTTGGATTCTTTCGAAATATGCCGGGGCGAAGTGAGGCAGAGCTTTTTGTCTATGAATTCCTGCGACTTGTTGACAAAGGGCACACGCAAGACCGGGCGGAGAGAGTGTGGGAAAATGTTCGGATGGGATGTATTCCGTTTTCCCACCGTCCTTTTTTTTCCTACCTCCATGTCTGCTACGGTGACTCGTAGAAGGTACGGTAGATACCACCTTCGCTGAAGAGTGCTCGGTTTACTTATAAGCACGCCCCCTTTACCAGCGCACGACTCGCGGCGGTCAGTTCCCGGGCACGAATACACGCGCTTCACCCGAATTGACCCCTATCTCAGAAGGCTCAGAGTAAACAATCCATTCCGCGGCCAAGGTCCCTGGTACACCACCCCCCAGAGGTTCTTTGCGAAATCTTCCACTACGTCGTCGGAGATTTTGGAATCGGAAGACTGCTCCCCCTCCTTCACGTTTGCTACCAATGGCGGCGCAGCGCTCTCGGGGATTCGTCTCTATGGACCACGATTTACCTCAGCGATATCACCACTCCTCCGCTCCTCGACATGATTCTTGCATACGCTGGCGACCGGCTGTTGAGGGTTTACGTCGACCATCCGGACATCAATCGTGGGGAGAAACTGTGGAAACTCCTCGATAGGATTGAGGAACTCGATTGTTCATACGGGACCTGCCACATCTCCCCCTTCCTATCCTCCCTTGGTCCTGCACCAAATCTGAAAGTCTTCAGACTTCGCGATGAGGATCAAGACTTTGAGGACGATGACAGGCCCTGGCAACAAGATCTGTCAAAAGTATTCCGAGGTTGTTTGCCTCTGCTTCGCGAACTTCACTTCGAGGTCTCGGTGACCTGGCCCGCCGGTTTGTTCAAAGACCTTCGCTCTCTCGAGCTTGGCTTCGATACTGATGGCCTCCTCGATCCGACTCTCGTGTTCGACGTTCTCCGGGAAAGTCCCCTACTTGAAAACCTCCGCCTTATCGGCCATTGCAACCACCTTGTCGAACCGCCTGAGGTCGCTCTCCCGTCACTCAAGAACTGCACCTTGATCGGAGTCGGAGCCCTCTTTCTCCTTTTGTTCATAGACATTCCCGCATCCACAAACGTATTTCTCCGCGCCCAGCCACTCAACGGTGACATGATTTATGTGTTCTACGACTTATCCTTGGCACAATGTTTTCACGTCCTCAACAAAATTTCCACCGTTTCCTTCCATATCGGATCCGACACGATCGAGTTTCAAGCGGAAAACGACTCCGGGGGATCTCTCAATTTCCAAGTCCACTACAAAATCCTTACAATTGGGTTGTGTATGTGCTTTAGCTTTTTCAAAGACTTCTTCAGCGGGCGCCACTCAAGACCCCAGGCCCCAAAGGCGTTTTCCCTCAAAGTCGAGCAAGGTGCGAGTCCCGATGACGCAGAGTTGGTGCTTTGTGCCTTCCTCTTCATGAGGTCCATCTCTGACACCGCCTCCCTTGAGCGGATGAAACTCTGTGGAGTCCCGGCCAAGGCGTTATTCTTCCACCTCAAGTTCCTTCACCTTGGTTTCGGTGCGACCCCATTCCCGAACCTGCAACAAATCCAAATCGAAACTGCCCCCCTCCGCTCCCCCAAGTTGTTGCTAAAGCGTCTAGACGTGCTCCTCAGAAAGCGGAAGGATGAGGGAGTTCCCCCACGGTTGGTCGATATGAAAGTGAACTGCGAGAAGCTTATCCCGATGGCCAAGCATTCCGCGTTCTTGACTGCCTGGAAGGATCTCGTCGGAGAGGATGTCAGGGTGGAGTATTTTAGAGACAGTGTCAATATGAGTGAGGACGAGAAGGATGACGATGATGATGATGGCGATGATGATGATGATGATGATGATGATGGTGAGGCTAGTGGTGCTGACTCTGGCAGCTGCGATTCGGACTGGGAGAGTTGGGCTTCGGGGAAATGGCCGAAGGCGGCGAGCGAGACGAGGGAACTGACGGGAACGTGATGAACCGTTGGAATGCATCGGTTACACTTCATTCCTACGACCGTCAGGAGGGTTCACCACGACCATTGTCCTCGCTTCTCACCACATTGTTCGTACTCAATGACCTGCGTGTTCTCAGATTCTGATTGTATTATTGCGAAGAAGGTATGCTGAGTGTTGTAGTACGATATCAATTGTTGCTGCTTGAAATACAGTGGGTTATCTTATATAGCTTCAATTGGTTCTAATACGTCGGGAAGAACACATCGTGAACATTATCGGGCTCGTAAAAAGGAAGGACATTGGTTTGCCGATCACGATAACGACCAAGGCTTCGGTGCGCCAGCCGCCACGAACATACCGGAGGGGAGGTGGGAGAAGTGAGGGAGCTCACAGTGGAGTCCGGTGTACTTCGTCGGTCCCCCAGGTTGCCTTCTATTATCATGGCTCTACTCTTTTGTTCCTTTCTCTGGATCTCTATCCGGTTTGCAGCGCTTCTCCTCTTTGGTATCGTTTGTCGCTATAAATACGAAGCAGATGCCCCCACCAGCTTTGTATTTTTCTTCAGTCGTCGATTGTCCCGTCGTCCGTTGGCTTGCATGGTCGACGTGATGTTTAGGTGAGTTTGTTGGGTTCGGAATGTGCCGGAGAGAAGTGAAGCAGAGCTCGTTGTCGATGGATCAACGATCCGTAAAACCCGTTTGACCGCAGGATTATTGTGTGGTTGCTGATGCTTCTTGAAGATGAAGGACACCCACAAGACCAGGTGGAGAGTGGGTGGGAAAACTTTTGGGATGGATTTATTCCATTTTCCCACCGTCTCATCGTTCTCTTTTACTCCTCTATCTCTGCTACAGTGACTCGTCCAAGGTATGGTAGATATTTCCTTCGTCGAAGGTGCTCGGTTTACTTATAAGCATGACCCCTTCACCAGCGCGCGACTCGCGGCGGTTGGCAGTTCCCGGGCACGAGTGCACGCACTTCACCAGAACTGACCCCTATCTCAGAAGGCTCAGAGCAAACAATCCATTCCGCGGCCAAGGTCCCTGGTACACCACCCCCCAGAGGTTCTTTGCGAAATCTTCTACTATGCCGTCGAAGATTCTGGAATCAAGAGACTACTACCCCTCCTTCACGTTTGCTACCAATGGCGACGCAGCGCTCTCGGAGATTCGTCCCTATGGACCACGATTTATCTCAGCGATATCTCCGCTCCTCCGCTCCTCGACATGATTCTTGCATGTGCTGGTGACCGGCTGTTGAGGGTTTACGTTGACCATCCAGACGTCAACCGTGTGGAGAAATTATGGAAACTCCTGGACAGGATCGGAGAACTCGATTGTTTATACGGGACTCGCCACATCTCCCCTTTCCTCTCCCCCCTTGGTCCTGCACCGAATTTGAAAGTATTCAGACTTCGCGATGACTCTGCGGACAATAACAGGCGCTGGCAACCACGGGAGCCGCCAAAAGTGTCCCGAGGTTGTTTCCCTTCGCTTCTCAAACTTCACCTTGGGGTATGGGTGACTTGGCCCACTGGTTTATTTAAAGACCTTCGCTCCCTCGAGCTTGGCTTGACGCTTATGACCTCCTCAATCTGGCTCCCGTGTTGGACGTTCTTCGGGAAAGCCCCCTGTTTGAAAACCTCTGTATTGTCGGTAATTGTGACCACCCTGACTGGGAGCCGCCTGTGATCGTTCTCCCGTCGCTCAGGGACTGCACCTTGCTCGGTGTCGGAGCCATCTTTCTCACTTGGCACGTAAAAATTCCCGCATCTACAAACGTATCTCTCGGCATCCCGCCACCCGTCAGTGATATGAGGCAACATTATCCGGCCCATGTCTTCACGTCCTTGACCGAGTTTCTGCCATTTCCTTCTCTATTAGATTTGATTCGAATGCAGAACAACTCTGGGGGAGCTCTCAGCCTTAAGTAGTATTGCGGACCCACGACGAATGGCCTCAGTGTCTACTTTTTTTTTGTTAGACTTCTTCCGCGGGAGCCATCCAAAACTTCAAACTGTGAAGACGTTCTCCCTCCACGTCGGGCAGGGTGCGAGTCGCGACGACTCAGGGTTGATGCTTTGTGCCGCCACTTTCCTGAAGGAGTCCCTCTCTTGTACCGCTTCTCTCGAGCGGATAAAATTCTGTGGAGTCCCGGCCGAGGCGCTATCCTTCCTTCACATAGGTCCTGACGCGGTTCCATTCCGAGACCGAATCCAAGCCGAACCGCCCTCTCTCTACTGCGCCGTGTTGTTGCTAGAGAGTCTGGGCGTGCTCCTTAGAAAGCAGAATGATTTTGGGATTCCCTTGCGGTCGGTCGATATGAAGATGGGTTGCGGGAAGCTTACCCTGATGGCTGACCATTCCGCGCTCTTGGCCGTTTTTGGAAGGATCTCGTCGAAGAGGACGTTAGGATGGAGTATCTTAGAAACGGCGTCGATATGAGTGGGGGCGAGGATGGTAATGATAATAGTGGGGCTGGTGGTGCCGTATCCTGCAGCTGCGACTCGGACTGGGAGAGATTGGCTTCGATGGCCAAAGGCGGCGAGTGAGTTGACGGGGACGCAACGAAATGTTTGACCGTAGCGGTTACGCTCCACCCCTGTGACGGCCAAAACGGTTCACCACAATCACTGTCTGAGGATTTTCCTCAACCCCTCGACTCACGAAGAACGCCTCTCACTTTTCACGTAATGTTGTTTGTACTCAATGACCTGCGTATTCGTCTGGTTCTGATTATATAATTGCAAAGGAGGTATGCTAAGCGTTGTGATACGGTATCAACTACAGTGCAGTGGGTTATCTTCTATAACTACGATTGGTTCTAGGTATGTTGGGCAGGATATATCGTGAGCGTTGTCGAGATCGTAAGCGGAGGAGGGAGTCATCGGTTTACCGATCACCGTCTAGCGTAACGAAGGAACCTAGACGCAATGATGACCAAGGTACCGTTGAAAACTGCGATGAGAAAATGACACGGTCAGCCACCACAGACATACCAGGGGGAGCGGGAGGACAACATACCAAAGAAGACGAAAATCAACCAAACGTCTCTCCACCTGTTCCCGTAGCTCATATTCAACGGGGTGTAGTACTCATCCCCGACCGCGACGGGACAGTACCGACAGAGCGCGGAGTCGGTCGGGTTATCCAAGTATCCGCCAAAGTATCCGACGAACTCGTTAGCCCAAGTCGCGCACGTCTCGTTCGACGGTGGGTTGAAGATGGCGAATTCTTCAGGGTTGCATATGATTTTGAGACCGCTGTGAAAAGGAGCGAGAGAGGTAGATTAGGACTCTGTTGGAAGGGGAGAAGTGGGAGGGGGGAAGGGACGTACTGTAGTTCGGTGGTGAGCATCGAGCTAGTGATCCTCACCCAAGGATTCAACTCATACAACCACACTCGTAACCAACCCTGAATGTCGGGGTACGGAATGGCGACGCCGCAAGTAACGAAGAGCGGAATGGCAATCGCCGAGTTGAACAACATCCCAATCTGCGAGTAAAAGAAAAAGACAAAACAGGTCAGCGACACGCGGATCCAAGGGACAAGGTGAGAGAAAGAGAGGTCGTACCTGGATCGACGGGGTAAGAGCACCAAAAAGCTGCGAGAGCGTGACACCAAAGAACTCCGTAAACATAACCGCGAGCAACTGGAACCCGGTGCCCTTAAGTCCAGCGGATCCAGCTCCAAACCCAGTCGGATAAACCATCAAAGCCCAGTACACGACCGCGCAGACGATCGAGTTCGGGATCTCCGACAAGAGCTGAGAGATGGCGAACACTTCGGGAGAGTAGAGTCGGCTGTGGGATTCCCGGATGAATGTGTCTGATTGGGTTGGTAGAGGGTTAGTGTGGAGCATGAGGCGGGAGAGGAGTCGAAGGTAGGGGTCACTCACGTCGATTGAAGATCCATAGAGGGACGAGTTGGACTTGAATGATGGCTGGAATGATACACACCCAACATCTGTGAGGTGAGAGGAAGAAAGTCAGCACCCCTGTATCAAACGAGCGGAACCACCGAAAATACCCACATCGAGAAAAGCCTATACTGCAGATCCCTCATGCTCTGACCCAGTTGCAGGTACGAAAGGGACAACACCAACGAGATCACCGCGTGGATGAAAACCCTCGTGTACACATAATTCGGCGACCTCCACAGCCCAACAAACGACCTCTTCGTCACGACACCCAACTGATACCAGAACGGCGTCGCGAATTGTTTCGAGGAAGAGGTCTTACCCTCTCCCTTCTCCCGCTTGAGGGCCTCAGCCTTGATCCGCGCGATTTCGTCCAGGGTTCCTTCGAATTCCTGTGATTCGCGCCACAGCTCCGCCCAATCCCGGTCTCCAACCCGGGGAGCGAGTCCGGCACCGACGGCGTCGAGCATGTACTCGGCTGGGTTCACGTTGTCTGGACAGACCGCACCGTGACGAGCGAAGTATTCACGGACAACAGATGAATCGGCTCCAATGTCACCGAAGTATACCTGTACGACGGCGGAGTATCAGCGTCACGTCCCAAGTGGAAGTTCCAGGGGAGGTACGAACCGTTTCTCCGCCTGTCTGCAAAAAAAGCAGCCTATCAAAGCTCTCAAATAGGAGGGATGAGGGTTGATGAATCGTGCACAAGATGGCCTGTCCATGATCTGCCAACTTCCTCAAGAACCGAACGATGTTCCACGCGCTCTGGCCGTCGAGACCCGAGGTTGGTTCATCCAGGAACAGGAGCAACTCCGGCTTGCTAGCGAGCTCAACACCGATCGTCAGCCGCTTTCGTGCTTCAACTCTAAGGCTAGAGACTAGAGCGTCAGCGAGTGGTTGGAGTTCGAGGAGTTCGATGATTTCTTCCACGTCAGTGTCTTTCTGAGGTATGGGAACTTCGCAGGGTTGACGCAGATATGCGGAGAATCGCATCGCTTCTCGAACCGTCGCGGTGCCCTCATGAACGTCCATTTGTTCAGCTAGTTCCAGGAACCGATTAGCCTCCGGAGGAACAACTGCAGGCCCGAATGGAGGACGCACCATATGCAGTATTGCGAGCAAAAGAAGGACCAAGTGACTTCCCATCCACGAGCAAGTCACCAGCGATCACACCAATGTTCTTCCTCTGGGCGAGGACATCGAGGGCAGTCGTTTTCCCGGCACCGCTCGCACCCATCAAAGCGGTCAAAGTCCCGGGCTTGATATACCCATAAACATCGTGCAGGAGACGACGGGTGCCGCCAGGTACGGGAACCACGTAATTGACCTTCTCCCAAGTGAAGGTCTTACGATCCGGGAACGACCGCTTCTCCGTTGGGACGCTAACGTCGTGGACCTTCTCCCGGGTGTCCTGTCGCTCCTTGAGCGCCTTGTTCAGTGCCTTGGTCTCTGGGTTCTCCCTCCTGAAGATTGCAACATCCGCTCGTCCGTATGAACCCTAACAAGCGGCGTGAGCTCCATCGAGACACTCGAAATGCCGAGCGGACTCACGTTGAGATACTCGATGAGAATGACCTGAGCGATCTGGTAGAACAAGAACCATCCGACGAGGACGATGAAGTTTCGCCTCCACAGGTCGTGGACATTCAGAGAGTATCCGGTGGCGACATAAGCGGCCCCGTCCACAGTATCCAGACCGGGGGTAGCGCCGTACAGAGTGCACGCCTGGTTCGGGCCGACGATTTCGGGGTATTTGGACAAGCCTGGAGGGTTTCGTGGGACGACATAGTCGCCGTCACACCTCAAGGTAATACGCATGAACTCGTTGTCCATCAGAGCGCCCCATCCTGAAGAGAAATATGTTTAGCATACTGGTGGAGTCGGAACGAGCAATTTTGTCACATACCGTAGGCAAGAGGGTTAATATAGTACTGCGAGGGAGAAGCGTAAGGCACGAGGAAATCATATCGAGAACACCGAAGCAACTCACGATCCAGAAAATCCATCGTTTCATCGCGGCAAACGGCACCCAGATGCCGGAGTACTGGAAAATGTGCATGGAGAAGAGGACAGAAATCCTGAATGCCGTATCGAAATCGCGGAAGATGAGACCGAACGCTCGGAAGAACGCTTGCATCGCCAAGAAGGTCAAGTAAACGATCAAATGGTAAGTCCAAAAACCTCCGGCAGACCGGTCGAGACGCGTCATGAAGTAGATCACGACGTTGTAGATAAACACCCGAGTAGCAGAGAACGGAATATCTGCGAGCATGTTGGCGATCGGGTAAGCTGCTCGTCGGTACATACTGAAGCTCGTCTATATGCATGCATTAGCACAATCGCAACTTCCGAAGATAATTTTCTCCAGCTTACCTGCTTGTCCAGGATACTTCTACCAATCATCATAAGTCCGACTTCTCCTTGTGAATCGAAGACCACCATCAAAGGACCGACGAAGAGAAGAGTCGCTCGCATGAATCCCCCAGCACCTGACAGCGGCAGGTTAAGGTAAACGATCCCGGCGACGAATGCGACCCAAAGGTTGAGCAGGTAACTCGACACGATCTGGAACCTGTCCTGGAGCCTCATCTGGAACTGTCGAACGGTGAGAGCCTTGACCTGGCCGGCGAATCCGAGGGTATATGGGCTCTTCTTCGCCGCTCCCTTCCTCTTATCTGCCATGACGGCAACCCGGAATGCCTCCTGGTCCTTCTCTTCCTCCACTTGTTCCTTCTTGTAGGCCGCCAGATCGCTCATCATAGACTTGTAGTGATTTGACGTTCGGAAGGCCATCTCCAAAGCTTCTGGAGTGGAAGGGACATCGATGGATGACCTTCCGGGGGTGAATTGTCGCTCGTGGGGGTCCGTGCATCCGACAAGGTAATCAGGTATGCTCTGTCGAGGAAGAGATTTGAATCCGAGATCCTCGAAATACGCTCGAGCTTCCGAGGGTGGGCCGAAATAGACCTGGCGTCCGTGGTCAATGACCATGACCTTGTCGAAAAGGTCGTAGATACCCTCTCCCGCTTGATAGAGACTGACAAAGGTAGTCTGGCCGAGAACATCCGTCATGATCCTCAGACCCTTGACGAAATCCAGAGCAGTGCTCGCATCAAGCCCACGCGTCGAGTTGTCCCAAGACTGAACACGAGCCCTAGTTGCCATCATCTCGGCAATCGATACCCGTTTCCGCTCACCACCACTAACACCAGGAACGAACTCGTCACCGACGAGAGTGGACCTGGCGTGCGAGATATTGAGGATCCGTAAAAGGAGATCTCGAACTTGAACACTGAAACCTTGCTTGGATATACCCGGAAGGCGACCGCCGGACCCCGGAGCTTTCGTTGAGAGGGCAAAGTCCAGGGTTTGTCCGACCGTTAATGTGGGGATGTGCGTGTCATCTTCCAGGAAGGTCAGGGAGTGATTGATATTAGGGTATGGCGCTCTCCCTACCTTCCTGGTTGTAAACCACTTCGCCATTGTAGCATTTGAGCATCTCCGAGTGGGAGATACCGGCGTATCGAACATCACCAGTCACGTTGAAGTACATACCACGCTCGTTGGCGATGACCTTGAGGAAGGTGCTACATCCCGATCCCGGAGCACCGAGTACGAGAACCATCTCGCCCGGTCGCAGGACGCCGGAGTTCCTGGAAAGAAAATCAGAAGGAAAGAAAAATATTCTCCACATGGGGGACCCACCTGTGAATAATTCTTCGAACGGGTGGCGGCTTCAGCAGTCTCTTTGGGAGGACCGGTTGGAGCACGTTGCGAAGAACAACGAAGGGGAAGGTGATGAGTTCTGTGATAGCGTCTGCCCCAAAAGTCAGAACAAAGTCATGAAGAAAAAGACCCAAATCTTTTACCTGCATAAGTAGAGGCGTAGATCTGAAGAACACAAAGCGTGAGATAAAAACGCGGGGGGTGCCACCTCATGAAATTACGAACCTTATTTTGTTCACCACCGATGCCTGAGACTTCGAGGTCTTCCCAGGTGACGCCAACGTGCTTGTGCTTGATTCCCGCGGCTGAGTTTGCGTCGTTTGATGACGTGAGGTATTCTCGAAGGTCGAAGGTCTCCTGGCGGTCCCCATCGCGACCTTTTTCCAGGTCAGCAGAGTCTGAGCCATGGGATACGACTTTGTTGGGGGCCTTCGGTGTGCCAAGTGATCGCTGCACCCGGTCGAACTCGTTCTCCGCTTGGGCGACAACCACGTGGTCTTGGATGTTACGCTCTTGCCAGAGTGTTGAGGCGTTTGACGTCGGGGTGTCCGTCGCTACCGGGGGAGGTGGAAGGGGGGATAGATGGGAGAGTGGACTGTGTTGTTTCGTCCATCCTGCCCGTGGTATTGAAGTAAGAGGACGCCACCTAACAAGACGGACGAGATGTGTGACGAGGACTTACTCGGCGGGACAAGCATCCGAGGGACGGTGCGATCGCTGTGCAGTAGACGTTATCAGGGTTGGCACGAGAAACCCACTTGGACCCGGATAAGATGAATCATCGATCCTCACTTTCGGATGACGGATGGGAGTGGGACTTTGGCGCCTACACGCGGTGATTATGCCACCGGAGGGAAAGAACTCGCTTACAGCTGTTTGCGTCTCGATACACCGTTTCCTATAGGAATACGGCCCCAATCTGATGTTTAGTTTTTGAATGGGATTGGGGCCTCGGCATCCCGGCACGACGTTCGATGCTGAAGCCATTGCATGTCCCCTGGGCGGGACCCGTCCCCGCTATCAAACCGCTCATGAAAACCAAGGCATATCCCTGGCATGAATTGTGGGTCGTTGGCGGCCCTGCAGACCGAAAATCAAACGGGAAAACCGAGTTCCCAGCCTGCTTGGGCCAATGTTCCGATGCCGAGGTGCAGGACCCCAATACCATCAAAAGGTAAACGTTTAAACAACGAATTGGGGCTGCATCCTCAGCTGTAGGAAACAGTCTATCGAAACGTAACGCGTAAACAGCTGTATCGCTCGCACTGTGGGAAAGAAAGGTATTGATTGTTCGTGATTTGGCCAATACCCCAAGGCATGTACCACTTGCATCTAGACGAATATACAGAGCCTTTTAAGCCAGAACTGTCAGGACCCCGACCGTTGCGCCAGGGCGTAGATATCGTCTCCAAACCGCGCATCTGGGATCCGGCGCCTCGGTCGTTTCGCCCGAAACCCGGCCAACCTTCCAAACTACCGACGGGGGCGGGAAGGATGGCAATCCCACCTACCTCAACCCCACCACATGCTGGTATCACCTCGACGTCCGATCCCCCAGTTTTGTTGGTCCACACGATGGGGAAGTTCTCGGATACTGAGCCATAAACCTCGGCTAATGGAACCCTTCTACGATGGATATGATATTATCTAGTGTTACGGATAGTCACCCACTGACAGACGTATTTATTCATAGGTGAAAACATGTATATTGATTCATCAGTAATAAAAAACCAAGTTCATACGCGATGGTACTGATACACACTGCCAGTCATTAGAACATCTAGACGTGCTCCTCAGAAGGCGGAATGATTTGGGGTTCCACCGCGATTGATCGATGTGAAGGTAGGCTGCGAGAAACTTGCCTCGATGGCCGACCATTCCGCATTCTTGACTGCTTGGAAGTATCTCGTCGGAGAGGATGTCAGGGTGGAGTATTTTAGAGCCAGCCTCCCTGTGAGTAAGGAGGAGGAAGATGGTGATGATGGGGCTGGCGATGCCGAATCTGGCAGCTGCGACTCGGACCGGGAGAGTTGGGCTTTAGAGAAACGGCCAAAGGCGGCGAGAGAGACGAGGGGACGATGGGGACGTAATGAAATGTTAGACCTTACCGGCCTCCGTGACCGCCGGGAGGGGTCTAATGTTGTTTGTACTGTAACTCAATGACCCGCGTGTCCGTCTGATTCTGATCATATTATTGCGAAGAAGGTATGCTAAGCGTTGTACAGTATCATCTATCGCCGCTTAAAATACAGTGGGTTATATTCTATAGCTATGATTGATTAGTTCCAGATACATTGAGGAGGATATATCGTAAATGTTGTCGAGATCGTAAGCGGG